>Ga0123352_10010228_pt1 | contig 14727 bp, 17 predicted proteins | sample TergutLab28metaG_FD_89700 | JGI IMG/M metagenome (GOLD analysis project Ga0123352, IMG submission 89700) | Labiotermes labralis P1 segment gut microbial communities from Petit-Saut dam, French Guiana - Lab288 P1 | ecosystem: Host-associated > Arthropoda: Insects > Digestive system > Gut ... | reverse complement strand
TTTTTGTTTTTTTGTTTTTTTTTTTTTGTTTGGTTTTTTTGTGTGTTTTTTGGGTGGGGGGTTTTGTGTTGGGGGGGGGGGGGGGGTGGGTGGGGGGGGTGGGGGGGTGGGGGGGGGGGGGGAAAGAAACGTTTGTGTATTCGTTCAGTAGTCAATATAGTGTAATATATTCGTGCTTAGTTTCAGTTCAATGTTCGAAGCCCTTAAGCAGTAGTGTTCATTAGTAATGAGTGCCTCAACCGATTTTCATATTAATCAGTGATCGGTGATAGAGTTTTTGGCACTAGAAGGTTGTGCGCCAATCAAAATTCATAGGCGTATGAAAGCAGTTTATGGCAATGGTTGTATGGATATGAAAAATGTCTGCAAGAGGGTCCAGTGTGCCAAAAGCTGTTATGCAGGTGATATGATTGTCTTGGATGAGCACAGATCAGGACAACCCATTTCTGTGACTCGTGACCAGAACCAATGCGGAGTGGATGCCATGATCCAGAAAAATCGCTGAATTAAGCAGAGAGACATTGCTCTAAAGCTCAGTATTAGTCAAGAAAGAGTTCATCATATCATTGAAATATTAAACTACAGAAAATTTTGTGCCATGTGTGTCCCGAGACAATTGACTGACCCCATGAAGGAACACGGGAAAACTGTTGCTCAAGAACTTCTTAACTGATATCGTCTCGAAGGGGATGATTTCTTCAAGTATATTGCCACTGGAGACGAATCCTGGGTTCATCATTGTGGCCTGGAAAACAAAAAGCAATCCATGGAATATCGTTATCCAGGTTCTCTGAGTGTAAAGAAATTCAAAACTGTTCCATCAGAAAAAAAAGTCATGCTCACCATCTTTTGGAATGCAAGGTGCGTGCTTTACCCGGAATTTGTGACTAAAGGAGCGACAGTGAATTCCGACAGGTATTGTGCAACCTTACAATCACTCAAGCAACGCATCCGCAGAATCAGGTCAGAAAGAAACACGTTTCTTTTGCATCATGACAACACAAGACCACATTGCAGTGCACAAACTCAGGATGCCATGACAAGCCTGAAATTCACAGTGGTTCCACACCCTCTTTACAGCCCAGATTTGGCACTGTCAGACTTCTGGCTGTTCCCAAAATTGAAGGAGACGTTAAAAGGTAAACATTTTTCATCAGATGCCATAGTTGAGGCAGCTGTGCGCAAATGGATCAGCAGCCAACCAGAAACTTTCTTCATGGACGGAATGAACAAATGGATACAACGAGTGAAAAAATGTGTAGCCGTAAATGGTAACGATGTTGAAAAATAAGTGTGCAATGTGTAAGAGAAATAAATTTCTTTTATTCTGATATCACTGTTATTATTTTACATTGTCAGAAACTTATTTCATACAATTGGAGACCTTACTAATCAATCACCCCTCATATATGCAGTTTTTAGAGATCATTCACACAGAAAAAATTAGTACCAAAGTTCAGTAATTTTCTAAAGTCATGGTTTGTCTTACTATTGTCTGTCTGACACATATTTTCATAAATGGTATTCTGGTGCCCACCCAACTTTCCATTCATTTGGGGGTAATATGTTAGGGTATGAAGTTGACCACTCACCTCCTGCTCTCAAGATTAATAAAGTGTGGAGCTATACATCCACTCTTTGTGATGTTGTTATGGCATTCTGCTTAGTTAAACACGGACAAAAGAAAAACATCAGTGTGTTCTGCACCTGGAGATCCTCATCTGCTGGGGGCAGAGCTGTAGTGGTGTGTGAAACAAATGTTTTTACCTTCCAGATTACCATTGCAGTGCACTATTTACCGTTAAATTTTTATACACATCTTTTAGAGTGTGCCTTTAAACATTTTTAGTGGTCAGTGATGAAACAAGGAACTTAGTGGGACTTTGATAATTGCTGACTGTGGTCACAATTCCCCTAACCCACCAGTTTTACTATAGAACATCGGCTGTGCCAACAGCACTTTTGCAGTTTGCATTGTTTTTTCAGAAATATAAATCTTGCAGTTTTCGTTTTCTGAATTGCATGAAATGAGGAGACAGTGTGTATGTTTTTATGTTATCATTATCTGCTGTAGACTACTGAATAAGTTCATGATTATTGACTGTATGATATGTTGCTACCTGTGGTTTTACTTGTCAGACTGTAACATGTTTCCTGTCCACAGTTAGTGTGCCTGACTCTTGACCACAGTACAAAGTTAATGAACTACACTACAATTGTGATTGTTAGCCTATCCATTTAAGGATTTTGGCCAATAACTATTATTCCAAAGCCAGATAGTTTGCTTTATAAAAAATTTGCAAGGGATATTTTAAGAATCTCTTGAATTTTCATGAGTTAATTCTGTTTGGGAAGTGTCAGATTTGATATTGCTAATGCCATAGTTAGGATCTGTTGTAACTTCCTGGCCCCTCCCATCTCAGCAAAAATAGTGGCATATCTTGTGATGGTGAGGTGGTGGTGGTGGTGGCGGTGGCGGTGGTGGTGGCGGTGGTGGTGGTGGTGGTGTTGCATTGGCAGCCAGTAGAGAGGCCATGCAACTTAAAGGGTTCCAAAGTGTGATAGGACCTTGTATTCCTGATATGCACAAAGCTGTATCTTTGCTAAATCCGTAGGAGAAGGGAAATTTATGCAGAAATTAAGGTGTTTGGCGTGGAAGTGCAGTGCCTTACCTTGTATCACAAGGTGATCTCCTTGTAAAGTTAAAAGAATTATTGTAGGTAGTGTAAGTTAAGTAGGACAGACAAATTAGTTACATAATGTGCATTTCAATTTTTAGCTATATACTCTGTCAAACCGTATCAGCATTTTACAACTGAAGCACGTTTAGAATTCAAGTCACACACATCTGTCTGTCACAGAGGAAGAGTTACAGAAGCCTGTGCATTTATTTGGTACTTGTAAACATGCTCTACCATTCTCCTAATAACATTTCAAGCATACACGTAAGTTGTACAGTTTTTGTATAGGGCTAATGCACTCGTTTTTTAATATGTTTGAACATACACAGTACAAGAAAATGGAACAAGTTAATAGTTTTCTTGTACCATGCATTGTCTCTTTAAATAGGACATAGAAGATTAGTGAAACTTCTGTTGAATATCCTCACATCCTGTAAGTCACTGGAAACATTAAGAATACAGAAAGTTAACTGCATGTTATACATAGGAGTCATGAATAACACAGTGGCTGTAAAAGGAGCATTCACCATTTCAATCAAGAAATTGGAGCAAACTTTGATCCAGATATACTCAATTCAGCAAGGAGAGTATCACAGATGCAAGGGAGTTATATCAGTGCAGTTCATGGAAGTTGCTTATGTGTACAGCTAAGTAACTGTATGTACTTCACTTGTTTTAAGTGACATTTTGTGAATGAGCTTGTGAGATTCAAAGTGTTTGGATGTTACAAGAAACAGTTCAAATCAAATGTCTGCCCTTTCTTGTCTTTGTTTTACCAATTTCACATTTTACACTGAAGCAACTTCCCAAAGTTAATACAGAATCTGAAGTAACACAAGTAACTGTTAATTGTGCCTTCATGTACATCACTTCCAATTTATTTCTGTGATGTGTATGTCCAGAGTTATTGTGATTTAAAATGCATAAGGTTGCTGTGGTAGAAACAAATTAGAATTCCTTTAATGAATGTTATTTTGAAGTGTGTCATCTGTGTGCAGCGTCAGCACTGGTAGCGTTTTCTTTGTTGCATGTTGGCAGTTGTGTTTGTTTTATGTTTCAGTTACTCGCACTCCTCCTCCCGATCCATTCCCTGCTCCACTAGATGATGGTAAGTTCTCGCATCATGTCTTGTCCTATGCACACAGTGTAGTGTCTTTTGTGTCTGTGCATGGTGTAGAAATTGAGTGAACTGACTGCTCATAACAGCAGGCTTATTTCAGAGATCTGCATATACTAAGCACCGTTACAATGCGCTGTGGATATGACTCATCTCATTATATTATGGTTATGATCATTCTCCCACAAAAGATATATTTCATTCTATTTTATTTGAACAAAAAAATATTGAAACCAATCTTGAAGATTGTTTTGTCATGTGCTTCAAATGCAAGCAGTAGCCATGATGGCAAAACGTAGTTCTATTATGTATACAGGTATGTTCTTCACTTTTACCAAGTGTTTGGAGAATGAATGGTGTAAGGTCAGGATGAGAGTAGAAAAATTACAGTTATTTGCAGACCATGTACAAGCAGAAGTAGGACTGTAAAAAACAAGACAGACTTCGTGAAAACGGTAATGTGAATGGGTAGTGTTTATAAATTTATACTGCAGAAGAGCCAATAGGTAATGTAATTGTGACAGCCCAAGCAGTTTGTTTTTGTAAACTACTCAATGTGGATGATATATTCAACTTCGGAAATACGTCCTTGAAGATGGAGGATTTGTCGCTGGGTAGCTCAGTATGTTTTGAAGGTGAATCTGCTTGACAGTAAAGCAAGTGACAGTTTTCCTGAAATTCTACATACTGCTTGAAGTTGGTTAAGTATACTAGTTCTACAGCTGTGAGAGGAATCTATACTACTAACTGCTCCCAAAATATTGGCTATTAAACACAGTCCCAACAGAGTGGGATAGACTAGTCAGTATAGTGACTGCTCTGGACTGGACAATATGGAGTTCAAATCCTGGTAGAGACAAGACATTTTTATGTTGTCCAAATCCTTCAGGCTTGCTCTGGGGCCCCACCCAGCCTCCTGTTCAGTGGGTAAAGTTCTCCCATTACAGGCCCGGTGTGCCCCAGAGGGTGGGTAGAGGTATAGCTCTATTCTTCCATGACCGTGGCACTGGAAGGGGGTGAGTGGTCAGCAGCACACCCCAATTCAGTGGGTATCCTAGGGTTCAATTTGCCAGGGTATGAAGTTGACCACTCACCTCCATCTTATGGTGAGGTTAAGAAAACAGTAGAGCTATGCTTTTCTGCTCCTCCTGTATGCATTCATGGCTTGGACAGGGACGGCATTTACAGAGGTGGCATAAGAAAGAACAAAGATAGAGTGATCTGGTTGCTGTGTGCCACCAGCATGGCCTTTCAGGACCAACACCATGTGTACTTGTTTGCAGTTCATTCTGCAAACCACTCTGAATAAAATGGCATTATATGTTCCTCACACTTATAAATATTTGTGCTTGTTCAAAAGGTTAAGCTTGAAGAGGCAGTACAAAATTGAGAGAATAACAAGAAAAAAATGCATTAGAAATTATTGGCTGTAATGCAGTATTTACAAAAAATAAGGGTCTGGAGTGTATGTTATTGCTCGAAAAATGTGGAGGTGAAGGGTTAATTTGAAGAATTGTGCATTGAGATTTCACTGTAGTTGTTTAACCGATGTTGTAGATCCATCACAGCCCCAGATTCTGCAGCCACCAATCTCTGATCCAGAAGGGTCAGCAAGTACCCACAGCCTTAGTAGTCTGGAGGTGAGGGAAACTTCATTGTGTCAGTTGCCATCAGGAGTGACCGTGAGGGCTCAACCATCACCGGCCACTGAGGCTGTTATTACAAATGAACAGCCACCGTCTCAGGCCTCCAGTTCTCCGCGTCCAAAGCACAACAGTTTATGCAAGCCGAGCACTTGCAGGGACCCACTGTCATTTCCAGAAGTGGATTTTCCTGTCAAGTATGTACAATTTGTTTTAGTTTTTGTTTAAAATGTAGTGTTTTGTGGGTGATATGTTTCTTTAAAATACCATGTGCAGTGAAAATGGGATATATTAAAGTAGTTTTCCCATAGAGTTGAGTGTGTGTTGTCACAACTGCATTGTTTATCCTCGGGTTGCATGTTTAGGAGATGACCTGTTTTTACAAGGTTGGCTGTGGACAAGTTCATAAGCAGGTGTGGATTGTCAGCGCGAATGTGAAGGGGATATTTAAGTGGGTGTTAAAGGAATAGAGTTTGGAGATATGGAATACATTCACCTGGCTGAAGAGAGGGGCCTCTGGTTGAAAGTAAAATTTTTGTAATGCTCATTTACTTATAGTAAAGAGAAGATTTTGGTAGCAGTTTTTATGATGCTTATTAATATAAGTGTTATTGGCTATATTTCAAATCGTATTTGTTTGGGATATGATATATTCTGTTAAGTATAAAGTAATTTGAATATAAAAATTGCACATTTTGTCAGAATGCAAGGAATTACAAGTTACAGCTTCCAACCATCATAAGTCTATAGACATGCAGAAATAAAAGTGTATAAGACACTTGTATGTAATGGTAATAAATCTCATGCAATAGAAAATGTTGAGGAAAGACTGCTACGAGCAGAAAGTTGTTTCATAATGGGGTGTGAGATGTATCCTTTCAGACCATAGAGGAAATGAAGACATATGAGAGAAATCCAAATTTTATATATATAAGAATTGATGGAATAAATGAGGATAAAGTAAAGTTATCCCAATATTTAATTCAGCAGTGTGCCATGAAGGTGTATGAAGAAGTAGGTGTGTACCTCCTTGCACTTTTTACCATGGCACTTTTTGTTGGGGAGTTGATAACTACACACTTACAGATTTTTTTTAAAGTTTTTTATGTTAAATTCTCTCAGTATAATTTGTTTGTGGTAACATTATCCAATTCAGTTATAAAAAGTTACTGTCTGATTTCCTGTAATATCTTAAACCGAGTAGAGTGGAAACATACACATTCCTTGTCTGAAGTATGCTATGTTGCAACTTAATTTCAGGCTGAGCAACATACATCACAGTCCATCAGAGCCAGCTCTAAACCGACCCAACTTATCACATACAAGGTCTCACTCTTTGAGTCGAAACTTGGCTTCTTTGAATACTGAAACATCCAGTTCTGAGTGTCATATACCACATCCAACTACAGCCCCATCACACAGCAAACCCTCAGCCCCAAAAACAGCAGTGTCCAAACAGGCAGTACCGCCATCATTACCAGTGGAGATTAGTATTTCGCCGGTTAGGGTAGAGAACTGTTCATTGAGTCTTATTGGCGGCAAGGAAGAGAAGGAAGGGGAGGATTATATACCCATGACATCTGACAGGCCATCTGGCCTAGATCTGGAAGACTTCCTACCTGTAAGTAATGAAGTGTTTAACCTTTCCATTTAATAGTGTGATGTTTGTGCTGGGGAGGTGTTCAGAATTCATTTTTGGATCTAATCCTTTGGCACCTAAAGCTGACAATAGTTGACACATGGTTTGATGCTGAGAAAATCAAATGTCTACTACAGTTGTCATCCAATAGCATGCAAAGTAATGGGTGTTTATTTAAATCTTGAGTCTCTTACAGGGTATGCTGGGCACTCATTTCCAACTCTGAAGGGTTAACATGCTACACATTTTAACTGAATAGATTATGACTGTCAGATTCAACAGTGATCATGTCCTGAAACAGCATTAACATAATTGTGTTTGTAATATTAATTACATGAACTTCATTCATCAAAGTTTTAAGGTGCATAATTTCTTGGGCACAGTAATAAAGAAGACAGAGGATTTGAATCTCATCTAGAGCACTAATGTTTGGGTACACTTTCATCACACTCACTGCTATAATCTCCTCAATTTGAGATTTATGGCTTAAACTTACCCTGCATATAGGAACTGTATTTTATCTGATGACCATCATTTGTCACTTGCTGCTGCTACTCAACCATTCATGTGGGTGGTAGTCACTGGACTGGGCTGCATTAATAGAATAAACATGCTGACAGGAAATAGCAACTGACACTGTCAGATAGAATAATGATCCTGATGGACAATACAGTCTCCGCTTAATGTAGCTGCGGGCAGCACTGTATTTGAATACTAAAATGGGCAAAATGTTAATGGAGGAGAAAGATGTAATATGAATGGGAGTACAGAAATTTCACACTACATAAAGTAAAACCATAAAGCCATAAACATTAAGTGTGGGCTTTGCTGCAATAAATAACTCAGGAATCCTGAGGAGTAGCTATCAAGACTTAGAAATCTAAGGAGTTAGTATGAAAAATGCTTCACCACAAAAAGAAAAAATAATTCCAGATGTTTATAAATTTAATCATACTGTTGTTATTTTAAGGGGAATCTGTTACATTGTCATTTTAGCCGACCAAATAAAGTTACAGTTTTCATTGTGTTTAAATCAAATTAGTAAATGTATGCATAGCTAACAATTCTGGAACATTGTCTCCATTACTGCCCTTAGATTTCGTTCTGTAAATACTAATTTTTGATGCCATCTTATAAATAGCACATACACTAATAAATTTATTTTAAATGTGTCCTTGCACTTTAAACGCATTGTGTATGGATTTGTGTAAACTATAAATAAATGAATGAATAAATAAATAAATGACTGGAGAGGCTATGGTAATCTTTACATGGCTTTGCGGAACCACTTTTGATAGTTGGTTGCTTTGTGCATTTGGAAGACTGCAGATCCTTGAATTTGCAAGTTCTGAAATGTAAGAACAGTAAAATTCTTATTTGCCTTGAAACCCATGACTAAATAAAAAATGTACTGGACATAAAAAATATTTGTTGTTTTGTCTTACTACAGCTTTGTTTGGAACATGCAATATGTGCAGAAATGTATTGAGGTCATTATGTAGAGCCTCCACACTGTATTCATTTGAATATAATACAAGAATTGTTTCTTAAGTCATCAGCTGAAAACTCAGGGATCACCTTATAACTCACACTAAGTTAAGCATGTTCTGTGCAGATATTTTCCTGAAATTGTTGATTATGAAGGGGGGGTTTATATATGGGTGTATACATTAAGTCTTGTCTGATTTTTATTCATCTGAACTGGTTGACAAATTATAGTAAATCTCTTGAATATGAAATCTGTTACCAATCTGTTCAATTTCCCTAGCTGTTTTGCGTGCATGCAGATGAAGTGACTTTAAATAACTTCTTAATAGGTTTGTTAAACTTCACAGGCATTGGTGCTGAATGAAAACAGTTACCATGCATTTTTGCTGGGGGGGCTGCCAAGAGTCATGAATGAGCAGTCATGTAATTAAACACTGCACACTATAATTTGCTTTTCCTCTCAGTTTACTTTTTTTGTTATTGTGTTTTTGATTATTGTTTATCCAGAAGAGCTACTCGAAGACATTCGGCTATCAGCAAACATTTCCTGACATGTCTGAAGCAGAAGTACTGTCATCCATAGTGAGAGGACATGACTCTATGATGGCAGTACTCACCAGTCGACAGAGGAGCCTTCAGATTATTTATTCCTTATGGCACAATAAGGATCTGAAAGTAATTATTGTAACCATCATTTGGTATCCTAATTAGTGTTAGTAAAGCCTGTAATAATTACAAGGCAATAGGGCATTACAGTTTGCTGAATACTGTTTTGAAGTTCTGACATTGAAAAAGCTTTGTTTTAGCTCTGTGTGTTCTGAAGAACTGTTATTTATTTGAATACTGTGCCTCTCGTTTTAAAGAAGTAACATTATTATCAGAAATAAGATTTGAGGTTTTCGCGGTGGTGTTCTTGACAGTTCAGGTTTTCTGGAACGTCATGCTGTGTGAAAGGGATCAGAGTGCCTTTAGAATGCCAGGAACCACTCACCCAATGACAGTATATTATATCTCAGAAGACTTGAATCCCCATTTGTATAAACATTTTGAGAATGTTGTATAAATGTGTTGTGTGATGGTCTGACAGCCTGGTGGCATGAGGTAAAGAGCTTAGACTTCCATGCTAAATGTCTTGAAGCTAGATTTTGTTTGGACTTTTTTGTCCTGAGAGCTTTATTCTTTGTGTACGAAAAAGTCAAAACATCACGAATTTGAGGGGTGCCAGGTATCCCAGAATGCTGCTAATATTCTTTGAAAGATTATTACTAAATTGTAATTCGGTAATTCACCTAGGAAAGAGTTTTTCAAATACAGTGTGTGTGTCTTAATGAGATCCTTCTTTTATGTTCAAATATAAATCATTTTATACTGTCAGCCATTTTTATAAACTTAATAGTTGTGTTTAACCTGAATATAAATTATAGGTCATGTTGGATCAGTTCATATCAGTTTAGATTTCCTAAACAGTATTTGATGCAGATACCTTGGTAAGAAATTTAATAAAAAATTATTTAAGTGGTTTCCAAGATGAAACATGTGGACGAACAAAAGTCGGCATAATTTCCCCATTTAGTATACTTTTTGTACACTTTATGCACAGGGCATGTGAGAGTTAACCCTTTAAAGATGAAACATGCCTGTTTTATATAAGGATTTAGTGTGTACTGGGCGGTAATCACTCTTCAACTCACTTGTACAAAACAAGTCCATTAATGTTGCATGAGACAAAATTTGCTGTGTGTTGTTAGATCCAAACATAACTCATAAACGCAATGTGAGCACCATGTAGAACTTTTGAATGTTAAACCTGCTGGTGTGTAAAGTAACTGCTTGGCTTTAAAGGGTTAAATATGTTGACTATAACAAGATTGAACACTGCTGGGTGAGGTGATACAGATTCAGAATTTTGTGTAGATGAAGAGCATAGATGGTTGGGTTGTTAATGTGTGACAATTTTGTCTTTGCCTCCAGGCAGCAGTTGACTCAGCAGTAGCAATGAATGATTTGGCTGTTGTTGTGGATCTTCTGAGTGTGATCATACTGCGACCGTAAGTTGTCAGTATTTTAGCATCTTTGCATATTATAGTATAGTTGTGCCTCAATTTACTCATATTTGTGTGTATGGTAGAATTCCTTTAATCTGGTTAGTGATGCTTTGGAGATCCTGATACTTTGGCAGTTGAGGAAAATAGTTCCAAGTCTGGAAGACCTTCACAGTGGCTTCCAAGAGTCTCCACATCAGCAGTTGTGATATCTCCTGATCCCTTGTCTCCTTCTCCATCAGCCCCTTTAGCTATGAAGACTCTTTATTCTCACTCTTGTTACTGTTCATCTTGGTTGCATGGTGTAGCTCGAACTCAGCAAGAATATTACATGGAGGTATCCCAGCACTAGCGATCATTTCACCAGTGCATCCAGAGAAACACATTTGACTGATTTTGGTAATTAATTGCCAGTAAATGAGTGATGTCATGAATTTATTACACTCATTTTATGATTGAACACAACAGGTGACAGCACTCATGGCTGTACTATATGGATGTCATTGAAGTCTTAAGTTCACGCATGAAGTTTCAATCACATTTGGGACCACACACAGAAACATGACGACATGTCTCTGCTGCTTGGAAGTGATATGTCGCCGCCATCCTTCCTAAACTAGCTTCTTTCCCCTAATTTCTAAAGCCAGACGTTGTACACATCTACCCAAATTTGTAAGCTGAAAATAAATAATTAAATCTCATAATTGACATGTTCAGGGTTTGAACCCGAACTGCCAGTTACAGTCTCCTGGTCCTTCAGCATCCCTGGTAGAAACTGGAGAGACCCCATAAAATACAGAAGGGGGCCCTGATTCTCCTGAACCAGCAGCTGAAGGGGATACCCAAATGGAATACTCTTTTGATTATGTAGCACAGTCAGTACTTTAATTTCCTTTTTATGTTTTAAGAAGCAAGGTCTAGCCACTGCTGACTTTGTGCATGGCAACAGAGAGATGATTTTCATTCAGTTGCCAACCGGATGTTAGTTTTAGATCAGCCAGGCATATCTCAGACAGGAGAGATTATGCTGACTGTGGCCATGGAAGGTGATGATGGTGGAAGCAGGCTGTGCACACAGAATCAATGTAAAGGAAAGATGCTTTGCAACATAATTTTGATCCGCCTGCCTTCACGTAAGCATTGTAAATTATAACCAGCAACAAGTGAATAAGAACAATATATGGAATTATTTTGGTTGTATTTGAATGTTTCAGATGGGGGATAATAGCACTGAGCTAACAAATTTCCATGCCAGCCCAGACCTGGCAGTGACTAGGCCTCATTAGTAACCATTCATTGTATAATGTTCATCTGTTTTAGAATTTGTAGTTCAGTAGAATAAGGCATCTTAGTACTTAGCATTTATGGTGTGAGTGTACACGCAGGCCAAGGTGCCCTGCAGTGCAAGATCAGCACATTTCTCGTTGCGGTAGTCCCAACCAGTGCACCAAATATTTAACTGAGAGACTCTAGGATGATCGTCCTTTCCCATACTCCTATCTGGCCACATACTGCTCGGGGCCCTTACGTCCAAACCCGAAGGGAGCTAATGCTACCAAAATGACAGCGCAGCTTGGGTGGAAACACTATACTAACAGAGTAATGGGAAATGGGCTGCCATTTTGCATCCAGAACCCCTGCATTACAATTAGTTGTACAGCCAAAGTATAGGAGCAGTAAAAAAAAATTACATGTGAGAACTTAGGTCAGTATAAGTACTCTATGATAGTCTGGAATATTTGGTAATCCAATACCTGTTGAGTCCTGTAGGTGTCAGAATAAAAGACTTTTGCCGTACTTGTGATCATTCCGTGTTTATGCATACAAACTTAGTTTAATGCCCCTTAGCCCACTTAGTGTCATGATTTTGCTGTTTTTTGTTGCTTCTGACCTTTGTCAGATCTGTAAGATTATGTTGAGAACAATGGAAATAGTATTTCTTACATCAGGCATGACTTTTCTAATCTCTTTCATGGACCAGGGACATATTGTCACATATTTTAACAAATTATAGAGAGAAACAGGTGTTGATAATAAATAATGAAAGAATTATTTTTTATATTAATAAGGTATTATTTCATAGTTAAATGCCAGAACACTTTTGTCAGCAAGTTTCTTGTTCAGGAATGTAATCCATACTTTTAATACCGAGTCCAGTTGAAAGATATTGTATTATCAGCCACACATTTGATCCAGTTGTTACAGTTATTACAAAATTAATTTCTTAGTTGGAGTGTTTATTAGAAATGTTTCCAGCCCCTTATAAAAGATAATTGTCTCTACATTGGCCACCTGCAGTTTCGCACATTGCTGTCATTTTGAGAAGGTATAACTGTACATTCCTCACTTATCACAGTCTGGGTCCAAGATTATAACAATACCAGCATTGCCTGCACAGAACTGCTGATGTTATGAAGCAACATAGGCAGATCCTATCTTTATGATGTAAGTAATAGGACAGGAAGGATTCTGTTACATTAGCACACTGCATCTCTTTTCTTCTGTTCTGAAATATTACGTGGTATTCATCTTTGTTTCCCATTATATTTATGAACTTAAGGCCAGTTAAAACATAAGAGACCACATTGCAGTCTGAAGGACAACTTTGTTTTCTCTGGTGTTCCACTTCCACTTGTAGTTGGGGTACCTTGGAACAGAGATTCTGCCTCTGTCCCATACTTGGCCCACAGGTTTACTTTAAACTGGTTAGTGACAAGCCCTGGAGAATGGCAGAAGATAACACAATGATCCTCTTACAGTGATAATTTTCAAGAACCCTCTGAGCATATAAAGATAGGTGAGGAGTCCCTGGTGCATACTTTGGGAGAAATGTTGTAGCTTCTGTTTTTGGCGTAAACTTCGGACACCCTGCGATGAATCCTCAGAACACGAAAATTATAATTTTTTCGTGACTAATCCTCTAAGGGGAGCTCTTTTTTATATATACATATATGTGTGTGTATGTATATATAATTAATTGGAGGTTCTCACAGTATTGTGGGTGAGGATTCACATTTTCTGGGACATGATACTGTGTTGTGGGGTGAGCAGTTCCCATAGTTTGGAAGGATCATATTGCTTTCATTTTCAAGCATCAAGCAGTCCAAGAATTAAGTCCTCAACATTTATTGTGCTTACAATTTTTCCACACAACACACCATTTAGGAGAAAGTATGTAGGACAGACAGGCATGTTGACATTTGTGTGGTACGATATGGACGCTGGCCAGGCAAACCTATAGTACAGATGAGTGTAGGGCAATTGACAAGGAAAAGCTGCTGTACTTAAACAGTTGTGCCACTTGTCCACTACAAATCACAAATTGAGTACCCTGGGACTGAAACTGGGTCTTGGCAGTGAGAAGTCGGTATTTACTGACCTGAGCTGACTCGGCCCACATCATGTGTGACATTGACCATTGTCAAACAAAACAGTCTACAAGACATGGTCAGCCATACTTTTCAATCATACAGTGTTTCCAAGACATTTTTTGGTTTTCATTAAGATCTTGCTGCTGCAGGCACTCTCTGATAAAAGTCTCATCTATACTTAATGTTGTACATTTTCAGTGCAACAATATTGCATATGCAAAATTTAACACCAACTAGTTGTACAAGGTTTTTTATTTGTTAATTAATGCTCTGAGATGTTTTGGCCTTCACTGTTGGCCATCTTCAGGGAGCTCATACATTTTGTTAACACTTTTAGCCAAATGCTTAAACTTATGTGTTAGGAATTCTACATAGTATTAAAATTGTTGTTTTGAAAATTAAATATCACGATTCTTAAAATCAGTTCATGGTTAAAATACACAACAATTAAATCAATACCTAATTAAAATAATTTTTTACTGTATATTAACTGCACTTAAACTATATTTTAACCACAAACTGATTTTAACCTTTTGGTGCCGGAATTATTTTTTTAGTTTTAGCACAGCCTGTATATAAAATGTGAATAGTACAGTAACCAAATATGTTAGAATTATGAAACAAACTGCATTTTGAAGAGAAAAAAACAGAGAGTATATACCATGTTTAAAATATTCAGTACCTGTATTTGTTGAATAAATATATAAAATGCAACTTTAGAGGTTAGCGGTGCGGTACGACCACTA
>Ga0123352_10010225_pt1 | contig 14728 bp, 7 predicted proteins | sample TergutLab28metaG_FD_89700 | JGI IMG/M metagenome (GOLD analysis project Ga0123352, IMG submission 89700) | Labiotermes labralis P1 segment gut microbial communities from Petit-Saut dam, French Guiana - Lab288 P1 | ecosystem: Host-associated > Arthropoda: Insects > Digestive system > Gut ... | reverse complement strand
ATTTTGTGTTGTAAGGTTCTATTTGTGCACTTGGAGACGTTCATCCACATCATGATACAATCATGAACTCAGAGTTTTATTATGAGGTCATGCTGTGTATGTGTGTTTTTGGCATCTTAACTTTTAAACAACTGACCAGTTCTCACAAAATTTGTTTTATGCCATTGTATGCCATGTTAAACTTATACTTCTGAATTTCCTACATTTATTAATATAACAACAGATGTGAGGTTGGTGTAATGTGCCATTCAGTGTGCGGTACTGAAATGCTATATGATTATAGATCTATATTTTTTTGTTTGTTTGTTTGTAAAACAACAACATGACAGCTTTATGAAACCTGTATTTAGATTTTGGTTTGAGGCAATAACTAATAAAGGGCAATGTTTGAGGTGCTAACAGTGGTGTAACTGATGATTCAAGTCTGAATTCTAAACTGATGAACCCTTGGAGCTTGGCGTGTTAGATTTTGACATGGAGACGGATTGTAAATATACCTGCAAATTCTGTAACACAGCAAAATTCCATTAATCCAACTTGCACGAGACCAGACACTTGCTGAATTATCTAATATTCCAGATTATCATACAGTACCTGTACTGACCTCAGCTCTTACAGGTAATGCTCCTATACTTGGACTGTGCAACTCATCAGAAGGGTATTCATTTCAATATTTCTTTCATCTGCTGGTTCTGGGTCATTGGGGTCCTCTTATGTTTTCTGGAGTCTTCATAACTGAAGAAGTTGTTGGAATAGGAGACAAGGGGTCTGGAGGCACTCTTGGAGGCCTTTTGGAACATATCCCTGAGATTTGCCTGTTTAATTGATGAAGATTTTTTCTGGTACACTCCTCAAGTGCCAGATTATCAGATTTCTGAATTATTGGATGTCAGATTAAAGGAGTTGTGCTGTATGTATTTTTGCAAGATAAGATTTATAAATGTGTAGGTTATGCCAGACTTGGACTTATAAGACAAGTCTGTAATTAGATAATCATTTCTTTCTTAGGGGACTACTACTACTACTACTTCCACCACCACCACCACCACCACCACCACCACCACCTATCTACAACAGTCTTTAACATTTTTTCATTTGCATTCAAGGAAGTTATTTTTTTCACAATAAAAATTGAATTGTTGGCCATTGATACAAGAGTCCATCGTTCTGATACAAGGGCAAAATTGTGTTTTATTGTTGAATTACAAATTTTATTTTACCCAAAAATTGCATTAGTAACACAAGATTTGCAGGATTAGAAGTCTGCAATATGGAGTAGGATTAATGAATTCTATCAAGCGCTGCTTGATCAAATTGCTCTCTCATCTATACCCTGGAAAATTACAAAATTATGTATTGTTTTCATATGTTGTAATAATATCATATTACAGCAGACCCTCCCTGTTTGCAGGTTCACACACCATGGTTTTCATTGTTCATGGAAGAACTGTTGTGGCAACTCTCATGCATCACAGTGTAGGTCCTGTGCTGATTTGTTCTCGCTCTAACTGAGGTGCACAAGAAGCCAAATCTGCCCACCTGTCTCACTCAATAGCTACCTAGATATTATTCAATACAACATTTACTTGTTACAGTTTTTATAACCGACTGTTCTCATGTTTTATTTATGTGGGTAAAGGGTGTTGTATGAACTGGTGAGAACATAAATACCAAAGCAGAAGAGAAGTGATGCCTCCATTAGACAAAGTGAAGGTCCTACATAAGCAGGACACAGGAGGTGCATTGCAACGGTCAGATGTCATTTTCACGTAAACAAATCAACTGTTTATTTCATTAAGAAGCACAAAACCAGAAGAAGTGTTAAGGCCATTCCTCCATTGTATGTGGAAGTTTGTTGTGTAAGCCAGTATGATCCCTATTTTTCCAGAAGGTTGAAAGGGCCCTGTATGTACAGCTGGAAGATGAGACCCAGCAGTTTCTGTCTGTGTTACTGTGTTGGTGAAACCCATATATATGAAGTGAAAGAATGTAGTACCTAAGGCTCTCCTTATCCATAATAATGCCCCAGGGTGACTATGATTGGACTTCCCCATATGAGTTTCCAAACCATCACCTCACACTTGCACTCACCCAACTAGGGAATCCTTAAGCATCCAAGAGCTATTACACTTGCTACAACTTCCTTAATGTCTTTGAAACAAGACAAGTGAGAAGAAGACCTTTTTTTAGTGTTAGTGAATGCTGGAAATTGTACAGAACAGCCAACTGAATAGTGGATATTAAGAAGTCTGGGGACAACCTGAAGTACACAGCGTTGAATGGGTGCTGGAAGAAGCTTTGGCTGAAATTAGTAGACGACTTCCAGAAATTCACCAGTCAGCATAATGAAAGATGGAACATCATTGTGCTAGCTTGTTAAGTTCCAGACCAATTCCCAGACTTGGAGGAGGTTGACATCCGGAAAGTTCTTGACTCTTATGTTGCTGAGTAAACTTGGAAGCACAGGAGACATTGACAGAGCTCAGCAAACCAGGGGATGAACATTCTGATGCTGCTGTGGATAAGCCTCAGCTGACTAACAGTGCTCTGAAGAATGGCCTTCAGATGGTGTATCACTTAGTGATTGCTTTAAAGTTGACCATTTCGTGAAGAGGTGCCTAAAATTTAAGCACAAGATGGAGATGTCAAGGCAGTATACAGGGGTGTATAACAGAAGAAGCAAAGCAATTGAAGATTACTACTTTCTTCATGAAGTCATCTGTCTCCCCCTCTGGCATGCACACCGCATTGCTCAGTTACCCAGGCAACTTTCACAGGAGCATTGTTGTTATTTTAGTTAAAGTCCAACAGTAATGCATTCATGCTGATTAATCATAAATTTGCATATTATCATATTTCATGTGTCTTTAGTTCCCCAAATCCAATTTTTCCCATAAAGTCTTAACTTCACACCCTGCAGTTTTGCCATTTGCAGGATTTATTTAAGATTTAACCTCTGTGACCTGTAATGGTTTGCTGTGTTGGCATTGTCATGTACAGATCAAATAAATGCTTAATGTGCAAATATACATTTTTGTTTGTGGATGGCAGCAGTTTTGAAATAGATTTTGAATTTGTATAAGGTTATTTGATGTGCTCAGATCACAACTTGCCCTTTACAAGACATGATGGTCCCACCCCCAAAAATTTACTGAACAGACTATATAGAGAACTTTCAAGGTAAAATGAAGTAATGTGTAGTTAATATGTCCTTATGCATGCCATGAATGAATAAAGGGGTTAGAGGTATGACTCCACTCATTCGTAACCTTTGCTGAAGTAGGAGGTGAGTAGGCACCTTCATGCCCCAGCTCCTCTTTCCCCAGGGAAAGACCCTAGAAGAATGGGCCCCAGAGCCAGTCTGAATGCTCTGAAGAACAAAAAATCTCTTCTCCCACCTGCAAATAGAACCATAATTCTTTGTTCATTCAGCGTGGAGTCCATTTGCTATGCTGACTATATTATTGCTGCACTATACAATATAAATACTTATAAATCCAGTGATAGAGTCTGTGCTATTCAGTTACAATAGGCATTTATGTCCTAGTATTTAAGTGTAGTTATATTATGTGCAACATATGTTGTTTACTGGCACCATAATATAATGAATAAAAATCATGGAGAAGATAGTTTGAACAGTTTGAGAATCATGGCTTTTATTTTTGCAGATAACTTTTGCAAATGCAGTAGGAAGATTTGATGTTGATGTGACAACATTCCAGATGGCAGTACTCTTTGCATGGAATCAGCGCCCATTCGATAGAATTTCTTATGAGAATTTACGGTTAGCAACAGAGTTACCTGATCCTGAGCTCAGACGAACCTTGTGGGTATGTAGAGATTCATTGTTTTTCACATTTACATATATAAATAGATTGCTTGAAGATCTTGTTCTTTCTGAATTGCAAGGTTTATTAGTGACTGCCATTTTTCCTAGCCCTACAGGTTTTCACAGAGCAGGTTATTGTGGTATTAACACATTTTGTATCAAATGATGGAGATAATTGGTTCATGTATCATCCACAGATAAAGTAGTACTGTAAATAGCTGAAATAACAGATTTTGGTGTTATAAAAATTTCTCTTCAATTGATTTGTTTCCTTTAGGTTATCTTAAAAGTGCACTGAGTACATGCCAAATCAGAGGGCCCCTTTCTAAAAAAAAATTCCTATAATTACATTCAAATCCTGACACTCTTTTTAATCAGGGAATTAACTGATGAGGAGAGCTGAATTTTAATTGCAAGAATTGAAGGGAAGTTTTTGATGAGATGTTACCATTTCAAGATAAAAACTGTATTATATGTTAAGGAGGCCTTTTCAGAAGTTGGAGTTTTGAACCTAGAGACTGTGCTATGAAATAGGATAAGTTGATCTGGGGGCGGAAAAGGACTCCAAATTTCCAGCAGATGCAGGCTTCTTATGCGTTGAAGCTTCTATGACAGCTTCCATGCTCAGGGACTTGGTAGTAAGACCTCTCTGTGCAGAAGAGGGGTTAACATCTTAGTTCCAGTGGGTTTGAAATCCACTATTCTCTTGACAATTGAGGTTACTGTGTTTGACTTTGTTATTCATGATGTGTGTGTATGTGCATTCAAATACATATGTGCTGGCATGTTATATTTATTTTTTTATAAACATGTGCTACATTGATTTCAGTCTCTAGTGGCCTTTCCAAAACTAAAGAGACAAGTTCTTTTGTTCACTCCTGAACTTCAGTCACCAAAGGACTTTGATGAAAATACAATGTTCTGGGTAAACCAGGAGTTTGCACTTGTGTAAGTATGTATGTAATTTACATTAACATTTGTTCGCTGGTAGTAGTCAGGCAATAAAATACAAAGATGTAAAGTTGCAGCAGCCTAAGAAGTCTACAGCAAATCATATAAATCACAGTTTATTAGTGAAACAAATTTAATGGATAGTACAAATCATTGAAGGAAGTTGTAATGTACAAGTTAAGTGTACTAAGAATTCTGCAATTAATGTACAAGTGGATAATCAAGATTCTGCTGTATATAAATGCTTAATGCTCATTCGTCTTGCTTTGTATCTGCCTAACACTATATCAGAAAAGGAAAACATGAAGTGCAGAAATATTCTTCTTACTACGAGCAGTCTAGGAGGAAAAGGAATTTCTAGGTTGCAGGTGATGTACACTTAAAAGCATACCTAAGAATGGTACTGACTGGGAAGAATCCGTGAAAAGTAAAGTAGAATCTGTCAGATGTCTCCTTATCTCAACATTGTACAGTAAGCTGTCAAAATGCATGAACCTCAGTGTTAGGGATTTTGAATTTTTATGATTACCCATATTAATATTATTATTTTGACAATTTTGACTGATTCTCGTAAGTCACTTTGAAACAACATGGCCCGTAAGTGAGCTTCCCCCACTCTCCTGCCTTGCACATATCTGTCTTACTCAATCTGTCTTTCATTAAGTCAGGTTGATGGCCTCAGTGGCAGAAAAACTAGTGGTCAAATGGCCGATAGAAGTCTGGGATAGAAGACCAGTTTTTCTTCTACAGAAGAGAGGAATGCAGCGTGTAGATGCTTTCAAGGATCACTTAATGGAGAAAGTGAAAACTAACTTTTAATCTCAACACAGATATAATGATCATACCTGGAGTCATGATCTCTAGGTTACAGGTGTTTGATGTATTTAACATACCATTCAAAGACTGTGTTGCCTGTGTGGGTAATAGCTGCCATTTTGAACTGCCCTGTAACACCAGCAGGAAACATGAGAAGACCATCTGAAGCACTGCTTGGATGGTCATTTCACCAGAGTCAAATGACATGAATGGAGCAGAAAATGATGCCCTGTGGGAGAGTGGTCAGGAAGAACATTCTTTTCCAGTGATCGGAGTGTTGGCAGCGACTAGTGAACTCCATGATGTGTTCCTAATTTTTTACTGTAATAATACTCTCATATTTTAACTTTGATGATTACTTAATTTCAGAATATTAAGCATGCAGACATAAAGTGGTATAAAAACCTGGCTAATGTGAATATAGGTACATTCCTGTAAAGTGAAATGGTGAGGATGGGTCATCTGATATGCAGGGTTGTTTGGGGATGTGTAGTATTTATATATCCACATTAATAAAAGTGATAACTAACCATACTATAATATTAAAAGAGTACTTCAGCATGGTATTAATTTTTGATCAGTGGCTTAGTTTTTTAGAGTCAGACTATGTCCTGCTATATCAGTGATTCAGGTAAAATGTCTTCTGCCCTGCTGCTGAAGTCAAGAGTGTGTTTTTTGCCAGTGTTCAAGATATAGGATGCATGCTGCTTCCTTCAGTTGTACGCAGGGAGTACCTTCATGCATCTTACTTAACCAGTTATATGCACTGTGCATGACACTTTCAAAATTTTGAATCGAATTTAGTTAATTTCATCAGCTGTCATGGCTGATAGCTTACAGGTACTTAACCACGTGAGAAAGTCTGGTTCAAATTTGATTGGCCTTAGTGATTGTTGGGTGATTTCATTTCTTAAACTGAAATCTGGTATCTGTAATGGTTTAATACCTTGAAATGGAAATAAAGTTGTTCAATGGTTACATTGCTTTCAACATCCTTGCAAGACGCATGTGGTTAGTAGTCTTTGAACAGGTTTCTAACACAGTTTTGATTCCAAAATATTCGTATCAGCTTCTGTCACTGTACTACTAATTTGCATCACTGTGAAACCTGCAGCTTGTATTCACACCTCAGAGTGACCTGTCCAAGTTTTGAATCTGAGACTTGGCAGTTTGTGTGTAATGTCATGGTAATAATACATTCAGTCGATGGAAACTGTAATGAAATTGACTGTGTGTAAACCATTCAGGGAAAATTTGAGAGCAACTAAAGTGACAAGTCACTTTAAACATTTCTACAGTGTTATCCATTCAATATATTTAAAAGAAATTGTTATTAAAGTTTTGAGGTTGAAATTATGTATTTTGCAGTTCGGCTTCCATCTTTATTTTTACAGCAAAAATGGAAAACTACAAAAACGTGGAAAAGTTAACTTAGTGGGTAGATTACAGTTATCAACAGAGAGAAGTAAAGAAGAAGACAATGAATGTATCGTCCAGCTCAGAATATTTCGAGTTCAGGTCAGTTCTGATTATGTTACGTGCATGTTGCTCCATATTTAGATCAGAATGTTGACTAACAAAGGAAAACTTTACAGTGTGCATTCACATTATTGACACATTACTGTAGGTGGGAATTATGCTATATGGCATTCCAGTTGTGCAAACTCAGAAATACCATATTTTCTCCCAGTGCGAATTGAGACCACTTATTAGTATTTTCATTCATAGAAAGGAGTTCCTTCTCACATATACACAAATTAAGAGACATGCATATAAATCTAACTTGTTGCAATGGCTTGTGAGAAATTGACACCTGTCACCTGTGGTATACTTCAGTGTTTGTATTTATATAGGGTCAATGTGAGGATGTGGCAGTAGTCAATTTTTTTTGTTTTTTATTAAAAAAAATGCTGTATTTGGATTTCATGTGTGTCCATCAATCCATTTGTCATGTGTCATCATCAACACCCTTGCACAGATTTTTTAAAAATTAACACAAGAGACATTCAAGGATATTTTCAGGTAATGTAGTTTGATTAAAATCAAACACAAATAATGGATTTGTGCAGAAGTCCTCTTTGTAATTCTGCATACATTGAATGCATAACTCTGTAAGTGTATGACCAGACGTTGTAATCATAAATTAAACATAGCATTGTATGTCCATTACACATTCCTTATTAAGTTATCAATTGAAAGGTAATTAAACAGAGGATTTTTTTCCTGAACTGATTCTGATAAAGACTGATTGGAGGTCCTTGTGCAAATTCCTTGCAGGTCTTGCCCACCCACCCATCCATCAATCTAAACCGTTAAGCAGGGCAGGTTTCTTTTTAAATTAGTTGTGAGAACCAGTTCTGGTTTTTAGCTGTATTAACCTGTTATAGCTGTACAAGTCCCGGGTTCAAATCCCAACTTGTCTCATAGGTTAATTCAAAGCTCAGCCTTTTGTTTGGTTTTGTTTTTAAAGGACATAACATGATTATTTAGGCAGCCAATGAAAAGGGTTTATATAAAAAGAACTTGTGGTTCAGCCAAGAAGAGTATTGTAACTGTGTGTCTTGGTTCTGTACCACTGTTGGGTAATAGACCTAACTGCTTAAAACTGAATATCATAAGGGCTAAATTACTAGTGCACATCACATCTGGCAGTCAGTGCTTTGTTTTTAGAAAGTTTAGACAAAACCTGGCAATAATTGAGAAATCTCATGCAGTTTACTGATTGGTTTAGACCACAGCTACAAATGGAACAAGTAACTGAACATACTGATTTGATTTCTTGTGTGTAAAGAAGTGGAATGTGCTAATTATGAGACTATTAAACATATCAGTGAGCATGTATACTGCACCATCCTATAGACTACCCAAGTGATCTGTCCAGCACTACTGAAGACAAACTGTAACCTTGGGAAACACTCATGCTTCCACTAACCCTAGCTTCATAGTTGACTAGTATCTTTACCTTAAATGCACCCGGAGAGGTGATGGCTGGTGCAGCTAGGTGGTACCAAAACGAAAGACTTCCTGATCATTTGGTTATGGCATGATAAAATGAACAGAAGACCATGAATGGACATTTTCATGTACATCATAAGCTTCCAATCAAATTGTATAAACAAACCACAACTAAATTTAACAGACTGCAAAGAATACCACTGAGTGTTTTGTGTATTTTATTTTGGATTGCTTCTTTTCCAGTCTTCTTTTGATCTTATACATATTTACATGTAGTTCATCCAGTTCTACACTTTTGGAGTCATGGCATTCCTTTTGAGATTAATTTCATAATTGCATGACATTTGTTAGTCATGATTCTGTATTTATCATATATATATTTCTGCTCAATCAAAAAGAGTGATTCTGGAAGTGAAGTTCGGTAGTGTTCTGATACAAAGAGTCCGTGAATAGGCAAATTTCAGAGTATGCTGCAGCTGCCATGTATCTGCAATATCTTCTGCTTTAGGTTAGAGATTCCTGATGTCTTACCCATTCTGATGCTTTTGTACTAAATGTAGAATGCAGTTTGCAACCACATTATAAATTACTTCAGTAAAACGTCATAATTATTGGGTGTTGAGTTGTGTACATTAAATGCTAAATGTGTCTGAATTAAGAAACTGGTTAGGAGTTAAGGTACCTGTTTTATATACGTTCAAAGAATGCAATTTCTTTTAGAAATAGTTCATGATTCTGCCTAAATAGGTACAGTTTTTACATGCTACTGTTCTTATACCATTGCACTACTGAACCACAAATCTTCACAGAAGTAACATGTACATATTTTTATGCAAGACATTTCAGAAATTAACTAATAAGGTTTTGCAATCTGTTTTACAATAAATGTGTTGGGACATGTAGCAGGTGAAAAATACTTAAGCCTGCAACTATATAAAGAGGAGTGGATTATAACCTAAAACTAGAGTCTCATATAAAACAATATTTAAAACTGAAGATTAGTGTATTATTTCAAAACAGTATTTCCCTTATGTGATACTAGACTGTGAAGACAATCATTAGATTATATAAACCTCCACTTGAAGATAATGCATGCATATCAGAACATGGAATCCCAAGCAAAATGTTTTGAATTGTGTACTGCCCATATTAAATAATAGTATTTTTACAGGAAGCCATTATCAAAATACTCAAGATGCGAAAACGAATCACGAACGTTCAGCTTCAAACTGAATTGGTGGATATCCTGAAAAATATGTTTCTTCCTAGCAAGAAAATGATAAAAGAACAGATAGAGTGGCTTATTGAGCATAAGTATATGAAACGAGATGAGGATGATATCAACACCTTTATTTACATGGCCTGAAACCACTTTCTTCCTTGTGCTCCTGAAGTGCTGACTGGGAACCAAGAGTGTGAAAGGTGATTGACTGACCAGAATGAACAAAAGAAGATGCAGTATAAAGGCATGTTTTCACATTAGTGCTAACTACGTGTGATTATTAGCCTCCTCGACTCCATCCAGAATGAATAAAAGAGTGTCAGCAGCTGTTATCGCCTTGTCAAAACATGTAAAATATGATGATATTCATAATAAAAGAGAATTGCGAATGGAAAATTAAATATTATTAATCTTCTGTTCATTTTCCATCTAGAAATACGTGCTGTGTTATACATTGTATATAATATTTCTAAATTTTTCTATATGTTCAAGAAAAATTCTAACATTGATATTGTTTTCAATATTGCTGAAAGTCATCCAGCTTTCAGTATGGTTGGAACATCAGTGGGACATATTTAAATTACTGGGATCCTATCGTGTTTTGGTTCACAAAGTTGATATGGGAAGACCAATTATAAGGTGAGTGAAAATCTGTACACAAATGCTAAAATAATAATCTCATGCAGTATATTATAGTGAGGGCAAAGTGTACTTATAAATACACTTAACTGTACATGTGGAGAGTAAACAGTGTGTGTAAAACACCTCCACATCTGTAATGGACACAGTTTATTAATACTTGTTAAAGTCAGGTTTATTTTCGTGCTCAGTCACTATATAGTAGCATGATCTGCAACACTACATCTCATAAATATTTGATGAATTACGTTGAAATTGTAGGGCATTTGGGAACAATAAAATTAATGTGTGTTAATTGCTTGAAAAGAATGTGAGCTAGAAACTTTACCAAAATAAAGTCATACATATACAGATGAAAGATGACCAATAAATAATTAAATCATGAAAGCTTATAGCAAATCTCACTTGGGAGGTCTGCTGTGTGATAATTATGTATATCTACAAGTCATTCTTATGAGATTATCTGTAATAAAACAGAACGTAAATAAATTATCTTGCCAAAGTTCCTTTGCGAATAAAAAATTTATAAAAAGACAGATGTGCTGTTGTACATTTTCTGAGAGAGGAATTGTTATAGTTTCACCGAGTAACTGATAGATAGTAATACGTCTTGTAATGCACCTCAATTCAGCCACCTGTGTGTATGTAGGAATCATCTGCTCAGTTCTCATGAACCTACAGAAAAAGCATGGTGGGAGTAGTGGTTTGTCAGAATCAGTTGCACAGGTCCAGTGATGTTTAGAACAACCTGTCAGGACACAAAACCATCAGACACCATCTGTAAGAACAATGAAATATGTTTGGCTTAGTTTTGGCAGACCAGAAGCTTTGTTCACATGAAAGATGTGGGGCATTTATATGTGTATGATGAAACCTTCAAACACATACACAAGGTCTTTGTTCAAAGTCCACGATAGTTGACAAAGGCTGCAACAGTGAGCTGCAAAGGCTGCAAACTTCATTTCTGTATGCTTGCAAGTGGTAAATGATGCATGCAATGATACCAGATGTTAGGATAGTATGTTAGGAATTTGCAGTAACCAAGCATGGGAAAGTGGATGACAACAACAAATTTGTGAGGAAAATAATATACTCTGATGAAGCTGTATTCCATAATGTATGCATTTGGGGATGAGAATATCCTAATGCTACTGCACAGTACATTAGACATATAGACAAAGTTAATGTGTTCTGTGGCCTGGTGTGTAATCTTTTCTAGAGTGTGATATCCACCCATTACTGAGGTGTGCTGGAAAACATTATTTACTCATAGTTCGAAGAACTGCAGCATTTTGTATCGCGTCACTAAGCTGGTGCACACCACAGTAGAGCTTTGTTGCTCATGCATGTCATGATCAGCAGTTACCAAACCAACTGACAAGTCACGCTGCTCTGATCTGTTGACTGATCAGATCAATGAGCATTACATCCTGTGATTTTTCTCCCTGTGGGAAAATGTTGGAGATTTGACAGAGTTGAAGCTGCTGTTGCATCATTGGGCTTTGACATGTTGAAGTTAGTATACATTCCTGGAGCTTGAATGTCACTTGGACATAGTATGTGTGACCAGTGCTGCCAGTGTTGAATGTACAAGTTATTGAACATGGGTACAGGCAATCATTTAGTTCAGTAAATATTTAATTGTCTGCAACACTTGTCCCTTTAAGCATACAGATGCACATGTTCTCTTATGTTAACTTGTTGCATGATCGATTGCAGAATTTGCAACTCACATGCTGCAGTTGATGTTGACTTACGTGGAGTGCAGAGAGAGACTTCACATATGAGTTCAGGACTTTTGTCAAGTTACATACAGATGTCCTGCACCTTTACTGTGCAAGACACATCCATTCTCCTTAAACTGTTTGTACCATGTACATATTGATGTTCTCAGTGGTAGCACCTTGCGATACACAGTCTGAAGCATATTTGGACTTGTGTATCTGATTTTATTTCAATAAACCACACTTCACTGTGGGTTCATGGCAACTGAGCTGATGATTTACACACATTTGCCCGGATGGATGAAGTGTGTTGCAAAGCGAGGGTTGCTACCACGTACCAGGTATTAATCCTTTGGCGCCGAACGACATATATATATATGTCGTGCAGTGAGCCCTTTAAATGGCCAAACGGCTATTAAAGTGGATGGGGGGGGGGGGATTTAATTCCAGCGCCAAAGGTTTAAGTGAAACCTTGAGAGTTCCTGTCACAGGTGCTGTATACAAGTATGGCTTTGTTTTTTGTAAAGCTTGTATTCACAGGTAAATGTTTAAAGATAATTTATATACACTCTTTATATTTTAAGAAATACTGATCTCATTTATAACACTATACTGCTTGCTGCTGCAGGAAAGATAAGTAATGAAAACTGGGTAATAAATGTCTTGTTATAGATATAAAATATTGAGTAACGTGAAAGCATGTTTGTGAAAGTCTGCTTTGTACATAAGTGCACTCCTGCACATGACTGATGTGTAAGAATTTCAGTTGGAAACATTTATAATGATGTACAGTTTGATACAGTTGGCCTTAAGGTTTGTGTTAAACAATGCTTATAAAACCAGGTCTTCTGATTTTTTGTTTGAAATATTAAAAATGTGTAATGAATAATTAATATAAAATGAATAAGTTTTGTTGAGCGCATATGCATGTCACTGAGTACTATGTCATTTTCTTAGAAAGACACTTGCCAGATGCTTTGTTCTCAGCAGCTCAGTTTTCTAAACTGTACAAAGTATCATCATTGTGAAGTAGGAACTTTTTGTCTCAGTATAACATTAATGATTGATATAATATTTTTATTACATGCACATTGCCCACAAGAGGACAATGAGATGGCTTCCTTGGGTTAGGCATGTCTTTCCAGATACTCTCGGACCTTAATATGAGTTGAGATAAGACATCTTGCTCTTCTGTGTCACATAAGCTGCATAAATTTGTATTTCCATTGGAAGAGGTTCACTTATGGACACACTGAATTTGAACAACGGTGTATCTTGAAATTTACATCATCCTTAACCATATTCCCACTTGTTCTATAAAGTGAAACATTTTTATACCCTATACTGCGAAGTAATCTTGTATGTTCAAGTGAATTAGTAAATATGAACAGCAAATGGGGATCACATCTTTTGGTTATGTTGTGAAATGTACTGATCAGAGATTTGTATAAAGTTGTTAAAATTAAATGAATATATATTTATTGTAATTTGCATTTTAACAGGAACTGAAGATTTAAGTTTTTCCTTGTGTTGATCCAAGTAGCTTACCATGAAGCAAAGGGGTAGAATTCTGAGATCTCTGAAGCAGTTGAATGTGACCTCTGTTTTTGTCTCCATAGAAATGAGGTCAGCTTGGAGTACTTGTTACACACATACCTTAAAAAATTGAATAAAAATAACAATTCATTTGTTCCAAAGCATTTGAAAAAACATTTTGTCATTTTAAAACAATAACAATACAGTTCCAAAATTTATATCACATAATCTTTGTATTTAGCTGCTCATTTGTCTCTGTACACATTTAAACCACTTGTGTGTACCTTTATCTGACCACTCTGGAGTTGCAAAAGAGTAAGTATTTGGATAAGTACTATCAACATCTTAACCCTTTTAGTGACAGGCTGTTTGGATAAGTCAGTAACCTGTCAAAGTCGAGAAATATTGAGATCAGTAGCAAGAGAAAAGAATCATACTCTTCAGTGATGTGAGTGCTGCTGAAATGCTGTAGATGAGAAGGATGTCACTGTACTTGAAATGCTAGCCATTAGGTCCTGCCACAGCATAACATGCAAGAGTAAATATTAGGCTTTGCTGGGCATGCATCTCATTATTGTGACATTGCATGTGTGCAGTCTTGCTGACTGGAAATTTCATTTTTTTTGTCTTAAATCTGTTCTCCTTGAATTCAAATAAGACTGCATGCCCTGTATAACTTAAATAAAAAAGGTGCAAGAATGTGGACTGAGCACAGGATATGGTCCAGTAACAGGTCCTTGTGGACACTAATGAAGTGAACCTTCAGATCCCATAACCAAGAAAAGATGGGAAAAGTCCATACAGGCTCAGCAACTGCCAGCTGCTCACGGTTATACTCCATAAAATTGGTAGAAGAAAAAGGTCGATGCCAGAAGCATACAGGATGCAGAGGTACAGCTCCACTCATTCTTAACTTCAGTACTATATAGATTCACACAGACTGGCCACTCTCTCTACCTCCTCCCCCCCCCCCCCCCCCCCCCCCCCAACACCACTCCTTTCCCTCCCTCCTTTCCCCCTCTTCTTTTCTTCTTTCCCTTCTCTTACTTATCCTTT
>Ga0123352_10010222_pt1 | contig 14730 bp, 8 predicted proteins | sample TergutLab28metaG_FD_89700 | JGI IMG/M metagenome (GOLD analysis project Ga0123352, IMG submission 89700) | Labiotermes labralis P1 segment gut microbial communities from Petit-Saut dam, French Guiana - Lab288 P1 | ecosystem: Host-associated > Arthropoda: Insects > Digestive system > Gut ... | reverse complement strand
TCATGTGACCAGAGAACTTGTAAACTTTCTCAGTGCTACTTCTGTACGTGGAATTGTCAGAGATACCTGTGACGCAATATGGGAATGCCTGAAAATGGTCTATATGTCAGCTAGAGACAAAAATGACTGGATAGGCACAGCAGATGAATTCTATGAGAGGACAAATTTTCTGAACTGCATATGAGCTGTTGGTGGAAAGCACATTGGGATGAGGAAGCCAAATGGGAGTGGATCTCAATTTTTCAATTACAAGAACTTTTTCTCTACGGTCCTCATGGCTGTGGCAGATACAGACGATTGTTTCGTATCAGTAGAGTTTGGTGCCTACGGTTCGTCGAGTGATTCTAATGTGTTTAAAAACTCAACACTTTGAAAATTACTGGTGAGCAATAAACTGAATTTTCCATACCCCAGGGTTCTGCCCAGTGATGTGTAAGGATTATCCATGTCATTTGTGCTTGTGGGTGACGAGGCCCAATATATTAACATCATTAGAGTGATCTCCATTAATATTAACAAGAAAATGAACTTTTTCTGATTTCTGTTCAGCTGGAAGCTCCAGTTCGTGACGACTGACTCCCAAACTTCTTACCCATACCACAATTTCTCCTTCAGATTTCTACCACTGTATTCTTTCAGAATTTTTAAACCAAAGTTGTTCTTCTCTCCACTTCTCATATTAACTTTTCTACGTCGTCGACAATAGACATATCTGTATGACGAAAGACACAAGGTTTGTTTACCGTACTGCAGCTAGCAAACAACTGTTTAGTTGTCAGTGCACACACTCACGTATAAAGCAGTGTTCTCCATCTAGACAGCTAAATAATTAAGGAAAAAAGTTGCCAGTGCACGTGGGACCTAAGCTTAAGAGCTCATGCACATGCTGTCTCTGTGAAGTCCATTCTGGACTGAGATGAAAAAAGTGCTGTGGCAAGCAGCTGTTTATTGCACTTAGTGCACGTTCACTGTACCACCTCCAGCAACACCACAACAATTTAGTTGCCAGTGCGTGCGGGCCTTACTGTTTCCTGTGCACAACTTTGTGTGCTACATATATGTATATTACATATTTCGGAGTTATCGGCCGCTCTGGTGCACGCAGAAAATGTGAAGTAAATGTTCTTTACAGCTGTGTGCTCCCTGTGATGGGCTGATAATGGCCAAAACATGTAGCAGCTGGTGTGTTGTAATGTTATAGTGCTTGTACTAAAGTTGGGTGCATTCCTTAGAATGTAATAATTGAATTAATACATTCATATTGCCATGTTCTAGAACAATATACATATGTATGTGTGTGTGTGTGTTACACCAGAACCATCAACAAAACGCAGAATGTCTCTTGCGCGACGGGGTGCAGCTGAAGCACTTATGGCACTCGCTGCAGACGATGGACCTGGAGGACGTGCAGGCGGTGCTCTGATGGGCCTGGCTGGAGCAGGAGCAGTTGTGGCATCTAGTAATGTTCCTCTGATCGCAAAATTGGTTTTCATAGGTTTTGCTATTACGTATGTATTGTGGTGATTGGATTGTTAGATGTGGGTATAAAGTTTAAGGCAGATTGTTAGTTTTGTTTTTGGCAAATCATTGGCATGTAAATTTGGGTGCCAGCTATGAAATTGTGTTCTTAAAACTGAACTACTCTGACTCGTATACGACGGTGGGCCATGTGCATTACACGCCTACAGCCTGGTGTATACGTCGTACTGTTGCTAGGGTTGCATTTGGATAGGATTTGTGTATTTAATTGTCACAAGGGCGACATACGAATGGAGAATGAGTTGCTGAAGAACTAATAACGTTTTAAGGACTCTGCGGTGTTCACTGTGCAGTGTCTTGCCTGCTGTTTATGATTTTGCTTGCTGTTTGAGTTACCCTGAATTCTATTGGCAGTAGTTTAGAGGTTCACAGAAATTACTGCTCTTTCGTCCTGCCACCACCACCCTTTTTAATCAGTACGTAGACCCTGTGTGTGTAAGGTGAGGTCAACTTACCAACTCGTAAGGCCGCTGTCCCATATTTGATGTAAGGTGACTAATACTGGTGGTAGCTGCTGCAGCTGGTCTGTAAAACGCGGAAGATTGCGGTGGACGGAGGTTGCAGATGTGGCCCACTGGCATTGTGACGTTTATGTTGCGTTACTGTCATGTTGGAATATTGATAATATTTTGGTTTGTCAAAGGCACATCTGCCAGTAGCACTCTGTCTTGTGTGCTGTGGGTTGGTCTGTGTGTACACTTACTGTCCTGAGCATTGTTTTATGTAAGGCGCTTCCATGTGCAAGCAGCAGTGAGAGACGGAAGGTAGGATGCTTTTAGTAAGTAGCGCCCTTCTCCCTTTAACCACTTCAAATCGCTTATCAGCTGCTAAAAATGTTCAGTTTTATCGTTATTCAGTGACAACCTTATGGTACAAGTAATAAAAGAAAAGAGGTTTCGGATAAGTGTGTTATTGAATCAGTGTCTCAGTAACTTTGCAAGTATACGAACTTTGTGTTATTTTTGTAACATATTACACTCAAGAATTCCTTGCAGAATTAAATATACAAGGATTTCTTTCCTTCCCACCGTTGGTCTAACATTTAAATTTTACAAGTGAAGAACAATGATAGCATGTGCCATTGTATCTTGTGGCCCAGGAAGCCAAACTGGTTTCAGGATTTGTCGCGCAACGTGTTTTCATTTTGACAGGCCTTTTCCAGATGTAAACTAATGTGATACAATTGAAGTGTCAGTACATATTTCTTACTTTACATTTTGTACAAATTTTGATTTACCGGGTATTCTGTACTGCTAATACAGCCTTATCAGCTTCCTGCATCTGGGGTGTTTGTTTCCTATTTGACTGATAAGAGCCTGACAGATCTTTCCTGTTTGAGCGACAAGCGCCTGCCAGGAGCTCCGTCAGCGTTGCGTTATTCTCCGAGTGTTGGGAAGGAAGCGAGAAAAGGGTACATTGTGATAATGACATTTAAAAAGGCCAACAGAAACTCCCAGTTCTACAGCAGATGCTGAAAGTGTTGCTGTCCTGACTGATCATAGTGTGGAGAACTGTGGACGTCTGTGTTTACTGTCGAGTTCTTTCGCTGAAATTGTTCTCGCTGAGGATGTTTTGCTTTGACCTTGAAAGCATGTACTACCGATGCCCTACTGCACGTTCGTAGTGGTAAGAATTTGGTGGCCCTTCGTCCAGACGTTTTCAATTCGCTCATCACCTGAGCTGGTCGTTCAGAAAGAGAATTTGTCGGTGAAGTTTCAAGTCTCAGCACGGATAGCTTTCAATTTCTCTTCTGTCAGCACAGTTCATTTCCTCTCTGGCTCTTTGTTCAGCAGCGATCCTATTGTTTTCAAATTATTGACCATGCTGTATATACTTTGTTTTCTGGAAGTGAATGGCCTGGAAACAGGCACCAAAAATTTCTGCGACATTTTCCAGCCGACACAAAATATTTGAAATACAGCTGCACTAAAAGCATTCACTATATCAGCAGTGAATCTGAATCGAGGCATATTGTTCTGTGAGTGCATGATGGAAAAATCTGTGTACCAACACCAGACTTGTGGACATTACCCCAAGTTTTAACGTTGACAGTTGAAGTTACACTCCCGATTGAAAACAGTGCGTGAGAGCTTACATTAGTTACTAGTGAACCCGTTACAGGCCTGGTGTGGCCCAGAGGGTGGATAGAGGTATAGCTCTACTCTTCCATGACCGCGGCACTAGAAGGGGGTGAGTGGTCAGTAGCACGTCCCAGCCACACTTTACCCCCGGGAAAGACCAGATACCCATTTTACTGGAGGCTGGGTGGGTCCCAGGGCAGGTCTGGACGGGTGGAAAATCTCGTCCCCACCGGGATTCGATCCCGAACCATCCAGGCTGTAGTCAGTCGCTATACCGACTGAGTTACCCGGCCCACTTGCGTGAGAGCTTACGTGGCTGCGTAAATTAAGTGTCTTTGGCCCCAGCATTCCACTGATTCAACACCATGTGACTTATTTATGTGTGGGGAAATCTAAGGGATAAGGTGTGTAAAACAAATCCACACACTGTGAAAGAAGCAAGAAACATCATCTGGCATGACATATCAACAATTTCTGGGGAGTAAATATAGAGAGTAAACGTGACAGCATGCAGGAGTAGGAGGTGAGGACAAAAGAAATAATGTTCCTACAACTTGAAGGCATGCAGGCGGATGTAGAAGTATAACTGGATTCATTCTTATATTGACACTAGATGCAGATGAGTGGTCATACTCATGCCATGGTCACTTTACTTCCTGTAAAATTCACTCAGTACACAATAAATAGGAGGCTAATTGGGCCCACATCTGGTCTGCACGGTTTTGAGGAAGGAAAAATGCTTTGCCTTTCCCAAGATTCGAACCATAGTCCTTTTGTCGTTCCTACTTAAGCCTAGTCACCATACCGCCAACACTCTACTGACCACTCATCTGTGCCTAGTAGTCACATAAAAGTGTAAGAATTTTCCAAATATGTATGTATATAAATATACAACTTACGGTTACAGGCTGGAATTTATAAATTGGTGGAAAGGGAAAAAAAGAGTCGCTCAGTGTAAACTCATTGAGGGAGTTCCTGAGGAAGGTGGCCTAGCATATAAGCAGCAAGTCCACCGTTCTTCACATCAACCATATACCTTCAGATACAGCCATCCAACAGATACAATAACCGGTATTGCTTGTATTCCTGTGGATGGAGAAACACAGTCACCTGAAGCTCAAGTGTTGGAAGGAGGCATCAACTACAACCATGTCACTATCTGTCTGACACCTGTAGAGGAAGGCAGTTGGGCCTGTGACGTTGCCATCTGCACAAAACGGAACTCAGCCACACTGGCTATAGAGGTAACAGTCAGGCAGCACTTGGGGCTGTGTAGTGTGCTAATCTGAAGCCTTAATTGGTGGACAAAAACGGGATGAATGTAGAAGAGGCTGGAGAACTTTGTTGCTACTTTGTAAATGAACTGAGTTTTAGTAACTTGATTGAATGTTTTGTCCTCTGCATGTATAAATTATGCAGATTTGTTGTCATTGTGTACTGTGCAGTTATGCTTATGCATTCTTTGAAATGCGTTATTTAACAACACTCTGAGTTCTGAGCCTCGTTGATAGATGACTGAATGAGTATGGGGCATCGGTGGAGATTTATTAGGAATTATGCAGTGTTTTACAGATATGTACTGTTTAAATGTACCCTTTACAGGGTATATATGCAAAGCGTGTGCGTTATGGTTCATTTTAGAGAATCTGAAGTGTAATTCCGACTGTGCACCATTCTGGCTGTTCACGCTGTCTTTGGACCATGACCTATGCCTAAGATGCTACTCGGTACACCACCCATGTGCTGTGCACCATCATGTCACAGAAGGCTGTGTGATTGTTTTAGTAAACATTTTGGTGGAACTGACACACCAGAGTGTCCAAATGTTTTGAAACATCTGCAGTGGAAATTATTTGTGGTAGTTGGCTGTAATTACATGTACTGACGTTCGAATTTCGGGCATTGTATGGTACAGAAAGGTGGAACTCTGTTCAACAGGCAAATTCTGCCCGTGCTGCTGCACCTCCAACAAAAACTACCCATGCTGCTGCACCTCCAACAGGAACTACCCATGCTGCTGCACCTCCAACAAAAACTACCCATGCTGCTGCACCTCCAACAGGAACTACCCATGCTGCTGCACCTCCAACAAAAACTACCCATGCTGCTGCACCTCCAACAGAAACTACCCATGCTGCTGCACCTCCAACAGAAACTACCCATGCTGCTGCACCTCCAACAGGAACTACCCTTGCTGCCGCTCCCGCTCCCACACTGGCAGTGTCGGCTGATGGAGCTGCTGCAACTCATGCCATGATCCCACAATTGCTGGTGGCACTAGTAGTGGTGATGTTTTTAATGTTAATTATTGTAATGATTATGATGGTTGTGATTATAATAAGGGCTTAAATGTGGCGATGGGATCATCACTTAACAAGACTTTGAGCCCAAAGTCATTGCAACAGCTTGTGTTGTGTATGCTTCTTTTTGCTTCATGGTACTGAGTTCACAACATGAAATGAATAATAATAATAATGAGAAGACAAAAACGGTAACTAAGGGTGTCACATGTGTTCCAACTCTACATAGAATTGCCCTACTCATTCCGTGTTTTCCAAATCCTTGTTCTGTCTCAGTGTTCCCTGATCCATTCTGTAGAATATGTTTAAGAAATATTGCACTTTTATACAGTTTTGCGTATGTTACATTTGTTGCTTTGTACTGACTGGGTGTTCATTTATTGCCTATCTTGATTCTAGACACTGTGTAGTCTAATACTGCTTTGAGGGTCCTTAAATATGTATTTCGTGCTATACTGACAGCATTGTGTGTGTGTGTGTGTGCGTGCGTGCATGCGCGTGTGGGTGTGTTGGTTTCCAAGATATGTTTTTGCTGCACATCACTGGTGTGTGTTGGATTGGAGCTTGATTGTGTTCATGCTTATTGAAGGTTTGATCTGTTCTGATACACAACATGTAATGCACATACACGTATATTATTTTGTTACATCTGTACAGGATATGTGAGCTGCACATATGTTACATTGTATCTTTGATTTTGTGTACTGGTATTTGTTAAATCAGTAAACAGGGCATATTTTAAATGGATTCGTGACCAAGTACAGAGATGTCCACTGACCGAAGGTGACAAAGGGCTAGACAAGGTGCAAGAAGGTTAGGTCTAGTTAGAGATAGAATATTCTAAATGCATTTTTCCAAAGACACTGCCTGCCTGTGGTCCAGCAATTTACTGTTCATACTGCTGTTTAATACGCACGCCACGTTCAGTACTCTTCATTAGTTTTCACCTTAATAAATATCGACAGTAGTACTTAATTGTGTGAGGTCAGAGTGACCTAGGGAGGCCTTATGCCCAGGTTATGGGGTGTGGCTAAAGTGTAGTACTTTACAGGGGTCATTATTAACCTTTCATTACAAGATTTTGTGCCTTCTGCAGTCATGTAGAATAAAGCTTGTCTTTGTAAACCAAACAAATTTGTTGAAACAATGGATATAGAGTGCAAGTAGACAAGGTGTGATGTCACTTTGTGCATGGTAACAGACTCCATTAACGTGGCTATGAATGAGCCTAAAAATGTATAGGAAGATGTGTGCTTTGATGTGCCTTCCTTCTTAAAGAGAGAAATTAGGTTGTAGAGACGGGCTTGCTGCCAGTGTGTGTGCGTGCATGCCTCATGCCCAGGTTATGGGGTGTGGCTAAACTGTAGTACTTTACAGGGATCATTATTAACCTTTCATTACAAGATTTTGTGCCTTATGCAGTTCCGTATATTTTTGTACTTTTGATTGTGTATTTTATTAAATGTGAATGTTATATTTATGTGTTACGTACCGGTGTAACTCATGTGCCATAAGCAGCCATGACAAAATAAAATATAAACCAGTATGGATTAAACGTTTGTGATGTTATTTTCGTTGTTACACCGTGCATGTTGTCGAGTTACTCAATTATTATACCAACTACTGCACATATATAAAATTTATAAAATTTACACATTGAAACGTTAAAAGGCTCCGACATGTTTCGGTCCTAGGACCATCATCAGGGAGCCTCATTGTCCTTGCTAAAGTCACACTATTAAAAGTCACATTAATTTTGCTGTACCAGTTGGGTGTTGTGGCAGCATGCCGTGTTGTGTTGTGTTGCGAAGAGTGCCCTGCTACGGATGTGCGTTCTGTGCTTCGTTACGTATCACACAAATAGCAAATTGTAGCGGTATTTCAAGTAAAACATCTTGTCTGTATGATGTGAAATTTGTCTTCAGGGCAGAGCTGTCTTTTATTAAAATACTGCGTTATTTTTTCTGTGTTTGTACTTCATTCTCCGGTTACTCTTAATATTGGCATCCACGGCTTCTACCACTGTGTGTGGTGTGGATAAATTATCAGTGTTGTTTAATATAGTACATTTGTTATTATTCAATTGACTTGCACATTTTGAGACAGAACTGTTTGAAAGCTCACGTCTCCGTTGCGGAAATGTTACTGCGCACGAGTCTTGCAGGTGTGTGACTGCTAATGGGTGTTTTGTTATTCACATATTGTAGGTATCATGTTTTGCATAATCGCAGGTTCCCGTTAGTTGCGCAGTAACGTTGTTTGGTCTGTGCACAGAATTGATTCACCGCCTTTAGTGTACATGTTAAGAGGTATTTGTGTTGGTGTCACCCTGTAAATATGAAATGTGCCCTGTTCGGTAAAGGTAGTGTAATTACAATACAAAATGTCCCCTCATTTACATACCCATGAATATCTCGGTTTCTATGAATTATTATATCTCCTACTCAGAGGGAAATGTGCTGTGGTGTTGGTCAGTAATAATTGCTTGGTCCAGTAGCTGCGTCATATGGTAGAACGGCAGATGACGCAACGTTTCGCGAGCCATCTGTGTCCTCTTCATCAGGGAACTGCATACTTCGAGTTGTGGTACCTTGTGGAAATGCTGGAATGCTTTGCAGTGAAGCGTTCGTCAATACATCGGGACGTACGGTCTGGGGATGCGTAATTCTTGTACACTGTCTAAAAATGTCTTTAAGGTTTTACATACCGTCGTTGCTGCTTAAAATGGTGCACCATGTTTCTTTGCAGCTTACCTTTACACCAGCTGCAGTGACTTGAAAGTAATTTTATCGCTGCTGTGGTATTCAAAGGGGACGAACGCAAGGCCTCATGTAGAGTAAAGTTCGACTTTGTAAACCAAACAAATTTGTTGAAACAATGGATATAGAGTGGAAGTAGACGAGGTGTGATGTCACTTTGTGCATGGTAATAGACACCATTAACGCGGCTAGGAATGAGCATAAAAATGTATAGGAAGTTGTGTGCTTTGACATGCCTTCCTTCTTAAAGAGAGAAATTAGGGTTTTGAGATGGGCTTGCTGCCTGTGTGTGTGTGTGTGTGTTTGTGCGTGCGTGCGTGCGCGCGCTCCTCACCCATTTTGAATGAATGTCATAAAACGGTATCAAATGTATGGCATTGGAGGTCTTTGTAACACCATAGTTTTTGGTTCGCTCGCACAGCCGCGAAAAGAGCCTTTCTAATAGCTTACATCAGTAGTAACAAGGTGCTGAACTTGTACAGGAGTGACTCTAGCGCTGTGAACTTTAGATCCTGTAATGATGTATGATGATGGAACGTGGAATATTTGTAACAGTTAGGTAGTACTGTGTATGTGTGAAGGGAGCAGGACGGGTGTTTTGCTTATTTTTTAAGATGTAAGTTTGATGACGACGACTAGACGGTCGGAGCTGTACATGTGACAATTTGTGTGTGTGTGTGGAGAGAGAGAGAGAGAGAGAGAGAGAGAGAGCGCGAGCGAGCCTGTACAGAACTACACATTGTTCAATGGGTTAAGTATTCTTTGTAAGGCAGCAACCACAACATGAGGACCATAGGAATCTTTGAGGCTATGTGCGAGATGTTTGCGGTATATGGCCCTGTACTTAAGTGGCGTGATATCTCCAATGGTAAAATGACAATCTGAGTAACATGATGATGATGATGATGATGGTATTCTGTCGCACTAGCGATAAGCTTGTTCAGTTTCGCAGCGGACAATTATCGCACATTTTCTCACATAGCAAAGGAAATATACTGTGTGTGGCGATGAGGTGTGCATGTAGACCGCAGTAGACTTTTGGGTCCTACTTGTAGAAATCGGAAACGATTTTGCAGTTTTGAAGGGGAGATTGGCTGGGAAGTGAGAAGGCAGGCTACCAAACTCAGTTAACGCAATCCGCATTAATGGCGAATATAACTTGTGGTACCTACCGAGGACGCACGTACCCATCCGCCATTAATTAATTTTAATAACACTGAGCTCACCGGTTGCTTTCCTTTTAATATCACTGCTAATATTGACAGCTGTTCTAATGCTAACCCTACTGCTGGGATACACTGCTTAGCGTCGATTGCTGACGTTATGTTGGATAAATATAACCAGCTATGTAATGTAGAAGTTCACTTACGTACCGTGTCTTAAACTTGAAATTGACCGATATAATAATTCCTTTTACAGTCAGTACACCAGTTCAGTTTCACTTCACTCAAATTGACCCATATAACAATTCCCTTTACAGTCAGTACACCAGTTCAGTTTCACTGCTTTCAAATTATCTCATATAATAGTTCACTCTACAGTCAGTACACCAGTTCAGTTTCACTGCACTCACAAATTGACTCATATAACAATTCACTCTACAGTCAGTACACCAGTTCAGTTTCACTGCAATCAAATTGACTCATATAACAATTCACTCTACAGTCAGTACACCAGTTCAATTTCACTGCACTCACAAATTGACTCATATAACAATTCACTCTACAGTCAGTATACCAGTTCAGTTTAACTGCACTCACAAATTGACTCATATAACAATTCACTCTACAGTCAGTACACCAGTTCAGTTTCACTGCAATCAAATTGACTCATATAACAATTCACTCCACAGTCAGTACACCAGTTCAGTTTCACTGCAATCAAGTTGACTTATTTAACAATTCACTCTACAGTCAGTACACCAGTTCAGTTTCACTGCACTTACAAATTGACTCATATAACAATTCACGCTACAGTCAGTACACCAGTTCAGTTTCACTGCAATCAAATTGACTTGTATAACAATTCACTCTACAGTCCGTACACCAGTTCAGTTTCACTGCAATAAAAGTGACTTGTATAACAATTCACTCTACAGTCAGTACACCAGTTCAGTTTCACCTCACTCACAAATTGACTTATATAACAATTCACTCTACAGTCAGTACACCAGTTCAGTTTCTCTGCACTCACAAATTCGTCCGAATTGGCGCTGAAAGTAACATTTACATAGAAAAATTTCGATATGTAATTGACTTGTCGAAGGCGTAGATAGAGGCGTGTATTTTAGGTGCGACTCCAAAATCCGGAAAGCAATGGTCTGCACGTCCCAAGCAACTAAAACCACAATACATCGCTCAAATAGAAAAAAAAAACTCGAACATGACGTGTTTGACATGTTTGTTTGTTTTAGAATTTATAACGTTCCCATAGGCCATCGATGCACATTTTGTTTTCAAAATTAATTGCCGGGTCGACCTGGCAACGGGTATTCTTATGACCTTGCCATAAGCTTCCTTCTTGAGTGGAACTTACGAAATTGATTGCGTCACCAATTTTTTTGTCCGTAGTCAATGAAATAACTCGGTTAGCCCCGTAGTTGTTGCTAGTAAGAAAGAGATAAAGGCGTGGCTGTTGCAGGTTCCAGCACCAGAATGCTTGTGCGCTGTAACTGTCAGAAATACCACCGAGATTCTTTTGCTTCTCTAAATCCAGTCACTCTGACAGTTGATAGTGTTCCTCCCTCCGTCTGTTTTCAGTCCCAGTGCTTAGCGCAAACTCGTAACTTTGTATTTTACATAACGCCGGCAGCTGCGCTACCGGACACTCTAATTAAGTTACATATGCAAAGTGGAAATATGAATGTGCCTGACTGTCGGACCATTGCTCCACCACTCATGAGTCACTGGCGCAAGATGTCAGGAACCTCATAGCCGGTAGTTTTGATTTTTGTATTTTCAGTGTTGACTGAGCTGTAATTATAAGGGTACCAAATTTTGTAAAGCGACGCTCTGAACTTCGCTCTCTAAAGGTGCCACCTATTGACAGCTTTCAGCTAATTGTGGAATTCTTGTTGTGATCTTTCTGCGAATTTTTAGAGCATCGTGCTGCGAAGCTGGTAACAGCCGGTCATGATATTTTGTTGGGTTACCCTGTACACCCTGTAGTAATATAAACGTGCAGGGAGCATCACTTATATATCACTTATATTTGCAGGAAGAAATTTGCTGCTCCACCAGTTAAAAATGGGTGCCTGGTTTTCGTCCAAAAAAATCCCTCGACCTTCGCTCGTTGAGGGATTACCTGGTCGTGGTAAAGTCGTGTACAAACGGGAGGTTTTCCATTCCTCTCGTCGGCGACCATATACATTCAAATTCATTCATTCCTCAGCGATGATAACCGGCTTAGCATGCTGTCCTGTTCGAGACGAAAAAACTCAGGCACCTGAAGCTACAGTGACAGAAGGAGGTGTAAACTGGAAACATGTTCATATCCATATGAAACCAACGGAGGAAGGCGATTGGGCATATGAACTGGCCATCAACGCAGTACTTAATCATGAAACCGGAGTATCGCAGCAGGTAAGAATTAAGTAGCTGCTGGAACTACCTCACCTATCATTAAATGCTTCAGTTTTACGATGCGCGTCAAAACAAGCATGGAACACGCTGAGTAAAGCGAATGACACTGTAATGACCACTCGCAATGTACCTGCAGTTGTGTACAATACTGCACCGTTCAGCGGGAGGAAGAGATTAATATTTAATATATTAATATGATTAATATGACTCTAGGTGCTTCCAGTTAATGGAATTGTCTGTTGTGATATACAGTATTCATCAGCAGCCCGTTGCGCAATGTTTTTGTTGTTAATGATTGCTGCGACATGTTTCGGCCACAGCTTTTGTCCATCTTCAGGGAGCTCGAAATGTTATTGACGTGTACAGCTTATGTTTCAACTTGTGTTGCAGAAATTCTGGGTTGGACACCCTCTGTATTGTCGTGGTTGTCTTTATTGTCCTCAGTGGAGGAAAATGCTGTGGAAGTACTTGGAATTGGCGGCCAAGCTGCCAGTGGAATCATGCTTATCTCTTTGCTATAAATCATACAGTTCGAAGCTGCAGTAGCTGTATTCGCAGCTGACGTCGTCATTGAACAATCAAATTAACATTTTTATAAGAGAAGTGAAGTTGTGTCGGTTACATTTATTCTGATGTATTCTTATGTCGGGTGTGTGGCCATGTTGTGTGATGGCCTGGTGCCCAGGTTTCAGGGTGCGGTGGACTCAGTCTTAAGGTTGGTGAATTTGCCAGCAGTACGCTGTTGTGGCACGTCAGTGCCTGCACACCTCATGACACTGTGCCACATCACACACGGCTTTGTGCTTGTTTTCATAAACATATCGGTGAAATTGGCACACCGGTGTTCCGAAATGTGTTGAAATGTCTAAATGGAAACTGTCTGGTACATTTATTATGTGCACATGGATCTATTGGTGTTAGAACTTAAGGAAATGGCTTAGTTCAAATATGTGCAACTCTGTTCAGCAGGCCGGTTCAACAGATGAAGCTGCTGCTGGTGGTGATGAAGGAGCTTCGTGGTCCGACTACAGGTATTGGGCAGAGGAGTCTACAAGTGAAACGGAGAACAGTAGACAGGAATCGTCGTGTTCCATTTTGTAATGCAGATGGACAGTGTCTTTTACAATCGCTTTGTGATACGTTTTTTGAAAGCATTTTAATTAGATACAATACATAGCAGTGGCGAATTCTCAGGTGTGGCTGCTTTAGTTCCGCTGTGCCAAAGAAATGGAAGAAATGTGTGAGAAACTTTTAAATATTTGCTATTCCACAACACAATTGAATGCGTTGTGTCTTTGTATGTGTTACTTTTTAGTCTTAGATGGTTGATTTGAGACACTTGCTGTTGTGTGCTGTTACCGTCAGTTCTTTTGTCTGTATTGTGTCTGATTCTTATTAAAATCTAAGACTTGCCTCAGTGCATTAGAAATGTGTTTTTATAAAGTTACTGCATCTCATTATCATGCCGAAGCTTTTGTACAAATATTTGGTATCCAGTAATTAAAATCCAACGCCTTTGATAATTCAACACAATATGTGACATTGGCTTATGACGTCACATCTGTGGCGTTACCAATTTCTTTTCCTTTTTTTGCCTACATTTTTCATGAGCGCAGGAAAAGCAAACCATTATGGTATGTAATATGTGGTGCCTAGAAAGTAATTGAGATTTGCTATGTAGGTGCATTATGAATGTACTTGTAATGTGTGCACGAAGTACTGTTTGAAAGCAGTAAACAATATTTCGTCAGGTTAAAACTTTTAGGTTAGGTTAGGTTAGGTTAGGTTAGGTCGAAGGTAAAGGAAAGAAACGGTACCATTGTCCATCCAGAAAATCATGAAGTTATATATGGATATGTACAGAATTGTAATTGAGCCCTTTTTTATCTCGTGGTTATGACATTTGGTCTGTCACATTGAGGTAAAAACATAGGCTGATGGTTTTCGATAATTGGTGATGAGGAAGGTAGTAATAGGGACGGGGGAGATGGCGTAATTAGGTGCTGGATGTTATTGCACTGCTAAACGAGTATAATGAATGTGGTGAAATGAAAGGAGATGAGTTGAGCACGGCAAGTGGCACGAGTGCGGGAGAAAGTACAGGATTTGGGTGCAGAAACCTGTGGGCAAGAGGGTTAAAGTGGTGGCATGGGCGTACATAAGGTTAGAGAGTTGGAGAAGTAGTAGTGGAGGGCATGGACTGGATGTATCTGGCTAAAGGGGCGGGCTTCTGTGAACAAGGCAGTGAACCTTAGGGTTCCGTAAAATGCAGGGGATTTCGTAAGCATTTGAGGTGCTCTTAGCTTCGGCTTTGTCACAACGCGGCTCGCGCAAGTGGCCATTAAAATACAGGGTGTTTCAAAAAGAGCTTTACAACTTTGAAAGCGTATAGAAATTTATACAGAGGACATACACAACGTTTTGAACTGTCAAAATGTAGCAAAACACACCGAGTTTTTACCTCGGATAG
>Ga0123352_10010216_pt1 | contig 14731 bp, 7 predicted proteins | sample TergutLab28metaG_FD_89700 | JGI IMG/M metagenome (GOLD analysis project Ga0123352, IMG submission 89700) | Labiotermes labralis P1 segment gut microbial communities from Petit-Saut dam, French Guiana - Lab288 P1 | ecosystem: Host-associated > Arthropoda: Insects > Digestive system > Gut ... | reverse complement strand
CAGTCCACATTCCCACATCCCACCTCCTGGAGATCCATCCTAATATTATCCACCCATCTACGCCTAGGTCTCCCCAGTGGTCTCCTTCCCTCCGGTGTCCCCACCAAGACCCTATACACCCCCTCTCCTCACCCATACGCGCCATGAAATTAGGCACGACCTTATTATATATTATTGTAAATTGTAAATACTGTTTCTTGTCTAACCCTAGGTCTTTGATATCCGAGTTCAAGTCCTCTAACCATGTATGCTACATGTCCGCTTATCTCATGCTGTTGAGTCTGATATTCCTAACCTGATTTATGGAGTACAAATTGTGATGAAGAAATAAAATGAACAGCAACATTACAAGAGAACAACAACTGGCTTTTTAAATACCGTGGATAGGAAAGTTGTCATGGCTATCATTATTGAATTTGGGTATAAATTCTATTGAGAAATAGTTTATGTGCCTGCATACTATTTTTAAACAAAAAGAATTCTATAGTCATTTACTAGTGCTCTCTTCTGCACCTATTTTTTACTTCTACCAACTCAGACTGTAGCATACGTTCTTTATCGTTGCACTGTGCATTTCGTAGAGTCATTTAATTAGCACACCAACTAATGCACATACGTAAAACTGTTTTACATTAAAACATTTAAAATCTTGCTCCAACATGTTTCGATCCTAAGATCATCTTCAGGGAGCTACACTGTTCCTTGCTAAAATCACGTTTTTAAAAACACTCACTGATTAATTTCCTTATATTAACAGGGTGCTGTGGCAGCATGTCGTATTGTGTAAGATGTACGCCGCTGAGAATGCGCCTGACTGTGTGTCTCGTGCTGCATGACACACGACGCACACAGTCAGGCGCATTCTCAGCGGCGTACGACTTACACAATACAATATGCTGCCACAACACCGAGTTAATATATGGAAATTAATCAGTGAGCTTTTTTAAAATCGTGATTTTAGCAAGGAACATTGCAGCTCCCTGAAGATTATCTTAGGATCGAAACATATTGGGGCGATTTTAAATGTTTTAATGTAAAAAAAATGTTATGTATGTGCATTAATTGGTGTGCTAATTAAATGTAACGTACGTTGTTTGTTACCATATTCTGCTCCTGTTCATACCTACTTACCAACATAAACAATAACAAGAGGGAAAATATAAATATTTTTAATAAAATTCTCAGAACAATTATTCACGTGGCTGTTTGTGTGCATGGTTACGTGCAGCGTGTCAGGTTTGATCCGAGTTGAGGGTGGAAAGAGACGGTGACACTTGTGGCCGAGACGAAGTTGTTCATATTTGTCCACTGCCGTAAGAACATTCACTTTCAGTACACAATGTGTCTTTTTTCGTGATTCTTAGTAACGCAGCTGTCAAGTGATGTAGGCTATGTGTGCGATACAGCTACCGTGCTCGGTGTGACAGTGAAAGAAAAACACTTTTAGCTGCAAAACGTAAAAATTATACGACCAATTGTGACGGGAACCAGAGTCAGTTTCTACAACATAATGCGTTTGTAACGAGTGCAAGATAATGGAAATAGTTCGATACGTGTTTCACTTCAGTAATACACCATTTTCGGAAACCTGTAGACTGAACCCCTCTGCAATTCTGTATTTTTTTTCCATATTTGGGTACTTGACTGCTATTGTGATAAGGATGTTGTGAGGGGTCAACACGTTTGTTTCTGATTACCTTTCCCCTGGAGATGGGTCATATTCGTAGACATTTAAGGACGCTTCTCTGTCGACCATACACAAGACTGAGGGCAGAAGTGGAGTTGACCTTGACCCTCATGGAAGGAATATTCCAGAAACACGTGCTGTGTGAACTGCCATGTCAGATTTAACAAGCTCTTCGCAGTTAATTCCAGGGAGAAGTTGACATGCGCATTGCTTGCGCATTTCCCACGAAGAGTGATAATCAATCCTAACAAGCCAAACGAATTAGGTTCACGGTACATCAACTACAGCTAAGCGGAACCTTGCTAATCCTACTGTATAGACCTGTCGCCGCAAGTTAGACAATAACGCACTATTGGGAGAGATTCGGTTGGTATAAGCAGTAACTGGTCCCATTAAAATAGGGTGGTAATTGTGTAATCATCTGCTGTAATCTATATGAAGGCAAATAAAGCCATAATATAGCAAATGTGGCAAATTTGCTACATTTTTTCATTATCCCTGAAACCCGAAGACTTAAAGAAAGTGCTTGTAGGGCAGGAAATGCGTTTGTATGAAATATTTTCCTTTCCTGCAGCGGTGCTGATAAGTCCTTAGCCCGACCAGAAAGAAAATAAGCTAATGCTTCTGTCAGAATGGCGTCAATTTCCTTCGGCACCTTGCCTTGCAAGGGGGGGGGGACTTGATGACAGCTCGCGTCTCGATGTTGTTGAAATCACGCTCGTCCCTGACATGCTCCCGAACTTGTTTCCTTCCTGGTCGGGCTAAGGACTTATCAGCACCCCGGTATAAATATGCAGCGACGTTCGGTAGAGAAGTGCTTAGTATGTAGGACTTCGTGTAAAATATGTCTTAATACTTCAAAATTTAATAAAAATCAGTAAGTTCTAAGGTCCTTTCGGGTGCATGTTTCTTTGCGGGACATGAATAAAATGACGGAATAATTAGTCGTCGTTGTTCAAGTGATAATTCACTGAAGATGGGAATAGGCTGTTCCATATATTAGTTCTATACTGCGTAATCTGAAAATACAAGCCCCTGTATTTTTTATGTGTTTTCATTCCAGCTAAAAGTGTTTCAAGTAAGAATTATGTAGGCGATGAGATTTATATTTTGCGTCACGATAGATATTCTCAACAGTATCTAATTAATTATAAAATATGATTTAAGTTTCATGTGACGTAGAGTTAGCTGTATTTAATCGTTACGAACCAAAGATAAATGCTGCAATTTAAGAAAATTTATAGCGGCGTCTGTGAGGAATATTTTCGTCTGATTTCCAGGAATAGGGGGGAAGGATGATCCTCTTGACACGTCGGTGAATTTTCCACCAGATTGCACGATGTTACGTTCCATAAGACAGTGTTATTCAAAATTATATGTACCCTGAAACTTTTAGTGTATAATGCGTCGGTTCTAAATTTATCGAAGTCTATGTTTTTGGAGACAAATTTTGCTAACAAACGGACACGAAATTGAAATAAACGGGACAGTTAAAACGGGAAGATGTTCAGATCTCTTATTTTTCTTTTTGAATAGATTTTACTGCGTACTTGAAGCTCTGTCTTCCAGACAAAAATACGACTTGAAATAATTTTCTTTTCTTATTTCTCTTCTCTCTTTTTGGTGATAATAGCAGTGGGTGAAAAGCATGTATCTTCCTCTTATGCATCCAACATTGGCACCTATAAATTAAGGAATGTAATTACTTAAAATTAGGATCCTTTTAAAAATGAATAGACCTACAAAACTTGGGGTCCTGAGGGGCAGGTAGGGGAATGGGTCGAGCAGGGGAAGTTGTGGAAATGGCCTCAAGGGACCCACACGGGTAAGTCACATTTTACGCTACTTCATTTAAAATGTTACACACAACAGTTACCCATAATTGGGCTCTAATCCCCCCCAACTTACCAAGTAAGCAGCTTAAAAATAAATGAGCATAAAATAAACCGCCCTCTCGTACCCTAAATTGATTAATCAAAAGCAAAATGCGGGGAAAATGAAAACCATTTTCAGGAAAATACGGTATTTATTATCCAGAGAACGAATACAGGACAAAAGATAATCCGATGATGTAATAATATTTCAAAATGAAACTCAAAATGAAATTAACAGTAGGCCTTACTGGAAGCACATAATATTTACAGCAGCTTGTTACCAACTTCATAAGTTGAAAGCGGAGGTAATCAACTAACTCTTCATACATTTAAAATGAACTTATTTCATTCTCACTTTGGGTTTTGGTGAAATAAACTTCCTGGTATCAGCGTCGGCATTGTGTTATAAAACCACAAATAACTTTTAATTTTTAACTGTCGGTAGGAAAATGTCATCAAACGTTTTTTTTTTGTCAAGTACAAAATAACCCTGAGAGCAAATACAGTAATATTTATAAAAGAGATATCATGCGTGTCGCGCGGAAAAGACGAAATGATTTTAATTTTAATAGCTACTTCGAAGTAAAATTTCCTCTTCTTTTTCTTGGAAGTAGTCCTACATTTACAGCCCGAGTGTATCCTAATTGTATAAGTTTTCTGTCCCATCTAGACTCACGATAAGACATCTTAGGTAGATGAGATATCCAGCAGTTTGCCTGTGCCTTCACTTGGCAACATATGAGGGTGTGAACAACCAAGCTTGGGCTAAAATGTAACCATTTCCGTATTGAGTTTTAGAGAAGGAAATTAACATACTTATTAAGTTTTAACAACCTGACTACGGAAACTATAAACGTGACGTTAAAAGTTTGATTTAATTTAATTTGATTTAATTTAATACAGAAGAGTAATAATGCCAAGACAGGCAATGTGCGTATATAGTAACACTGAAGCGCGATCGTGCAACAACTGTTGCTGTGGAAAAGTAATGAGTATTACACAAACTGAGTGTGTGTATTGTAGCCTTAGGTATCCAACATGCTATGCGCAGCTGCCATATTTTCTTCTGTGGCCTACTTCCGCTCTACAATATTTTTCCATATTGTCTCATACACGGCACGATTTTCGAAAAGGTTATTGAACAGAAAATTTGTTTTGATTTTCTCTGCAACTTTTGTCTGAAATATTTTTCATTCTAAGAAGAACTGAGCGAGATGTGATAAAAATATGTCTAGTGGTCTTCATGGAAAAGTAAACGTTATTCGTGTCAGATTGTAATGAGACTTGAATCTTTTGACAGATTTTCGAAAAATACTCATTAAATTTCATGAAAATCCGTCCAGTGGGGCCCGAGTTGTACCATGCGGATGGACGGACAGACAGTCACGAGGAAGTAATACTCGCTCTTTGCAATTTTGCGAACGCGTCTAGAACGGTTAAACTATCTCTAGGATAGATTCCTAGGGTTCAGAGAGGTTGAGGCTCCCAGATTTCCAGACAATCGACATATGAACGTGGTAATGTCAGCCCTACGATCCAGCCGCCTTTATCCCCCAGAATATATTCCTGGTACTCATTTCTGTTAGAGACTGATTCGAACCAGGGACATCGTGCGGCTGGAAGGATTAAGTCAAAGAAAAATACAAATCATCCCGTTGGGAATCTAACCCACAACTTTCTGGCTTGTAGCGCAGTGCCTCAATCAACTGAGCCACCGCGTGCCTCCCAGTAGAGTAATAGTGACAGTCATAATATTTGTTGGCCTCACGGTTTTTTTTTTTGTCCTTTGACATTCTAAAGGTTAAGCTCGCCATTGCGCCTTGTCTTGGCTGTGTGAGTTTGGCGCACCTAGAACTCATGGCCACTGGGTTGGCCAGAATCGGACATTCATTGTTAATGAATAAGTAGCAAAAAGCGTGTTGAAGTTTCGGAGGGGAATTGTGAACAGAAACTTCTGAACAAGTATCTAACTTCAGTTACTCGTGAAATCTGGAGAAAACTGCTACTTTTATACTCATGTAATATTCTGAGCTTGACAGACTAGCAGACAGTCTGATTGTGAAAGGTGCTGCCGTCTGCAGGACTTGTGAGTAAAGTAGACAGTGAAATATCTATTGAAGCATATCTTCGTCTCCTGAATCTTCTTTTATTAATTGCAACTGGTAAACATGAAAAAAGGACATATATCAAGTCAGAAGAGAAAATGTTCGTCTTTTATATGTACTTGAATAATCTTGAGTCCTTAGAAAGATGTGTGCAGGTAGCATTCACACTGAAGATTATTAACCAGTCAACAATGTTTTATAACCAGGAAATTTAAATCTTTATCCACATCGCAACGAGAACCTGAAATCTCACAGCGTAAACGTCTGTTTGCCTTATATGTGTATTAAGGCTGAACGAAGTTAAAAAGACACATCAATCAACGATTTATATTTCTACTGGTGATTCTGGTTCGATGGGTTTGTGCAAGCAAGTGAACGTAGTTTGTTTTAACTACCAATATTTATGTAACGTGATTGAGCAAGTTCGTGAAACCCTTCCATTCCCCTTCACGTTACAGCTGTATGCAAGTTATTTGTCAACTTTTTCCGCTACGCATTTTGGTACGGCTGTACAATCATGAGACGTGCGTGTCGAATTACTTATTTCGCTGCGTGTGCAGTATTAAAATCACTAATTACTTTGTGGTTAAAAATGCAATTACACTAATTGGAATTAAAGTAATTAGTAATTTTAACAAAGCACACGCATTGCAATATGTAACTTTACAAGCACCCCTGCTTCTGGTTTGGCCTTACCGAAATGCATAGCAGAACGAGGTTAGAGCAAGTTGCAACTGACTGCCGTATGTAGTGAAATGTACTCGACAGCGCTATATGGCGCTGAAATATTTAGGTCATGAAACACGCCAGTTAGGACATCCGACTTCCTGAACAAGAATTGGACCTCCCGTGAACGAAGTAGGATTAGTAGACTTAGAAGTAGAAGTAGAAATGCTCTCTTCGAATCCCACTGGGAACACCGATAATCCTTACTGAGGTTTTTTTGTGGATTTCCTCAGTTCGTTCGGACAAGTAGCGGTATGGTACTTCAAGTTAGGCTATGATCGCTCCCATCAACGTCCTGTATAATTTAGCAGTCCGTACGCTTTACGGTCTCAGTTACTGAGAGCCTTTTAAATAAACTGCGAACTGCAGATGCAGTGCTATCAGCTGCCTAGCTTCCGAGCATATCGATGAAGAACATGTCTGACTTTTTTTGCTTGAGCGGCTGGATGATTTGCGGGAAGCTGTCATGTGGGTGCATTCATTAGTGATATGATGCTTAATAGCCCTGCAGCGCAGTCCTTCTTGAGATGGGCGAGAAAATCCACGCCTTTTTTGTTCAGCCTCTAAGCGTTATTAACATGTTTGCAAAAGCCCATCATAGGACCCTAACCTGAGACAGTTCAACCTAGCCTATACCCATAATAATATTACTGTTACGACGACGACTACTACTACTACTACTACTACTACTACTACTACTACTACTACTACTACTACTACTACTACTACCACTACCACTACTACCACCACCACCACCACCAACTCCACCACCACCACTGCTTGTACTACTACTACTACTACTACTTATAATTTGACTCGTATGATGCGCATAACTTATGGATGGTAAGTTATCACCGCAATCCATTCTTAGTTTTTTTTGACTACACCATATTAATTTTGCTATTTTGGAGCTTCTTCAGTTCATTTTCTTCCAATTTCTTGTTAGTCTTCTCTTACTTCTACTCTCTTGAGGAACTGAATCCAGTTCCTACTGATTATTAGCCCATTCTTGGTGATGTCCAATAATTTCCTTTTTACTATCTTTGGCTTCCATAATTAATTTATTCCTTCCTGCAATGCATTGCGCTAAAGCGCTTGCTTGTGCATTATTTCTTGCCATCTTATGTTAGTAATTTTGTCAGACACCCTCGTAAGATTTTTTATTTACGATCCATTTGAACGTAATCTTATCATTTGGCTTCAGGTCACCCAGGTTCTCCGTTCATTTAAGATTTTTTCACAAAGGCTTACTTCTCATGTATAGTCGAAGTCAGTGGTGTCTCAAAGACTGGCGTCGTTTCGGGCAGTTAAAAAATCAACGTCCTTTTTGTTTTCTCCTTTATGATTTTAATACAAATACAGCAAAACAAAATAACATGTGACGAAATGAGAACGGTGATATTTCAGCCGAATTATGAAGGGTATTATTTTACAGCGAAAATACACCTGGAATTTCAAAACAACAGTTGAAATATTTATTTAATCATTTGTTCGTTTCTAGCTGTATTAGTCTCTCTTGCTCCAGGAAACACAATATTCTGTGTACTTGTAATTCCGTGAAATAAGACTGTGTGGCAATATGTTTGACGTAAATAATTAAAGAGTAAATTAAAGACTTCATAATTGCGCAGAGTTAAAAACGAGTATTTAATTACTTCCAAGCCTGGAATAATAATAATAATAATAATAATAACAACACGGTTAAAATATGTGTAAATACAGCAAAGCTGAAACTTCTCAGTCTTCTTGTTTTCTTATAAACTGACACTCTAATTCTTGTGCCTGACGACGGATGTTTTTCAATAAGCCAATTCGATTTATGTCGGTGATTTCGAAAACGTCATCTCGGTAACGGGACAGTTGAGATAAAACGAAGTTTAGGTATCCCAATTACTAGGACTAAACCTTATAATCTCGCCGGTTTCATCAATATGACAGCGTTTTATACGCTGAAAATTCAACTTCGGGGATGTGGAATTACAATATAATCCCTACAAAAAATCCTATTTTGTCTGTATTATTGTACTTTATTACCTTCTGTCATTTTGTAACTAAATTACAAATTGTATATTTTATATCTTAGCATACTAAAAATGGTTTTGTAAACGAGATCTTGTATTTGAAAACACTGTAAATTTTATGTAAAAAATCCTCTAAGTCACAGCCTGAAAATGGCTTTAGGAAGAAAGCCGAAACATGTAGCTATCGTGATGTTTTAATTATCTTTTTAACATATTTTATGCAATAACGTTTGTGTTAGACAGTCTAGTTATATACAGTCTGTAAGGAAGAGTCTTCTTTTTCGCAATCTGAGTTAATCCAACAAAGATCCTGAACCCTGAAGTTGGAGGTAGTAAACACTTCCGAAACGTTCATAACTACTCACTGGTAGACACGGAAATAGACCACCTAAGACTGAATATTTAGCAACGCTTTGAGAACTTTAAATGTTGAGTAGTGTACACCATTTACAAAAAATAATCATAACATGGATGCACGATAACGGATTTGATCTTCTGAGTTATGACTCCGCGCAGTCTGCTAGTTTGTTACCGACGTTTGGAAGAAATGCTGTCCGTATATTTACACCTGTATTGAATATGCAGTCATTTTTCCCAACGGTACGTTAACACGTGCCTTAAAGACAACAAATGACAACACAGAAGACAAAAAACATGAGTCTTTACACTCGCTAGAATCTCATTTCATAGAGATAATACTTTTGTCTGCGTGTTTCTTGCACAGTGGCCAATGATTGTCGACAGAGTGTTGTGTTTGGGAGACCGACGTCTGTTTTCTGTCCATGTCGGTGCACACTTAACGTAAAGTACAAGTAGAGGGTCCGCCTGAAGAAGGTGGATGAAGGTTACACGTAACGAATCAGTACGTAACGGACGGAATTGAGTGTAGACTGTAACGTGGTCGCAGCATTTTCTGGACTGACGTTTGGTCCCAGTTTCATATTTTCAACATTAAGGGAGGGTAAAATCCTGCCGTTTAATGAGAAAAGGTTACATATTTCCATTATGTTAATAAGTTAAGCATGAAAAATACGGAAAGGAAATTACTGCCTAATATTCATTTACATTCACATGCTGCTGCTCGTTATAATTAATATATGGTATTTTTTTAAATCCAAAATGCTACCGCCAGTGCGCAGTTGGGAGCACCTGAATAAGATAGAGTCTTAACGATATTCGGGGTTCTCTCTGCGGTGCTGATGATGATTTCCGTGTAATAAGATTCGCTTGTATGTACCAACGATTCGGACTACCGTGAAGATGGAGGTAGTAAGATTATCCGTAACGTTGATACTACCTGTGTACCATTCAGCACATTGTTATATACACGGAGACAAATGTTCGTAAGATACAGGTACACTTTGTGTCGCAACCCGTAGCGAAACAGCCGCTTGGATAAGGAAGGAAGTTACTGAAATTTGTCTCAGAGTAATAGGCTTGTATGACTGAACCAATTAACAATAATGTTCCACGCTTGTGTACACCACCAAAAATTCATGTCTATTGAAATACACTAAAGTATTTCCAAATATGCCAGCTGTCTTATAACCATGTAACCCCCCCCCACTAAACCCGTTATTTGAATATTATATTACCCAGCCTTTTTCTTTACATGACTAACTAGGGGAACTTACAGTGCGAATGACTGGTTATAGGCAGCCTGACATTGCCTGCTGCGCTGTGATGTGTTTTTACCCAAACCAATGCCCAAGAGTGTGTTGACTTCCTGGCCCCAAGTTACGGCTAGCTCAGGCAGGACTGTCGACGGCCCTGTCAATAGAGTGTCTTAGACAGACCGTAGTCAGCAGGTGACACCTGACGTTGCGTTAGTAATCGTCACAGAACAGAGACAGCAGACAGGTTAGAGACTTTGTCATACATAATAGCAGATTACGTATAAAAGAAGACACTAATAGAAAAGTAGATTTTTGATAGCAAAAAGGGGGCATGGAACTGGAGACCTTCTTGAGATCACAGTTCATATTTTGTATAAATTGTATTGAAGCAAATTATCTTAGAAAATGTTTTTGCGTAAATATTAATTTATAAGTAAAGGTAAGGCAGTCCCGTTACAGGCCTGGAGTGGCCCAGAGGGTTCCAGGAAGTTAAGGTTCACAGATTTCGTAACAACGGCGCAGGATAGTGGTAGGTTGTCAGCCTTACGCACCGGCCGCCTTTACCCCCAGGAATATACTCCTGGTATTCATTTCTGTTAGAGGTTGAGTCGATCCCAGGACCATAGTGCGATCGGAAGGATTTTATGTCAATGAAAAATTCACTGACACCATCTCGAATCGAACCAGCGGCCTTCCGATTTGTAACACAGCACCTTAACCACTGTGCCACCGCGGTCCCAATTTATAAGTAGTAATGAAAATTACAATTACATTTCATTATTTACAAGTACAAAAATTGGCACCGTTTATTCGATGGAATTGCGACAAATCTAGTTAAAACACAACAACACAGAAGCCAAATGGGGATGAATTGGATTAATATAAGCTTAGTCGGTTTGACACAAACCGCACCTCTGAAGGACGGATATTTCTTTGTTCCCGCTGTCGTCTTGCTAGGCTTTTCGTTTTTCTGTAACAATATGGCGGATTTTCTATTACCGTTACGTTTGAAGCAAATTTTTTCCGCGTGTCGCTTTGGGTACACGTTCCAGAGGTTTGACACCCATTTCATAGAACAATATTGAAGAATTTATGCTTTCTACTATCTCTTTACGGCCGGTTATCGACCGCATGTCAAGTCTTCATATTTGTTGTGTGCCTGGAAAAGCGACCTGCCAGTTTTCCGCATGCACATACGCTCGTACAGTCTGTCTCAAATCTAAGTTGCATGTCTTTCCGATGCCACATGTCGTACGAAAAAAAAAGTACGCTTTTAATTTTGAGCGGCACCTTGCGTGCAGGGGTTTGCAGTTCAACACTATGAATTTATTTGCTCCTTTTCGAATTAATTTTTTTCAGTTTTTGTTTGGCATGTGAACTCATGCTGCACTTCCGGAAGCTGAATTTCTTTGTAGGTATTTTTAACCTTCATTTGCCGACCTCCGTGCATTGTATGGACCTTAATTCTTCATAAGCTGCCTGTCTCGACGCACCATACGGTTGTGCATGCACTATACAGTTGTGAATGTTTCATAAAATTAAAACCTTTTCGTCCTGGGCAATAGATGGAATTTTAACTCCAGCGCCCTTGAAAGACTAAGAAATATTGTTTGATGTTTTGCTGACCGTGCATCTCAGTATATTTATCTCAGTATTTAGCCAACTTGATGCACAAAATTTTTGTTTTACAATAAGTTTATTTCATGCCTCTACATGTTTCGAGCACATGTGCTTATCATCAGCAGGTCAAACTTGCATTACACAGCCTCTGGTATCATCACACCTATAGGTGGCCGTCTCGTGCACAGGTTGAGAGAGGACAAAGAAATAGGAATCATTTTTAGTGTTCATATGAAAAAGAAGTAATATCGCAATTGTAATATATTAGTCGCTCAGTCATTCGGACTGTAAGGGGAGAGAGGTGGTCCGGAATACCTGGGGATTCGAACTACCGAGGAGAAACTCCATCGTGTTGATAGCATACAGAAATAATCGTTCATTGCTAAAGTAAAAACTCCTTAAAGCGGAAAAGCTGTATCTAACAGTATATGATGATAAATGATTATGATGGGAATGATGACGGCGACGACGGCAATGATGATGATAATTTCAATTGGAAATGCCGGGAACAGCCGGGGATCTGGATTACCGGGTTTCGGATTACCGCTGGGCAACTGAATTGACCAAATAAGAGAGAAACTACGACGCTGTAGAGATCACGTCCTGGCTGCTGAGGAGCTAAACAAAGACTTTCTGCTACTTCCGGTTTTACCCAAGCCACATGTATCAGAGTACGGATGTTCTCAGGTTTCCCGCAGAGATTCGGACAATGACCGGTTCACACCGAAGGGCATAGAGGGGACTGTAGTTGGCCCATTATGCAGGGATCCTGATTATCCGTACCGGATTAACGAGGATCACTGTAATGCCGATAACACTACTTGATTACTTGAATATGTTGTTACGTTATAATGACAGGATTTTGGGAACCCGAGGCAGTATAGTGACTTGGCTGTGGCCTTGACTGTAGACGGTATACTACGGAGAGGGACTAGATTTATTTCTCCGTGTCCAGACGGAAGACGGGGCCCAACGAGCCTACTCTCCGATGGGTACCGGGGGCTCTTTCCCGAGGCTGGAGTAGCGAGTTTGGTAGCTGACACATCACTCACCTCCATTTAGTTCCCAGTTAAGAACTGAAGCACTCCCGGCACCTCGGGCTGTGCCTTCACTGCGTGATGCGTAATGAAGCACGGCGACAGCTTTACCTTTTGCGTTTGAAGGCAGAGAAAAAGAAGCGGGTGAAGAGAAATAGAGAACGTAATGGTACTGACAGGCGCTAATTTGTTACGGAGGGACTGATAAAGAAATTTCGGCCATGAATATTCCCAGGCAGTGCCCACTCGTCCTGGTAAGAGCAGATTGGAGAGAAGGTAAAGCTTGGTAGGTGTTAAGTGTTTTGATTGTGCAGTGGAAGCAATACCTTCAATATGGGGTTTATTGTATTAGGGCGGAATATTTTATATTTGAATTGGGATAGTTGCGTAGAGAATGTGCTTGTGCGACTTGAGATGTCAGATGGAGAAAAATTAGGAGAACCGGCATAGACGTGGCCGATTCATATGATCTTTTCGCATGTATTGTGGGGACTCCTAGTTAGCAATTCGGCACTCAGATACACGGAACTTGAGCGTAAACCCTATACGTACAGTTTTTTATTGTAAATTTACAGTGTTGTATTACAGAAGCTTCATGTTTTACTTCAAATATCTAAAAGCGTGGTTTATGTCTTCAACAAAACAAACTGCACTCCGTTTCAGTCGTCTAATGGTGTTCAAGTAAACAATCGATGTTTGGTCTCTGAAACAAACACTTCAATATTTCTCGTAATCGAATTTCTCAGTTAGTGGATGTTAAAGAGAATAGACCAGTTACTGCTCTGCTTTAGAAGGCTGGCTGTTGATAAGCTTATTCAATAAAAAAAAGGTAAAGTGATCCCGTTACAGGCCCGGTGTGGCCCAGAGGGTGGGTAGAGGTATAGTTCTACTCTTCCATGACCGCGGCACTAGAAGGGGGTGAGTGGTCAGCAGCACGCCCCGGTCGCACTTTACCCCCGGAAAAGACCCAGTACCGATTTTACAGGAGGCTGGGTGGGCCCCAGGGCCGGTCTGGACGGGCGGAAAAGTATACTCATACCTGCATCAATTAATAGTATTAATTTTTATTACCGATTACCGATGAATATTTTAAGTTAAGTGAGTTTTGTTAAGTAAAGGAAATGTCTGTTTTAGCCATAGACTCGGATATCGAACTCCGGATATCCCCAAACATGACGACTTGTTGCCATTGGATTTAAGTAATAAAGCAAGTATGTTATTTACATGACAGGGGAAGCTCTCGGAAAACCTCGAAATGTATTCCATAAATAACGTTATTTTAGGTGGCATTATCGTTGTATATAAATATACGAATTGACGTTTGTGCAGAATATTTTAATTTAATAAGCTGGAATATTTTATTTAAAAATGAGCTGCACTAGTCCACTTATTTGGGTAGCATGTAATTCCATTCAATTGTACTGTATCATTTAAATTGCATAACTAATCGGAAATAACCTTTCAGTCTCGTTGCAATTACCAAATGACGGTTGGGGTTACTTAATAGAGACCGGTTAAATATTAACATTGGCTGAAAACCAAACGATTCTTCGATAACTTCGGAAAAATAGAAGACGTGACGCTGTGTGAATTTGTTTGTGTTTGCCAACATTTCGGGTAGCTTGGTGACTTCATTTTAAATCCACGAAGACTACTCTGAAGATGAAGCCAGAAAATTACTCCGAAACGCAGGTGCCTTTATACCAATGTATACAGCAACGTTTCGCGAAAGAATGGACTCACAACAAAGTTGGAGATCTCAAATCTCACTTTTACAAACCTAATTTCAAATTTGGTTAGTATGGTTTAACTCGGACCGCCTCTGTGGTCTAGTGGTCAGAGTTTCTGGCTACAGATACAGAGGTTCCGGGTTCGATCCCCGGCGCTACCAGATTTTCTAAGTAGTAGTGGGTCTGGAACGTGGTCCACTCAGCCTCGTGAGCCTCGTGAGGTCAATTGAGGAACTACTTGAATGAAAAAAGTAGCGGCTCCAGGTCTAGAAAACAGAGATTAACGGCTGTGGGGACCCGTTGCGCTGACCACGT
>Ga0123352_10010213_pt1 | contig 14732 bp, 8 predicted proteins | sample TergutLab28metaG_FD_89700 | JGI IMG/M metagenome (GOLD analysis project Ga0123352, IMG submission 89700) | Labiotermes labralis P1 segment gut microbial communities from Petit-Saut dam, French Guiana - Lab288 P1 | ecosystem: Host-associated > Arthropoda: Insects > Digestive system > Gut ... | reverse complement strand
GTCTACATTATATGTAGAATGAACACAGTTGTGAGTAAGATCGAGAGAACAGAATGCATTAACCATTTTAACAATTTGAGAAGTGTCCAAAATGCCAAATATCATAATGTGCCACACACTTACCTAATTTACACAATCCCTCTCTTTTAGTACTGAAAGAACATCAGTTAGAGGAATTGATAGTTCTTACTGCAACTGTGAAGAACGAAATTCGTACCGTAATTTGAGCATACAGTTTCAGTAAGACTTCATATTCAGCTACGTGTTGAACATTCCATTTTTTGTTTATGCAATAATAATAATAATAATAATAATTTTTAAAAGCGTTGGCAAACTTGCTAAAAGAAACAATTACCTTCTTCGTGTCTTTCTGCCCATCCGTCTGTGTTTCCACCAGATAAGGACATCTTGTTTTTATGGGAATTATATTCTTCAGTTTTGGCATTTGAGTAAATTTTCAAAACATTTCCAGAAAAACACATTTCCATTAAAATTCGAAAAAGCTAACTGGATTTTGACTTGAAAACTTATGTACAATTATGATAATATTTCCCTCAGGTTCTTTTTTATCTGACATATTTGAAACAAAATTATTGGAGAAAACGAAACAAACATACTTTCGTTCAATAACCTACTTAGGAGAATCGTGACGCTGAAGAGCTAATGTGGAAAATTTTGTAGACGTTAACAGAGTACAGATTGTTGTATAATATTGAGAAAGTGCGTTGTATGCAGGGTAACTAAATCTGCAAAACGTAATCAATATATCTTGTATTTACCTCCTCCCTAAACCCAATTAATTACGTCACTGTAACAATTCTGTCATTTTTGTAAATATATATAATACGCTGAAAATTATTTTGATATGGATTAGTAAACTTTTAAGAAATATGAAGTATAGTTGCAGTAAGTTACTTCTATATTCATTAGGTTTCTCTTTCGAGATGTGTATTAATATTTAGATATGAATTCAGGTTAATGTGCTCTATTTTCAAAAAAGTTCCGAAATATTTATAACTCTAATACTGATAAATGCATTTAATCTTTTTTCTGTTATGTTCATTTAACTAGACGCCAGTCCTATTTTTCTATTTCTTCCTTGACCTCTTCTTTTCCAGCTGTCCAAGTATCGCATTCGGTGTAACAACAAAACCAACACATCACTACCAATAAAAATAATCTCCCATTCTGCTGTGCTAAAATACACATTCCCACAACTTAGTTGCACTAATTCTGTGCATTTCTATTTCCTCACAACCATTCCATTCTTCTGTCACTATTTACATCTCCCTTCTAGGTCCCAAACTTCAGCAAAGTATATCATTCTGGATTCATCTAAAGCATCGATAGATTTTTTTAATCACAAGTTTCGTAATGGATAGTGGGAGTTGGTTCAATAAATGCCTCGTAGCTGATATTACCTGCTAATTATAATTCATTAATATTCTGGTGACCAAGAATTTAACCCAATAACACTGAATTAATATACCCTTTTGTCCAACGCACCATGATGCTAGAGAGAGGATTTTTTTTTAAGATTTCCAGGATTTGCAGTTTCGTTCTACGGGTAAGAGCAACAGTAATAGTAGGCTAGAAGTGAGGAAAATGAATAAGAATTTTTCGTGCCTTTGATATAATATCCATATTTTATAAATACATGTATCATATTACATACAAGTTCAATATTCATTGTTAAAGAATTTTTTAAAACAAAGAAAATTGCTTTCCATTTCCTGGGTCAGTGACCTATGCGGAACTTCCTACTGTTATTGTCTATCCTGCCTGCTGACAGTAATATCCTCCAAAAACCACAAACTAACATCCATGTTCTAATCTTGCAAATCGTTTAGCACCTGTTTCCTTATCGCTACTTCAGTGCGGTAGTTCCAAAAGGTCACATAACTAAATATTTAAAAGAAATTAGCGATTTTTGTGTGAATGAACACAACAAAATTGCAATTGAATTCACTGTAACTAAGAAAGTTTGACATGTTTCTAAACCATTCTCATTTCCCTCCAGCTGTAACCCCACCAATACACTACAATACACTCCGATCCAATTTGCACACGTTCACAACAATGATATGCTGTGGCAGTACATAGTGTTCGGTTGTGACAGGCGGTAAGAACAGGTTGATATAGGTGAAGGGGCTGGAGGGGAATATATGGGACAGCAGAATGTTAGGTGTTAACGTTAATGGTTTGTGTCCTGTGGAGTATTGTTGGTGATGGAGCCGTGTTCTGTATAATAGGTGGTTTTATTTATTACGTGTCTAAATGTGACTGTTGATGTGCATCAAACAGCACAATTTTCAATACTAAACGTAAAAACAGAGAATCATTTTAAGCATAAGTGACATTGTGGCTCGTTCACGTAACCATTGTTGCAGTGGAGAAGCAATATATATGAAATAATATGAGCGTGCGTTTGTAACGTTTGTTATAAAGCATGCAATGCGCATGCGCTGCCATATGTTGTCAACTGTGGCCAGTCTTGATCTGCCATAATTCTACACACTACCTCATTTAAACGATGCAATCTTCGGACTATAGCACGGTGATGACGTAGTTGTTGTAATCAGTTGCTCTGACGTAGTATCTCCCTTTCCACATTGTCGAATGTGTGACGTATGTGAATGTTATGGTGTGGAGGAGCTGGTTGAAAATTAAATTATGGAATTATGTTTTGATAGACTGTGAGACAATGCATATTAATAAAAACACCGTGTCAATTTCAGAGGTAATATATTTTTAATAATATGGTAATAAGACAACTACGTCTGGTAAGAAATTATTTGTGAAAAGATGGTTGCGTGTCTATAACGATCTAAGGAAAATGATTTTAATGATTGCCACTCTCGAGATTTGAACCCGAAACTTCCAGGGGAATGTTTTGAGCAAAGACTTATCTCTTAATTATAATTTGTTTCATATCGTGCAATATACAATAATTTATTTTACAATAAACATCTATTTATATACCACGCAAATATAAGAGTTTTACTTAAAATATAAATTATTATATAATAAAACGTGATTCGAATATTAGTGAGTGATATTTAGAGAGGAAACGTACATCATTAAAATACTTTTAAAGCAAGAAATAAAACTAGGAAACAGCAGAGGATCTTGATGTCTTGAGAATCACAGTGTACTATAAAATGAAGCCAATTTTTAATTCACTTGTCTTTACTAGCATAATTTTTAAGATAATTCAGTTTCAATTCATATTACATCCATATGTCATTTAATTCTTGTCTGCAAGACGACTGATCAAAATTCTTAACAGGATACAGGAAATAATTTTGTAAATTTTAAATAAAACTTTTCCAATCGTTATTGGAAATTTACAAGTTATTGTAAGATACACTATTCGGTTACATTCCATTTTGTATTCCATTATTGAGGAGGTAAGAAAGACACATTTAATACAGTTAAAGGTTTATTATCAAAATGTATTAAAAATCATTACTTAAAAGCATTAATATTAATATATTTAAAAATTCAAATTAAAAGTCTCTAAATTGCAAATATCCTGTGACATAAAAATTCCATTCGCAGAGTATTTCTATTAATTATATGCGTATAAAATTAACTTTCTTCAGTTTTCTTGTCCCTAAAATAAGTAAATTTGTATTATGTCCAAACCATTTTCAAAGCAACTTGAATCTCTATCATGAATGATTTTTGCATTTCTTCCACTACGTATTATATAGAAACGATGGCTGAAGATATAAGAATTGTTTCTACTCCGGTCAAAAGAGCGAACTCCGATATTGCTGTCGGGCGGAGAAAAATATTATCATTACACGGTTCGTGTAAAACGTACAAGGAAATGAAAAATGTATAAAATATTGAATGATTATTGGGGAAAAAATATTTAATATGAATTTTATTGACCAATGAAATTCTAAATATATTTCGTTACGCACAAATATATTACGTCTGTGCAAAATGAAATGTGACCTTACCAATCTTCAAGCTGTTCACGTGATAATGTGACGCTGTCTATCAAAGACTTTACCTATAATTAGAACAGTGTTAAAGTATTTGCCCCTTTTGTTTTATCGTCGTAAAACAGCTAATTAACTGTTCCGTGCAACAGAAATAAGAATTGGTGATATTAATTCCCGACCCTTTTGTAACAAATAATTTTGGGAGGAGGGATTTCATACTACGTGTCAAATGTATGTTTACATGTAAAATGTCCGTTAATGTTCCATATATATACTATTGTTCAATATTTTGAAAAATGTAAATAAACACCTGTGTGTTTGACCTAATTACAGAAATTTTAGCCTTTGCTAAAGAGTATTGTGCGTACAGAGAATGACTAATTTCGACGTTTATGACAGCGTGTTATCAACACTTCTTTCACAGGTTAAAAACGAGAGTGAAAACAAAAAATATATCGTTTATAAGAATATCATGCCGTTTAAGAAATGCATTAGAAGAAACTGGTACAGCCAGAGAGGCCAGACATAACAATATAATAGGACGCATGAGGATTGCGTGTTGGATAAATAAAGCTACAGGCACACAATCAGAATAGGTATTATTTAATAAATTTGTAATTCAACATTAAATATTCGAATAATCCACAGCATTACATTATTAAAAATGGATATTTTATTTCAATCCAGAATTTTTATTTGTGGTGGTGAAATGTGTGCTTAACATTACTTTATTTTACAAGGACCTTAAGTTTTTAATTATGTAGTGTGTTGAAGAATATTTGACAGGCATCGGTAAAATTCTTTAGTTGTATGACTATACTGTGAACAACATTCTTACTACTTGGTTCATTAAACATTCGACGCCAGATTTGTGTTACACTTTCTAATCGAAACCAGGGTAGACAATGGCGCAGTTGGTTGAGACATTGCACTATATGTCGGAAGGGCGCGGATTCGATTCCCGATGATATCATTGAAATTTTTAGTTCTCAAAATCCTTCCGGCCGCACTATGTCCATGGGGTTGACCCAACCTCTAACAGAAATAGGTATCAGGAATATTTCATGGGGTTAAAACCGGCCGGCGCGTACGGCATACCATCATCATTTGCCGATTTTCTTGAAATCTGGTAACCTCAGCCTACTGGAAACCTAAGGTTCTCTCCAATCCAGTAAAGGGATTATTTTGCATTTACCCTTATTCGAAATCTGCTTAATCTGCACTGTTTCACGAAAACGCACGTTGTTTAATTTATCCAGAATACAAAAAAAAACAATGCAGTTGTTTCCATGAAAAATTCTGTTAAATATATAATGGTCGTAATTTTTCTGTTTCTTTCTTTACTTTCTTCCCATTCCTGCGCCAAATCTTTATTTTATTCCATTCAGAAATATTTTCTGCAGTATCTTCAATATCGGGTGTAACAAATATAATAAATATTTCAAAGTTAGTCACAATACTCATTCCCTCTCCTATGTTACATATTCTCATAAAGCTATTGTAAACAAAGCAAGATTATGCACTTTAATTTTTTCTTTGTTTCACATGATATAACAGTCTAATCAATTACAGTCAGACTACATTGAACGATTAGAGTGGTGACCAGTTTTATTAAAATATTAACAATAAATAATTTCACAGTATTGTCCAAACCACCCCCCAAGCCCCAATTTCCAAAAGAATACTTTTTCTGTTATGTGTAGAAGTTTTCATTGTTTGATCATCTGGTCTCGACACACAATACACTGAGACAATTATAGACGATCAGTAAAACAATTTTGACAAGTTAGAACACAAGTTCTTCGAAAGAAACCTGTATTAATGCCAATTTGACCACCACAAAACCAGACGTACTGAGATGTAGATAAATCCGGGACTTCGAGGAGAGTATTCGGAGAAAAAGTTCGCGATCCATTGAGAGAATAATACTGACAGGATATAATAGATTTACCTGGTTAAATATGGGTACTTGTGCCTCTTTGTACACCACAAATACCAGGTGTTCTGACCTGGAATCGAAACCGGCTCTCCAAAATCAGAGGTTGGGAACAATGCGCCTGAGACTTTGCAAGACCTCTTAGAATTGAGATTAAACTGACTTCTATTGATATAAAATATTTACTGCTCTGTAAACATTCCGTGTACGTTATAAAATCGAACCAGTTCATGCTGTTAGGGTAATTTTAGTTGTTTTTCTGATATCCGTAATAAGCACCTAAATAGACTTTGATGCAATTTTTTAAATATTTCGATTTTTAAACCTGGCAGTACATGAAGTAACCGCTGGGCTTTTAGGGCTGATAAATTTCGGCAACTGGTGGACATTCTTCTTTAATTACGATCTCAAACATGTGAAGCCAAGGTGTATCTGCGGTACAATAAACATAATAGCATCGAACGTGTTGTACTTTAGACGTACACATCCACGCATTGTGGTAGACAGCACTAGAGAGATATATACCGTTATCTTCATCGTCCGTCAGATAGCTGCTCGTAAAATGAAACACCGTTACGTACTGAATATGAGGCTTTCTGTGAGGGTGGGAAGGGAGGAAATGGACAAGGGAAATTACTTGGACAATTAAAGTGAAAAGGAAAACGATCGTACTTGCTGTAGCTAAATAAACGTACAAAATGAATTGTGCATACATTATGAGCTTCATCGTCTTCAAACTAAATACAGTTTTATATCTATTCTCCACTGATAATACCAAAGTGGGGAGAAGCTAAGAGTATTAGTGTTTTTAAGTGCATTAGATATAATGTTTGGTTCTCATAAAACAAACTGCTAACAAAGCAATTATTCATTATCGCAGAATGTTTGAAATAGCTAAAGGTTGCGTTACATTTCTTATGCCACTAGCCCTATCCAGAATTCCTCCTGCTGTTGGCAATTCTTCTTTCTGAGAGTAATCTGTCCTCAACATCCCCAGCTTGCTAGCATCTATTTTGTTGTCTTCCAACTCCTTCAGCACGTCCTTCATTGTCGCTTCGTCAGGGTGTTCGCTTCGAAAGCCCACATAAACATGCACTGCAAGCAGATTATCGGCGTTTGTTAGAATTATATTTTGTTTGTGTGTAATTGACTAAATTCTAACTAATAAAACGTTTTCATATTTCTCCAGTCTCTGCATCACATACCGGCTTTTCCCCCTCCAGTACATGTCCCTATATTCTCTTCCTCCCTTTTAGACTTTCAGTACATACATACACACTGTGGCTATACATAGCGCTTGATAGCGCTAAGAAGTGGTTGACATAGGCTTTAGGAAAACGCACTGTTTTAAAACGGAAAGCAAACATTCTGATGTTGATCTAACTGACTTTGAACTGTAGAATGTTTCTGTTGTTGATTCGAATTTATTTAAACCTCATTTGTTAAAATATTTCGTTTATACATTGTATGTGGAAGTTTAATGTTTAATGTAGATCAACATCAAAATTTGCCAATACAAACACAAAACACAACAGGCAATAAACGTGTAATCGTCATATTGTGACACGGTTGCCTAAATATTTTTTATGTGTAAAAGCAAATTGATTTATATCTTCTAAGTATGCGCCTCTTGAATTTTACAAACAGCATGCAAATCGCTTGATTTGTATTATGTTATCATATTTCCGTATCAGGCAATACCATATACATCAATATTATGTGAGGAAAGGCATATTTTCTGAAATGTAATTCAACATAAAATGTGTTATTTTAATTTTTCTAGGACTTGCTTTGAAAACAATTCTCTTTCTAAGAAGAATTCAGTGATTTCTTCATAAAGAATGTATTTTTTTCATTTAAAGTAACCGTTATTCTTCTCAGATTAGAGAAAAGCTTTAATTTTTCCACACTTTATGGAAGAGGTGTGTAATATAATTTTGTTAGTCCTATTCTTATACCAGTTGTTCGATGCGGGTAGAAGGACGGTCGCACGGATGGATATACGAACAGCCATTGAAAAACCTAGTGGTAAATTTTGAGAAATGGGCGATGCGTATTATATAGTTCATTTTGTCATATGTGCATTTAAAACATTCACGAAGTAAGTGCTTACGTTTGCTTAAATTTAAGGTGCAGAACTTCGCAATGAGGTAACGTTTGTAGTCGACTGCTATGACGTAACCATGGCCATTCCACATTGCTGCAAAAGTGACATAATTGAATGTTATTGTGTAAGGGCTTTTTTTTAAACTTAAGTTTTGCGAATAACTTATGTCAGGCGGGTAGATATTCCTAAATATTTACAACACATTAAAAAAATTCAGAATTAAATAATTGTTGACAATGTTTAAATAATATAAAATATTTTATTTCACTTATAATTTAATATTTGTTACAAGTTGGTTCCCTGCTTTGGATGAACTTCGAAAATTATGATTTTTATTAGTGTCTAGGTCACGATTTGAACCTGCACCACGCAGAACAAGAATATAAATTTACTTGGTAGATTACATCAGTGCTGATTGAAAGCAACACAAATTTAGCACAAAGTAAAACATTATTAAATGCAGTTCAAATTCTTGGCTTTTAAGGATACGTTGATGTTAACAAAGGATAAATAAAATCTGAGGTCTGAAGTTGTTTAATATTCTGTGCCATATTAAACGCATTTACCAATTTCTTCTATCTTGTTTGTTTGCATGCATTTATGCTGTCTTCACTTTTCTTGTCCCACAAATCAGCCTACAGATGTAGGTTACATGCATACAGTTTTTAACTTTCCATCAATATCTGTCTGCCTGGTATGCGTATCCCATTTCGTAAATAGTTTAACCCCATAATGTAGAACAATGAGCGCTGTGAAGCTAAGGAAAGTCTACACCCCCATCACAAAAGCCAACTCCAGTTCAGAATTCGAGCACGCAGCGTCCTCTTATGTGGATTGAGTTAAAATTTTCATAAAACGAAGAGTGTGTGAAATATTGAATGTTTTTGTGAAACATTTATTTTCCATCTGATTTTCATTGACCAGTGAATTTCTCAATATATCTCATAATTTACTCAATATCTGAAGTTTACATAAAATGATTTGTGATCCTTAGCCATTATATCTTCCAGGATATACAACTGTGTTTTTTGACAAATCTTTTACTCTATACGTACGCGAAGGGTTATATGATTCGACATATCCATTATTCTTCCAGTTTGTTGCATAGCCATATGATTTATCTTCTCGTTTTTCGCTGTAAACAAAATAAGGTAAAAATTATAAACAACATGTAATATATAAACATGTAGACAACCCACTTCTTTTGAAGATTAATTCAATTATTTTGTGCGTCCTGAATAGCACAGAAATGCAAAGTGTGTTAAAATTAAAGTATAAACTTACATTATTCTCAAGCAATATATGTGACACGGACATTTACGTGTAGAATGTTCGCTGTTGTTCTGTATTTAATATATAAAATTTTCAGAAAAATTAAAAAAGTTCCATTTCTCCGTCTTAATCATAACAAATTCAACCATTGCTGAAATATTACTTGCTTAGGGATAGAAATATATATCGACGTTCATAGGGATAGGTTTCACCTTTTAATGTAAAATTTGGAAAACGGAACATCAGTAGAATAAAGTATAACATACTAACATTTAAGTTGTTGGCAACAGTGAAGTTTTGTAGTAGGTTATAAATAAAATATTGAATTATATGAAATGCTTTAAGAAACATTAAAATGTTTAATAGATTACTTCAAAATGAGCACTGTACACTGCAGTATAGAATTTGTTATGTATTTTACCCACAAATTGCTACAGGCAACAGGCATTCTCCTAGGGTTTCATTTAACAAAATTTATAAAATTTAATTAATAGCACATTAAAAAATGTGCTCAAAATCTCTTGAAACTGTCCAGCGATCTGTTGAATTTCATACACCACACATTTGAATTCAAGTGTTTGTAAAATTAGGAAACATAAAGATTCCCTTTGGTAATAACTGGTAACATATTATTATACCGCTTAATTAAGTGTTCTATTAGATGTTAGTTTATTAGAAATCCAAATTGATGCCATATTTCAACTGTTACTTAAATCATTTCTGTATTGAAATTGTACTCTACATTTCGTTTCCAATGTAGATATGTATTAAAAAAAGGGCATTTTTTCTAATAAAATTTTGAGGTCAAAATTTTCCCACTCCCTCAAGTTACATTATATTCGGCAGATTTATAGCCGCAACATCTGTGACTTCTGCCTATCGAGAGACTGCTGGGCTAGATATATTAACATACTAACACTTGAAAAATTATTAAAAATAATTAGAGTAAAACCCGCTATAAAGCCAAATTATTTTTCGCCCATACATCGTTTTGAATAGAAATTCCATCTAACATATTGTATATATATTATGTCACAAAATGCATTGAAGAAAGAGTGGAAATTGAGAACCCATCTGATGACATACCCTTCAAAAGTTAAGAAGCTAACGTTTCCCGCAGGCCGTGAAATTGTGATTTTAAAGCGGTCAATGCTCTTTGCAATATCGCTGGAGAAGTGAAAAGGCACGTACCAAGGTTGGCAACCTGCAAACTGTGAGAAAACAAAATTTGTGACACAATTCTTATGAGTGGAACTTCTTAATTTTAAGGGAATGTACTTAGTTAACTGTTCAATTATTTCAGTTTAGATGTCCAGAGAATTGAATCCAGTTCTCCTGAATATATATTTGTGCGGAGAGACCTGAATCTGCTTTCAACGTGAGCAACTGGAAATGGAGTTTGGTTCAAGTCTCGTTTGGGACTACAAGAAGAGACACTGTGTAGTTATAACTTGATATTTATGTGCGTTCAAGTAAACCTTGGTGTCATATAAATTCGTTAAAATTTTATATTCTTAGAGTGTGTTTTATAGACTTTGCATTCCAACACACATAGTGGATACGAATTATTATATTTTTATGTGCTGCTTGTCTCGCGATGTGGTATAATTTTTCATTACTTCATAAACAGCAATATTATCGAAAATGATTGAACACATTTGCACCCCATACGAAGAGTGCGTACTGGGAAAATTTTGCGTCACGCTGAAAGTTATCACGCATATGTACACTCTTCAGAGAATACTCTGGGTAATGCGCGTGGAATCCTATTGTTGACAGATTACAAAGGCCACTCTATCTGAGCAGGGTAGATCACGAAAGGAAAATTAGGAGTATAAGGCAAAAGACAGATAAGGGAATAATTCTTTTGTACATAGGGCCGTCCCCTACTGGAACCTGCTACCGGCAGAAGTGCTGGGAATTTTCCCCTGCAAACCAATCACTTTTAAATAGAGGGTAAGGAAATCAATAATTGAGTTGAATTAAAAGGAAGTAAATTATGCTGGAAATCATCCAATTGTGTAGAGAAGCGAAGTCAAGTGAAGTGAAATTCCAAAGTGAAGTGATGAGTCTACAGTGACGTGAAAATGATCTAATGTGTAGAGTAACGAATTGAAATAAACTGAAGTGAATTGAACGAAGCAAAGTGAAACGGAATGATTTGAAGTGATAGGCAGATTAGGGAGATGGGGGGAGGGGAAGGAGTCCTTATGGCAAAGCTTTATATGAGTGGTAAGTGATGAGAAGTGAAGGACTGGGGTGAAAATTTGAGTGAATTAATGGTTTAAAAAAACAATTACAAGAATCTGTACACTGTACTGTCTTACTTGGGTGTTTAACCTTTTGTACATGTTGTATTCTATTTTGTTGCGTGTACTTTTTGCTAGTTTTAAGTTGTCTTTTGTGTAATTGATATTGGTTGAATGTGTGTATTGTTGTAGTTGTCTTGCTTGTGTTGTTATCTATGGGTATTTGTTGAACTGTGTTGGTTTTGCTGTTTTTTTACTTTAGATGCCGGACTGCAGGCTAGAAATCAATATTCGGAAGTTTCTGCAACCGACCATCACGACACAGGTTTTTCTTGGTTTCCCTATGCCTAACAGCAAATGCTGAGATGGTTCCCAACATTCCAGTTACCGTTTCATGCTTCTCATGTAACCCTCCCGCCTTAAATTTAGTATTAACCAATTTCATAATTTGTTTACAAAAAAAAAACAACTGCCACATTGTAACAACCCAATAGCAGTAAATAATTATAAAATTATCATTCTTATTATTATTGTTACATAATGTGCCACTGTGTTCCCTGTACATACTTTGCTTCAAACAGTTCTCATTTTAAGAAGAATGGACCAGATATTTTGAAAAAAGTAAAAGAAATTCGGTTTAACAAATTTTACGCTTGTCAGTTTTCAAATGATTTTTAATTTTCTCCACATATTTTAAAGAATTGATCTAATATTAAATCCCAATACAATTCGTAAAGTACCAACCAATTAGTTCGATGCTGAAGGGCAGAAATGTCGAAGCAAACACTCGCGATTGGCAATTACGATAAATCACCTATGTGTTTGATTTGGTTTCATAAAGTCTTATTACAGACGTTGCATGAATCTACTGACCTACACTTTTAATTAGAATATAGAAGTTTCTTTAAATCACTAAAAATTATTATTCATAAATCATTTTAATACTGGAACGTAAGTCTGATATATTCTCTTGACCGTCGGTTAATGAAACCACAAATGAAATACAATCCAGGTAGCGGCTTTATCAGCTGCATATTTTACAGAAATCTTGTGAATACACTAACACCCACCTTATTCCAATCAAAATCCTTCAGTTTCAGAATTCCAAAGTCGCATTCCCCAGAGAGCAATGCTACGTTGGCGATTAGACCAAAGAACACAATCAACAACATTTTGGTTCTAATTCCTGTAATGAAGGAAAACAAGTGATATGTAAATTGCTTTTGGATCTTCTTTCGCTTCGCACATTGAACACAGTGAATCATAGTTATGTTACATCGGCTGTTCCTCCACAGCTTTGATTTTATAGAGAGACAGAAGCCTTTACGCCCTTTTCCAGTCAGTAAAGATTTCTTCTGTACTTCCTGTGCAACATTTCAATTTCAAAAGTCTGTGTGGACAGAAAGTTTGAAGCAAGTTCACAGACAATATTTTATATTATATTCAGACAAAATTTCCTTAAATTTCATACACTATTTTGCCTTTAATACAGTAACTTCGGAACATGTATATTGTTGTGCAGTGGTGCAGGCATTGAGAAAAATCCACGAAAACGAAATGTTTTGATTTGTGAAGAAATGTGAGTCAGCATCAACCTACACGCTGCTCTGTATAATTTCATTCTTATATTGAGTTCACACATTAAGAAGAAAACTAGAATGTTTTGTGCACACTGTATCTCTTAAAGTCACTTTGCATTCTTTAGCTTCTAATAAATCGGAAGTGTCACGAAGTTAGTGTTTGTGACGTGTGTGAATATTTTCAAGAAATACAGTAATAAATTCTGAATACCTGACTCTCTTGCTGGCAATTGAAATAGGGGCCTTCCAAAAGGGAAAACTTTGTGTCAGTCAATATTTTGAATTTAAAAAAAGTAATGTGGTCCAAATAGACGGCCATTTCTCAGATTACGTCTAATTTTGAAAAGTAATTGTAGGGGCTTTCCAAGATTGTGAAGTTTTGATGTTATATTCATGAAGTCCGGCTCCCTATCCAACTGTATCTCCGCAAAGAAATACTCACTCGGATATGTCTGGGATTATTTAGAAAATCTTTCTAGAAATTTCATGTTTAATTAATATCTGAAAACAAATTTCAAAAGTGGAATATTAGCAAACGTATATGTGTCTGTCAATTTGTCTCTCTGTCTGTCTCTATCTCTGTCTGTCTGTCTGGCCGTGCGTCCCTCCACTATTGTTTCCGACAGAGACAACTCGTTTGCAAACGAGTGTGTTCATGGAACATAATTTTTGGAAGATTTACCCAGAAATTTCTTCAATTAATAAATTCCAACAATAAAAACGGTTATTTTACTTGAGGCTTGCCCACATTTGTAGCAATACATGAGCAAATTATATTTCAAATTTGAACTTCTTTTGAACGATTTAGAGAAAAGTGCATAAAACATATTTTGTGTTCCATGACGATTTCAGGAAGAAGTACCTGTGAAAAAAAATATTGTAAAAATTTGCAGCTCCATAGAAGACAGAGTCTTCAAATTTACACGTCTCATGGTTATTCCATAACGTGTAAGAAAAACTACAGACTCAGTCTGATGCGACGCAGTGTTTGATCCACTATGTACGAAAGAATAATCACTCGAACACTACTCAATATTATATGTACATTAGCTGTCTTTTGACATTTAACGTCCTCTTTGTGAGTGGTGAAACCGTGTGATGAATATTTCGTTATTTTAAGAGTCTTATAACATTTGTAATTATGTGGTGCGTCGTAGAATATTGTGAAATGCACAAGTAAACTTATTTAGTTGTATGATATACTGTTAACAGTATTCTAATTCTAATTCAAACAATTATTCGACCCACGACATGTATTGTACTTTGTATTTGAAATCAGGTTAATATTTACTCTGTCATAAAAATCTCAAAATTTATTATTTTAAATACAAAGCCACATATCTCTGTCTGTGTGTGATTTAGGTACGTCAAAAAAAGTAACCCAAGCCCTCGGGTTGGTTGCAGCAAAACAGAAATAAAATAACATAATATTTACTTACAGTCGCTAGATGTGCAATCGGCGCCCCTCGCAACTCTTCGACGGTGCGTTTGTGTGACACGTGTGGACCCACTTATATAGCACGTTTCAAAATAAGCTTTCCGTGTCGAAGGTAAACATATTTTCACAGTACCACCTGACAAGTGCGATAGTACTTTGTTTATTTCGTTGTAATGTTAATGAAGTTGAGTCTT
>Ga0123352_10010212_pt1 | contig 14732 bp, 6 predicted proteins | sample TergutLab28metaG_FD_89700 | JGI IMG/M metagenome (GOLD analysis project Ga0123352, IMG submission 89700) | Labiotermes labralis P1 segment gut microbial communities from Petit-Saut dam, French Guiana - Lab288 P1 | ecosystem: Host-associated > Arthropoda: Insects > Digestive system > Gut ... | reverse complement strand
TACATCAGGCAAATAAGCATTGGGATTAACTTTGGCTAAGTTTCTTCTTATCTCTAAAGCTTCGTTAAAACTAGCCTCCGCATCATCGTGTTTGTTGGTAGTTCCTTGTAACCCCCCTAGGTTGTTTAGCGTACCAGCTACATCAGGCAGATAAGCATCGGGATTAGCTTTGGCTAAGTCTTTTACTATCGGCAAATATAACTCATAATATTTTATTGCTTCTGTATGTTTATTTTGCTTATCTAAAAAATAAGCATACTCAAAATATACATCTTTAGGTAAATTTTTATGTTTTTTAACATACTCTATAGCAATTTTATAATATTCTTCTATTTCTAGCCAGTCTGTTTGGTTTTTAGCTAGAGTTCTATTTACTTTTATACCGGCTAGCAACTCATTAAGTCTATTGGTATGATTTAATTTAGCTTGTTCTTTTCTACTGTCAATTATATTTTCTAATTCGTATGTTTCTGTTTCGGAAGCATCATCTTGTGCTATGGCTTCTAGTATTCCATCTAAAGGAAGATTTTTTTTTGCTTCTATATAACTACCCTCTTCCATCATGCTATAAGCGATTTGTAGCCGATTAGATAACCCTTGCTCTAATGAAACTTTTGCCAGCGTTTTAAGGTCGTTAAATATTTGAACTTTCAACTGTTTAAGTGCTTGCTTATCTTTTTTATATTGCCCTGCTACCTCTCGATATTTTTGGTTAGTATCATCATCGCAATCTTCTTTATTGTATTCTATTTGCAATTTAAAATACTCTTTTTCTAGATTATCAAACTCTGATTGAGCTGATTTTAGAACATCGTTATTACGCCATTCTTGTATATTTTTTAGTTCTAAAATCTGCTCACTTCCACTCCATAATGCTTCGTTAGAGTACCTTAAATCTATACCTTCTACATCTAAATTCATTAAGTTTCTTAATAAATTATATAACAAACTCTCTATAGAGTTATAAGTAGCGGTATAGTGATTTTTATAATTAGCTTGTAAATCGTTTAAGAAATCAGTTGATTCAATTTTGTCATTGTTATTTCTTTTAGCATAAGTCAATATTTTAGGTGTAGCTTTTTCTTTATATTTTTTATGATTCTCTAAATATTTTTTGTAAGCTACTTTTAACTCATGTTTTGTGCCAGCACCATATTTTTTTCCTACTACAAAAATAACCAACATACTATTGCGTATTTGCTCATCATAGCGATTTTGTGCCTTTTCGCGAACCATAAAATCATGTTGGTCATCGCATCTTATTAAGTCGAAAAAAATGCCTTTATCACTATGTATTCTATTAAGCCAATCAAAAAGCCCTAGCACTTCCGCTCGCTCTAATTTCAATTCTTCTATAGCCGACGCTAAAAATATTTGTATTCTTTTTTGTGCTTTCATTTGTTGCTCCCAGCAAATATTTAAGTATTTTTGATACTATATTTTTATCATACAAAATATAGACAAATCTTGCAACAATTTTATTATAAAATTATGGATTTTATAGCTAATAAAAAAACCTGTCAGGAGGAATAAAGAGGTGCCGACAGGTTTTTGGGAGTATATTGGGAGGAGTTTTTGGGAGTTTTTAATGAAGGTTAAAATAATTAAAAAGGAACTTAAAACTACTTTAACTTTCATTTATATTAAAACCTGCTCCACCTCAAAAAGAACTAACCTCTAGCAGGCTTTATTTACAAAAAATAATAATTTTTAGAAAAATCGAGTTAATAATAAATCGCTTTTTATGAAAAAACATTAGATACACTAATTAAAAATATGAGATTTTTTTATCTGGTTTACGAAGCAATTGGTGCTAACGAATAAAATCTTTTATTACTAAGTTAGTATAATTATGATTAAGCCTTATTTGTAAAGCACTAAAACAAATTGCCTACAAATCGACTGAGCCTATCAAACCAGTTTGTTGGCGGAGTATGTTGCGGGGGTGGCGGAAGTTGTATTAAATCTATTGATGTATGATTTTCTGTTGGTTGCATTCCTAATGCTAGAGCTTCTAAACGCATTTGATTAGGGTCGGATAGTCTTGCTAACTCGGCTTCGGATACTGCTAGATTTTGTTGCTGATAAGTAATTTGCTCGTTTAAGCTAGCTTCTGCTTGAGTTGCCTGACCGATTGCTATACCTGTTGCTATAACAGCAACTATAATTGCTATAACTACAGCTAAATAAATTACAAGCATTTTTTTATCGTTAGCTGTGTTTGACTTTGAATATTGAACAGCTTTTGATTCTTTTTCGCTAATACTTTCGTTTTCGACTTTTTCAATACGCTTTTGAAGCAACTTTGCTTTGGGAGCCTTAACTTCTTCCACCTCTAAATGCCTATCAATACTCGGCATTAAATCGCCTTTAGGATATTTTTTGTATTGTATTTGAGGCTCGGGTTGAGGTTTTGGCCTATCTACTTCTACATTGTTATAGGTATTACTAACAGTATAAGAAACAGGTTCTTGAACTTGAGGCTCTTGAACTACCACATCATTATTAAAAGCAACCCTAGCGTTTTGTAGTGGATTTATATCAACATCAACCTCATATGTATGAGTTTCATTTTTAACAGGTTCGATAAAAGTAGAGTCTCGAGAACCCCATCTTGAATTTAATTCAAGTTCGTCGGCATATCCGCCGTGCCTGTCTGTTGTATTTCTTCTTGTGATTCTTTGTACCATTTTTTGCTTGCTCCTAATGGATAGATTATCTATATTTTCTCCGCTATTCTTAGCGTTGCACTTTTACTTCTGCTATTTTCTTTTAACTCAATATCACTAGGCTTAATGCCCTTGCCAAGTAACTTTATTTTCGCCTCGTTTTTACATACACACACAGGAATTGATTTATCGCATATGCAATTTTCGCTCAAACTCTTAAATGTCTGCTTTACTATCCTATCCTCGAGTGAATGAAATGTTATAACGCTTAATCTTGCTTGGGGTTTTAATAAACCAACTATATCCTTTAATGCTTTATCTAATCCGCTTAACTCGTTGTTTACAGCTATCCGTAATGCCTGAAAAGTTCTTTTAGCAGGATGACCGCCTTTAACAAACGGAGGAAAACAATTATGTACTAACTCACTTAATTCGCCTGTTGTTTCTATCGCCTTAATTGCCCGCCGTTCTAAAATTCTACCTACAATTTTTTTAGCGTTTTTTTCTTCGCCGTATGTATATAAAATCCGTCTAAGCTCATCCTCGTCCCATTCGTTTACAATATCGTATGCTGTTCTACCCTTACTCGTATCCATTCGCATATCCAGCCTATCATTGCCCATATACGAAAATCCTCTCGCTTTATTATCTATCTGATAACTTGATACTCCTAAATCCAAAACCGCTCCGTCTATCTCGCCAATCCCCAATTTATCGTCAATCAATCTAACACAATCCTTAAAATTGCCGTGAATTATCGTATATCGCTCGCTAAACTCGCTGATTGCTTTAAACTTACCGCTAACATATTCTATCGCCTCTAAATCTAAATCAAATGCTACAACTCTACCACCTCGACGCAAAATTTCACCGCTATGACCTCCACCTCCTAGCGTGCCGTCTATATAAATGCCGTTTTTTGCTACATTTAAGGCCTCCACAGTCTCATGTAGCATAACGCTTTTGTGATTGAATTGTATGTTTGAGGTTATCATAAACTATTCCGCTTTATCTTTTTCGCCATCCTCATCTTCACTAATCTTTTCTTCGTCGCTAGCAAATATATCCGCTAAACCAGTATATTCCCAATATTTTTCTTCTGCCCAAATTTCAATGCGTTTACCGTTTCCAACCGTTATTACACTTGATTTAATTCCGCTAAATTTAAGTAGCGGAGGCGGAATAATAAATCGCCCTTGAGAATCCTCATTTATAGCAAAACTTAATCCTCGCTTTTTAAGAGACTCTTTATGAAGTTCTTCGCTACAGCTATCGTCACTAAATCCTATCGCCCCAAAAGCCTCCTCCATTTGCCTATCTCTTTCTTCTTTTGTCATAACAAAAAGTCCTCTACCTCTGCCTAAGCCGATATAAAGCTCCGAACCCAATTCCTTTCTAAAAGGAGCAGGAATTCTGATTCTTTTTTTGTCATCTATCGTATGAAAATGAGAGCCTGAGAGTTGTTGCGACATTAGAAAATCAGTTTAACATATAATAAAAATCGCTGTCAACCACTTTTTTCCATTTATATATATTTTTTTATGGTAATTTAGGGAGAGTTATCCACATATCCACAACTTATCCACAATAAAAAAACACACTCATAACGAATGTGTTTTTTAGTTTTATGATTTTATTGCTCTATTTATATTAACCTTTGCTCCAGCGTTTCAGAGCTAAAAGTTGCTGTCTATATTGTTCTTTGGTTTCTGCGGTAGGATTATCAAAATATTGCAAGCATAAATCTACCCACTCGTCAAAACTGTTCGCCGGATAAAGCTCACCGTCTGTAATACACGGATTACAATAATCCATACTAATTGATTTATCTAAATTTGTGCCTAAATCTTCAACACTTTCAAATTGTCTACCGCAACTTTGACAAACGCAAGAGCTATCAAACAAAACATTTGCGTCCACATTAAATAAGTCAATCATTGCTTTAAGCGTTTCTATAGTAGGAGTTGTTTCGCCACTCTCCCACCTTGTTACCGCTTGTCGTGTAACAAATAACTTGTCCGCAAAGTCTTTTTGGGTTAATCCACTATTTTTTCTTATATTAGTTATTTTTTCAGCTATTTTCATTATGTAGTAGCCTCCTAAAGCCACAAAACAAGTATACTACTTTTATGCTAGATAGTCAATCCGAACCTTTCTCAAACAATGCAACCGTTTGTTGCATTGTAGCTACTTAACAACTCTTTTAATCTTTTACTTGCCCCTTCATTGCCGTCGAATATGGGATTTTTATGATTATAAAAATCTAATATAATATCTTTAACTAATACATAATGAGTACACCCCAAAATTATTGCCTTTGCATCAGCATAAGGATTAAGCGTTTTATAAATTTCACATCTTGCCAAGTCTATATTAGGATAGCAATTTTCTATAATCGTAGCTAAATTGGGTTGAGGTGCAATAATCAAATGCTCTGTGCCATATCTTTCTACTAACTGCAAAAATTTCTCTTGCCTAGCCGTTGCAGGCGTACATAACAAAACCGTTTTACCGTCTACAACTCTAGCAGGCTTTATAGCAGGCTCTAAACCCACAAACGGAATTTTATAACGCTCTCTAAGCATCTTTATCCCGACATTAGTGGCCGTATTACAAGCTACAACAATTGCTTTAACTCCCCTAGCTATAAGACATTCGCTCAAACAAAAAACTCTTTCTCGTATGTAATCGTCGCACTTATCGCCATATGGAGCAAACCCGTTATCTGCAAGATAAATAAAGTTTTCATATGGCAAAATAGCCCTACAGCTCTCTAGCACACTAAGGCCACCAATCCCGCTATCAAAAATCCCTATAGGACGATTATCTTTTTGGGCAGTATCCACCCTGCATTATATGTAAGCAATCCGATTTTTGCTAAAAAAATGCTTGCAAAGATGTTTCGTATATGATATAATGCTGTTTGTCTGTTCCAGAAGAGGAATAATAAGGAACAAAGGAGTAACGGGCACAGAAATAAAAGCCCTAAAAATAGAACTAATGTCAAGAACATGCGTAGTATGTAATAAAGGCCGTACAAGCGGTAACAATGTATCTCATTCTAACCGCCACACTAGGCGTACCTTTGGTGCTAATGTGCACAAGGTAAGAGTAGAAATTAACGGCAAAGAAAGCAACGAATATATCTGTACGAGATGTATGAGAACAAGTAAAAAAGAAAGCTAATATAAAGAAATTAGTTTTAGATTATAAGCAGCCCTCTATTTTTGCATATCAACAATAGAGGGCTGTTTATAATTTGAATATACTAACTTCTTTTTATACAACTATTTATTCAAAAACTATTAGAAACTAAATTGATTATATAATAAAAATCAATTTATTACAGTATGAAAAACCCCTCTACAATTTCTTGCAGAGGGGTTTTTGATTTATTATTTATTTTTCATTAGTTATATTTAAGCACTCCAACCCCACACAATAGTAGCATTATTATTTGCATTCCAGTTAAATTGCCAGAAAAGACCCGGAGCACTTGCTGCAAAACGCAGCTCTTGCCCAACAGTCCAACCGCTGAAGGCATTTATATGAACATTAGTAACTGATTGAGAAATAACTAAATTAGTTAGTTCTGTAGTGCCTTCAAAAGCACTATAGCCAATCATTCTTAATCCTGTAGGGAGTGTTAAATTAGTAATACCGGAATTTAGGAATGTTCTTCTGCCAATGATTGAAGTCGAGTTCGGCAAAGTTACAGTTTGTAGATTTGGTGTATTGCTAAACGACCCTAGCCCAGTGCTTTCGAATGTTCCTAAAATAGTAACGCTTTGTAAATTAGGCATATCCGCAAAAATATAATCACCAAGTGTACGGGTCTGCAGCCAAGTGCCTGTACCAAAATGCCAAATATCCCCTATATTAGCATAATTTGTTTCATGGCCTATAAAGGATTCCGGCAGCGTAATATTAGTAAGTGCCGACCCTCTAAATACCCCTACACCGTGCCTAATATCAGAAGTACGCGGTGCTAGTGCCGAAATAAATCTATGACCTCCGGTAGTTGATGTCTCGTTAGTAAACGCAACCAATCCCGGCATAGTAAGATTAGTAAGATTAGTAGTTTCGGCAAAGGCATGGCTACCGATTGTTCTGATAGTATCCGGTAAATTTAAGCTAGTAATAGCCGTACCTCTAAACGCACTTTGCCCTAAATGAGTAGCAACTGCGTTATGAGTACCTAACTCGCTGGATAAGTTTACAGTATGCAGGTTTTCGGCATCTTCAAACATAAATGCCGCTATGCCACCTCGCTCCGACTCTGAGAAAGTAAAGCTCTCTAAGGCAGAGCCGGCAAATACACCCGGTCTATTTCCCCAACTAATATTTCTATAACCGTCGCCCTCTCTTATAGACCTATCACCCGCAACAAATATCGAACCGTTATTGGTAGGAGCAACCGACACACCCGTATTAAGGTTTACCATCGCAGATGGCTCAAAAGTAACCTCCGTTAAATATCTAGTACCGGCAAATGCTCCAGCTTTAACTCTCGTTATCCTGCTGTGGAAGTGGAAGGATTCTAATTTAGTACCAGCAAAGGCACTTTGCCAAATTTGCGAAACATGGCTATAAAGCACAAAATGTTTAAGCGGAGAACCTAAGAATAACCCTTCGGGAATATTTGAGTGTCCGCCAGCAGAAACAAAGTTAGTGAAAGCATTAGGGAAATCAAATTCTTCTAGTCCACTATCCATAAAAGCAAATGTGCCTAATTCAACTAACGCTAAACTATGTTGAAGTAATCTTCTAACATATCTAGCACCCAAGAATGCTCTATTGGCTATACGAGTAACAGCATCCGGTATTTGAAGAACACCTTCTAGCTCGCCCATTCCTTCGCCCGGCATTAACTGTGCAGGATAAGCAATTAGAACTGTTCGACACATCGAATACAATACACCATCTAATGCTACAAAATTAGGATTCCCACTAGCTACTTCGAAACTTTGTAAATATCTCATGCCACCAAATACATTCGTAGCATTTATCCCTGCTCCGCCGATATTAGTAACACTGGCAGGAATAGTAAAGCTAGTTAAAGCCGTGTATCTAAACGCATCTGTACCTATTGCGTTAATGTCTGTTGGGAATTGTACATTTGATAAGTTAGTCGCACCATTAAACATATTGTTAGGAATTTGCTCAATATTACCTAAAATTATAACTTCCTCTAATCCTGTTGCATCACGAAATACTCCTTGACCTAGCCCGCCCGCTGCAGCACCTGCTAGTGTTGCCGAATGAATAGCGTGCGACAAAGTAATAGTAGTTAAATTTGGTGTGTTAGCAAAAGCCTCGGTGCCTAATCTTCTAGTTACAGCTGGCAATGCAATACTCTCTAACGCAGAGCCGTTAAAAGCATGATCGCCTATAGTTTCTAATTGAGAACCGTCCGCTATTGTAACAGTAGTAAGATATGGAGTATCTCTAAAGGCATGCGGCTCTATTATTGTTACCGTGCTAGGAATCTCAATACTTGTTATATTTGTTCCTCTAAAGGCATTATTTCTTATAGCTGTTATTCCATAAGGAATTACGATATCGCCGCTTAAACCACTATCTTGGAATAAACCAATTGCTATCTCCGGCACTCCATGCCATGGATTAATAGCGGTATTTGCACCCATCTCTCTATATATGTTAGCAGGCAGACTCATTGAAAGCTGCTGACGGTTTCTAAATACATCTTGTGCAAATCGTATTGTATCGTTAGGCAAATAAATATCCAGTAACACAGGAGAAGAACCCTCAAAGGTATCCCATATTTGGAAAGCAGCTCTACCTATGTAGCTAATACTTTGCGGCATTGTAACGCTTCTTAAATAAGGCGTATTAGCAAACGCACTAGTGCCGATTCGTGTAATGCTATCTGGCAATACAATTTCTTCTATTTGCGTACCCATAAAGAAGCCACATGGAAGAGTAGTGTAATTAAAGCCTTCTTCGAAAGTTACATATTTTAGGTTAGACTCTACAAAGGTCATTCTGCCATGCCAAAGATTAGTCATAGGGTTACCTGCATATGGAGTAGTTGCCGAAAATCTAGCGGGAATTTCTATGCTTGTAAGTCCGCTTCTAAAGAATGCTCCTAATCCCCAGTTATTAACATTACCAGCTGGTGCAATTTGACCTACCAAATCACTCCCACCGTTCCAAAAGCCTCCAAAGAACAAGTCTTTTTCACCAGGCAAGAATGTTACTGTTTGTAAGGCTGCTAAATGACTAAATGCCCTTAAACCTATATGCGTTACCGAGCCGGGTATTGTTATATGTGTAATAGTATTATTCCATACACTACTAACATTACCGGTATTATTTATATGAGGATCAAAAGCACTTTCTCTTATATTTGTTATACCATTCGGAATAATAAACGAGCCACTAGAATGGTGTGCCGGCGGACGCAATACTAAATATTGTACAGCATTTACTCCTTCCGGCTCACCTTCTGTTAAAGTTCCTACCGTTTGATGAATCCACCAACCGCTTCTATCAGAATGATTATCAGTACCCCAATCTATCCAACGACTAGTATATAGTATACCGTCTCTTGACAAAAAGTTAGCATTTAATCCGCCATAACCGGTACGACTATCACTTTGAACAATTCCAACATAAGCAAGACTCGGCAGCCCTGCAAATTGGTCTGCAAATGAAGAAGCAAATGACCCTCTTCCATAGCGGGTTTGTGTTGTTCTAGGATCACCAAAGCCCGGCATACGGTTTGGTAGATACAATCTTTGTAGATTGTTATTATGACTAAACGCACCTCCGGTAGTGCCATCAAAATCAGCAGGAACAGTTGGGCCACCCGAGTTAAAGAAACCACGGTTTGTAGCTCCGTACGCTGCTCCTAATAAACCGCCAATGCGACTGCCTCGCACAAATCTTGTGCCAATTTGAGTTTCGCCTTCCTCGTCTTCGTATTCATACTCTTCAAACACCTCCTCAAATCTAACTATTTGTAAAGAGTGATTATGTCTAAATGCCGCATTTTCTAATTGAATAACAGTAGTCGGGATAACAAGTTGCGTTACACTAGGAGCTAGTGCACCCGCAAAAGCAAACGCACCTATCCTTGCCAAATTAGGTATAGAACTTAAAAATGCGTTAATATTAGTAATTTGAGGACCGCGTATAAATGCACCCGCACCAATTTGTCTTAGTACATTATCTTCCTCTATAGTTACAGTGGTAAGACCAGAACCTTCGAATGCGTTATTTCCTAAAATTTGTAGACTCGCAGGAAGGTTAATGCTAGTTAGGCTTGTAGTGTTTCTAAATACAGCATTTGTTCCCGCTAAAGTTGTTGGAAGTCCCGTTTCAAGATGTGTAGTAAGTCCTACGGTCATATTTGTAAAGCCTGCGTTAGTTGCTGCCGAAACAGTATCTCTGCCGCCGATTCTTCTAAGTCTAGCGTTATCAGCAAAAGTAACACTATTAAGTTGTCTGGCATTTTCAAACGCAGCATTATTTATAGCAATAAGCCTAATTGGAAAACTTATAGCAGTTATTCTGCTGCCTTGGAATGCTCTATCACCTATAAGAAGATCTAGTTGATCATTTCCTGTTTCAAATGTTACAGAAGTAAGATTGCGAACCTCTGCAAACGAATCGTTGCCAATAAACGAAACCGTATTAGGAATCTCAAATGTTCCCGCTCTATAGTATGGGAATTGCATAAGAGTAGTGAAGGTATTATTATAAAGCACACCGTCTCTACTTCTAAGAGGTCCTGTGAATCCAGCATCGTTCTCGCCTGCAATAGCAAATCCAGTTACTCTAGTACCTCTAAAAGCAGTAACAGCAACAGGAGGAAGGGGTGCGGCGACCGTCCCGCCGGCAACAAGCCTACCAGGTAGAATTAACATATTGTTCTCACCCGCTAAACCTAATACTCTATCGCTACCTCTTAACCCGCTATTTGCAAACGCACTAGCACCTATACTTAACGGCATTATACCACCACCAAAAGTAACAGTATGCAGATTAGGATTTTCGGCAAACTGCCAAGAACCGATACCAAATTGTAATGCTGTTGGCAATCCTGCTGTGTTTGTATTGGCTACACGGCGTGGCAAATGAACTTCGCGTAACTCTGGTGCTCTAGCAAACATAGGAATATTAGCTTCTCCTACGGTAGCAAGACCTAAATTACCACCTTGAATAAACATAGCAGGACCTGCAACAGTATTTAAATCATCTTCAAATATAACATATCGTATATTAGAATACGCTATAAGACCGGCACCTGCTGCGTCTCCGGTAGCCGGAGCTACTGTAGTACTGTTGTTACCACCTAGGCGTTCTACGCTTTGCGGAATAGTTAATGTTGTTAAACCTGTACCCCAAAATGCTCTACGATTTATTGCTAGTAGACCACTAGGTAAAGTAAGATTGGTTAAAGCTGTAGTACCTCTAAAGGCATCGTTAAAAATACCTAGTAATCCACTATTTCCGTCAAATGTTACAGTTTGTAAGCTAGTTGCATCTCTAAAGGCATCTGTTCCTATTTCTGTAACTGTACTAGCAATTACAATATTTTGAATACTACTACCTCTAAACATACCATTATGTATTCTTAACATATTTGGCAAAGCTAGCGTTTGAATACCGCTATATCTAAATGTATCAACCCATATAGTTGTTGCACCACTTGGTAATAAATTTTCGGTTCCAGGTTGATTAGTCGCATTAAGAAGGCGAATATTTCTTAAATCCGGTGTGTTTTGGAAAACTCTAGATGCTGCGTTTGCTGGGTCAAAGTTTGGAGTAGCACCCGTAAGCCACGAGTTCCCTCCGATATGTGTAAGTCTACTTCCAAAAGCAAAGTATACTGTCTGCAAAGGTGTATCTCTAAATGCATCTTGAGCAATTCTCGTAACATTAGCCGGAATAGTAATTTCTGTAATATTAGTGCCCATAAATACACTATTACCTATAAAGTCATGAATGCGCCAACCATTATGCCAATTAGCGGGTGGAGCAGGAGGATTAGCAGCAGCATAATTCCAAATATATACATTACGATAAGTGCCTACATAATTTGGCAAAGTAAAAGAAGAAATAGCACTATTTTGGAATGCCGATACACCTAAAATAAATATTGATTCTCTTGTATTATTTACAACATTATGCGGAAGAGTAAATTCAGTAAGACTTGTAGTGTTCTGGAATGCCCTTCTGCCTATGTGTCTAAGAGCACTCTCGCCAAGTTCAAACGTTACGGTGGTTAAACCTGTAGCATCTCTAAAAGCATCTTCTCCAATTTCGGTTAATTCGCTAGACAATCTTATACTTTGTAGTCCGGTTACACCTCTAAACGCATTTGCACCAATAGCACTTAGTCTACGAGTAATAGATAACCCCGCAAGACTAGGAGTGTTTCTAAATGCATTGCTACCAATTTCTAATAGTAATTCGGCCGTTTGTGGCGTTTCTAAAAAGTCTATTCGAAGTAAATTAACTGCACCATCAAACGCATAAGCACCAATATATTCCACACCTGCCGGAATAGTAATGCCTGTAAGTCTTGTAAACCCACGGAATGTTGCGATAGCAATGTGTGTTACAGTGGACGGCATATCGTCAAATGCTCCTTGCCTACCTTGCGGATAAATAACTATAGTTGTAGCCACATTATGTACCCCTTCTACTGTAACTCTATTGTAAACAACTCCGTTAATCGATTGAAAATGAGGATTTGCTGCATTTACAAATATATTTTGAAGATTAATAGCTCCTGTAACAGCAGCAGCATTGATTGTAGAAACATGCTGAGGTAGAGTTATCTCATCTAGTGAAATTGCATTTCTAAAAGCATTATCTTCTATAGTTAAGGCTGTATCCCCTGTTTGCAAAGGACGACTATCAAAAGATACTGTTTGTAAAGCTCTATTATTATCAAAAGCACTAGCTCTGATTATATTAATAGTATTAGGAAGGGTTAAATTTTGAAGCCCTGTAGAATGGAAAGCATTTACGCCAATTTCTCTAACCAAACTGCTTGTTTGAAATTCAATAGAGGTAAGACTAGCATTATCTCTAAACGCATTTTGATGAATCACAAGTTCTGCTTGTGCATCATAACCGTCTTGCCTACCTTCAAAAATTAGTGTACTAAAGCGATTATTTCTAAAAGCACTATCGCCTATTCTAGTAATACCATACCTTATAGTTAGTGTTTGTATCTGATCATGATTTCTTAAAGCACTGGCACCAATAGCCGTTATGCCTTCCGGAATCTCAAAATTTCCTCTTCTGCCACGAGGTAAAAATACAAGTTCATAGCCTGCTGCATTGAGAAGTATGCCCTCTCTAGAACTAAAATGCGTACCACCTGAATCTACATTTATATTTACAAGATTTAGCGTATTGCTAAAGGCTGTTATCGCATCACCTGCCACTGCAGAATAGTCAATTGAGACAGTTCTGGCAGGTAATGTAATAGTTATAAGACTAGGAAGTCCTTGAAAAGCGTTTATAAATAACACCAAAGGAAGTTGCAAATCAGGATCGTTAACAAAAGTAATATTTGATAAGATCGGATTCCCTTGAAAAACATTTTCGCCTATTTGTGTTGCTCTAGCCGGTATGCTAAAGGCAGTACGATTTGGTACGGCACCCGCAAAAGCTCTTGTGCCAATTTCTAAAGGCGTACTACCCGGTAGGAAAGTTACGGTATTTAAATTACGAGAACCATCAAAAGCATTAGGAGCAATTACCGTAGTACGGCTAGGAATTTCAATACTTGTTAGATTATGCGCATTTCGGAAGGCATTATTACCTATTATCAAATCTAATACTGTTTGCCCCTGTGGTGTAGAGGCAAAATTAATTGTTTGCAGGTTGCTTTCTCCGTAAAAAGCACCCCTGCCTATAATAGTAGTTCTAGCCGGTAGAGTAATTGTTGTAATAGGAGCAATAGGACCTCTAATTGTGCCTCGCGTAAATAATTCCTGATCCGTACCGGAACCCACAATTATATTATTGCTAGCGTCTAACATTACATTACCTAGCGTAAGCGGCAATGCACCATCTTCTATTGTAACAGAATTCAACTGTGCCATTCTAGTGAATACAAATCCACCGATATGACGGACACGGCTTGGAATCTCTATGCTTTGAAGCTGCGAAACACCTCTAAACATAGATATATCATTTGTCCCGCCTTGCAAAGTTAATGGATAATTAGTGCCGGATACAAACTCAAAAGTTGTTAAGTTTGTATCCATAAAGGCGGCATTACCAATGCCTGGTATAAAGTTAGCTTGTAAGAAATTGCCTCTATCTCTAACCGTTCCAGGCACAGCAAAGCTAGTTAAAGCTGTATTTCTAAATGCCTCTGAACGAATTGTCATAAGACGAGTATCATCAGGAATTTCTACCTCGGTTAGATTTATAGCTCTATAAAATGCACTTATTCCTATTTCTTCAATTTCTCTATTTAATGTAACTTTTTCTAAATTTACAGCATTTGCAAAAAATCTATCCGGGATTATTGTTACTAAGCTAGGAATCGTTATATGACCACCTCTTGCTATCGGGAACATATATAAGCGGCGTGATATAACTTCACCATCATACAAATCATTATAAGTTTCTATTCTATAAATAATACCGTCGTACGAATCAAAGTATATTCGAAAATTATCAAATGCACGATATATATTAAAATATTCAATATTAGGACTTAAATCAAATGCTCTAGGTTGCAAAACTCTTACTGTATCCGGTATATTAACTCGAGTTATATTTGTAGCCCTTTCAAAACTTTGATTTAAAAATGTTATAACAGGTTGCCCATTAACACGAGAAGGAATCGTAAGAGTGCTTCTTAAAAGAGTAAAATGTTGATTTAATAGCGTTTCTCTTACCACAGAAAATCCGCTATTACCTGGATCCCATGTAAATCGCAACGCATTAGCAAAGAAAGGGTAAGCTGTTGTTAATCCGTCTATCCAAAGGGTTTCGTGTAGATATGGGTTGCCTAGTTCGCAGGTTAGGCGTTCGCCTTGACCAAACGGAGCTGTATACCAACCT
>Ga0123352_10010211_pt1 | contig 14733 bp, 9 predicted proteins | sample TergutLab28metaG_FD_89700 | JGI IMG/M metagenome (GOLD analysis project Ga0123352, IMG submission 89700) | Labiotermes labralis P1 segment gut microbial communities from Petit-Saut dam, French Guiana - Lab288 P1 | ecosystem: Host-associated > Arthropoda: Insects > Digestive system > Gut ... | reverse complement strand
TTATTGGTATACTTTTACATAAGGAACCCCCTCCCCGAAGCTGGCACACTCCCCCCGGGGAACCCCTGAAATTTTTTTATAAATCCCCCCCCCCCCCGCGGCGCTGCGGTCCCACGTGGGCCATGGCCTCCTCATTTTTTAGGTTTCTAGATCACACACAACGACACATCACAGTCGGTAGGACTTCCCTGGACGAGTGATCAGTCCATCGCATAGACCTCTACCTGACAACACACAACACTCAACACAGACAAATATCCATGCCCCGGCGGGATTCGAACCCACAATCCCAGCAAGCGAGCGGCTGTAGACCCACGCCTTAAACCGCGCGGCCACTGAGATCGGCTATGTTTCAACTTACATGTAACAAATTCCACACATGATTCAAATTATTGTAATGATGATCACATGTTACAATTCTTAAAATCAATATCATAGTTAAAATACGGTATAAAATTATTTTGCTGTTGATATAATTGTTGCTTTCAAAAATCTGCTTTTCGCTCTTTCTTCCGGAATAAGATATCCGGTGTTTTGTGTTCACGCTATGAATGAATACACATATTCACGGCCAACGGTTAACACTGAAATATATCGGAGCATTACTTAAAATATAAAAGTGTTGTGCAACAAGTTGGTGTTAAATTTTACATATGCATTTGTTATCGTCTGCTTGAAAGAACTTGTAGGTGTTACATGCTACTGGAGTGCACAGTGTGTGTCGATCGCTTCCTAACTACAGCCTAAAAGTGTGGAGCATAAATATAATTTCAGTACACCAGTTTTGAGTGCTGACATAAGCACAGAAAATGGCATAAAAAAAGTGTGCCTCAGGTATACAAGTCTTCAACGTCCTCAGTTTGAGGAGACGACGCTGTGTCCTTTGATGAGTGGGATCAGGCGTTTCGAACAGCCGTAGCTCTTTATCTTTGATGGTCAAACAGTCATAGAAGGAATTCTCTTGTTTAGCCCTTGAACCTGAAAGCAATACATTTCTTCGAACGTCACTGACCACTGACCCTTCAACACAGTATCACAGTCCAGAAAAATTGAATTCTCAACAACACCGCTGTGAGAATATCGGATCTCTCCTTAAATTTGTTTATATTCTCTCTCATCGGATTTATTTGCATTTTACTCCTCCGTATGTCTCTTCTGCCTCTTTATCGTCAAATCTAACGCTTTTGTCAATTTTTCAGCCATTCATTCATCTTGTATATTCTAGTTTTTTCAACGCTCGCATTTTATTATTCATCTACTGCTTCATGCAGTTTTTTTTATCTCGAATTGCTAAACTTTATTCATATTATTTCCAACTTCTTGTTTCACGCGATGTAGTAGAATTTCGATAGCAGAGACGTGATGCCTTCACGTGTATTCGTACTGTGTTAATTCTCAAATAAGGCGAATTAACCTGAGAATTTACCATTAAAAGCCTTCATAGTCTCCAACGCTACGCCTTAGTGTATCGTAATTAACTGGCTGTCAGGTGGATGTTATGTTGAAGAGATCGTAACTTCAGGGAGTTGTGTGCCATTGCAGGTTTTATATCACAACAACTACATACTCTGCACTTTTAAGTGAAACGGTGTTGGAGTGAAATTGCAAGTTCATTAAATTACAAGTGGAATGTAAAAAATCACTTCCTGTAGCAAGAGCTTTCTTGGATTCCAGTTCATCTTAGCAAATAACTTTTAAAAATATTCATCTTTTACGGAACAAAATATTTTACTGCAATTTATATTTCAGTACGACACTAACATATATATACAATTTCGGGATACAGACAAATTACAGTGAAGAGAGATGTTTAGGTTTTTGCAGTGGAACTTTTGAGGTTTGCATTCATCCGGGATACTGTGCCGACCGGCTGGTTGCTTGGTGTCCGACATTTCTAAACAAAGCAGTGATCTCGAAACGTCGAGCGCCAATCACCCTGCGACTCGGTACCATGTCCAGGATGAATGGAGACAAACCTACAATTCAAGAAACTTGAAGAATGGCGAAAATCTAGCCCGGAAAATTTTTTAAATTTGTTCGTCTTAAAGGATTACCAAAATAAAAATTGCTTGAAAAGAAACCCTTCTACATTCAAGAAATAAAACTAAATATTTTGAAGTGCAGACTAAAATGCTCATTAATGATATACAACACATTATAACAAGAAATAGTCTGTTGAGAGAATAGGGAGAGTTTCTAAATTAATTTTAGCTGCCCAATATGCTTTCATCGTTTCAAAATTCGGAATTCTGCTATCTTGTTGCCAGATTTACTAAGACTTCCTTATCGAAGCCACTCTTGTCATTTGTGTTATTTACGGTAAAGTCATTTCGCTTCACCGAATACTGACAACAAATACTGCTGCCATCTATGAAAGATAGTTTATAGAAAGATGTCAGAATTCAACTTCGAGCAGTGAGTTTCATGAAGATCATCCAATTCGCGTGGACCTTACTGCAGACGTCGCCTCACGGTGTTTTCTTTGCAGCCTGCGATCTCATTTGGCACAGCTTTTTCTCTCCGTTTCTTAATCATCAAATTATGACCGAATTATACGGAATTTGGAAATGTAAGACTTTCCATTTCTCCCCAATTTAATTGCTATAAACACTAAAACCATAAATAGCATTAAGTTTTTACCCCGTATCGCAATACATTTCATGGTACACAAAGCCTGCTAAAAGAGAACACAGTGCCTTCCTTTTTATCTTCTCGCCGTGCTGCCATGGGATGTTCCGATGGCTTCATGCCTTCTAAGAAATACAGCAGTCTTTTAGGTAAAACGTTAAAAAAGTCCCTGTATTCAGGGTGGTAAAAATTAACACATATATATTAAAAATATACATATTTTAATTAGTAGCAAATAAATTCCCAAACATTAATATCAGTTGCAGCAAACTTTAGACGGTTCACTCATGTCCTAATCACATTCTTTTAAACATTTCTAACATTTTATACAAAGTCGGCGCCAAACAGGCTTGGACAATCAAGTTAAGTTTATTTGTTGTTTTGAATAAAGACGAACATCATATGTAATCTGTATTACGAAACGAGAAGAAGAAGTCAATTCTGACACAGTTTAAGTGAACCTACCCTCTGCATACTCCACTGTTAAGATCATCCGTAGTTAACCCTGTGAAGGCTTAAATTCGTCTTTAATGCATGCTATCTGACGGTTCGATCTCTCCTGTCTCAATCCGTCGAAACGAGATGAGGTCACACTATCGTTGTGAAGATCATTCTCAGCTCACTCAAGCTCTGCCTTTCATTAAGTGACCTCGATTCCTCTTTTGCTCCATAACTCGGGTGTTCAAATATTGTCCTGCATTAACCATTCAAATAATTTTTATACGTTTGAGGTTATTGCATTTTTGTGACCAATATCTCAGAAGGTCTTCAAACTAAATATATTTTATATTTCAAATAGGTTCCAGGCTTCATGGAGGTTTCAAAGGTTCCAGATATTCAAAACCATCGAGACCGTACTGTACTGTGCGGAAAAAATACATAGTTTGTATTTTGAAGTCGTGTTTTCCACAGAGTAACCACTGAACTACAAATGTTTAAATTTCCAACAACAAGGTAAGTAAAAACAGGCATATCTAGGCACAGATTTTTCAGTAATACGGGAAACTTATTTTATCTGACAAACATTGTTTGTCACGTTTCGCTACCCGTCCACTCGGAGTGGGGATGATCAGATGTGTGGGGTGCGTTCTTACGACAAATGAACCGAACCCAAAATAATTAGCAACCGATGGTTATCAGAAACGATAACAAAACTGTGCAAACAAACTCTGGGTCGAACCCCATTATCAGTAACGGAAATGGCAATTCAGTGATAACGTTTGTATATGGGAAATGTCAATAAATGTAGTTAAGTGTAAGACGGCTTTTCATATTGAGGTATAGTTTGTTTAACGTGATGGAAAATAGAGCAGCTGAGTACACGCACACACACAAATCAATAACTCATGACAACATATTTCCTGCGAAGTTTTCAACTATAGGACAAACACAGTCACTATAAACTATAACTTACTTAAATTTTATATATATATATACTGTGAATAAGTTCTATGAATAATTAGTCAAACAGCAACACTGATCTTTTTTGATCTGCGTTAGAGCATTATAATAAAAAAAATATGAAATACTAAAAATAATATCAACGAAGAATTCAAAACAAAGACTGGGGTCTAGATTAGGACAAAAAACAGACGACGGGTGTAATTTGTATGGTACAGTACAGTACAGTACGTGCCGCTGTCACTGTTTAATGGTGAATTAGCACAACAACTGTTAACAGCCTCTACACTGCGGTTTGTATGGAAAAGTCCATGAAATACTCAAAGCCGCCTGAAATAACATATATTAAGCGTTATAAAAGTTCAGTGAAATATCATCACCATAACAGTTTCCATACACTACAATAATTGTTAACACTTGAACGTGTACATTTGTTATGCCATTCGGTTCATGCGCAAAATATAAATGTAAGTTTTCACTGATTATGCCCAAGCACCGGAAATCTTATAAATAAATGAAGGAAGGTGCAATGCAGAAGCACTTAACACACACAGTCCGTGCAGTAACCATTAGCGCACCCATTTCACTTCTTATACATTTCCATTAGTTGATCGATATTGGCAATACCCAGCAGGTTTCGTACGCAAGTTAAGTGTCTATCACTTCCACGATATGAAGTCACTTTCTAACAAGCGAAAAGCAGTAACGTCCTTAATAAAATCCTCGGTGGGTCCCACATGTTTCGTACGCATTGGGCAACGGCATCACATTCCCCGACCGTAAAGCCAAAAGGCGAGAAGCCGATAACTGTTATCTAGTGCTGAGCTTAAATATTCATGGAGCTTTACTCGCACTCCCCTGTGCATCTTTGGTCATCATGCTTAATTAAGCATATACACAAACTTACCTTGCATCCATCTACGCTTAGATCAACCCATAGATATTTTACCATCATTTTTCCCAACCAACGTGCAGCAACGTGCCCGAAATCTTGCTATAATAATTGCTATGCACATCAATCACCACTCCCTCATTAACTGGACCAGCCTACCTAATTATCTGCTTTTATGTAAACAACAAATTAATAAACGGTGAAGTCCATGTAGTAGAGCTTGTCTTGACAAGCAAATGCTTTCTAAACTAGTCTTTTATTTTCTTAACACCAATGTTCATTACCACACTCACAAAATCCGCCACTTATCCCTATCTTAAGCCACATTTATCATGACCACACCTTCCCAAACTAATTCTTTAAGACTGGCTTTAATATTATCCTCCCATCTAGGCCTATATCTGCATATCCAGGTCCCCCCCCCTCATACCTGTTTTGATTTATATTCTTCCCCATACGTGCCACATTCTCCATCCATCTCATCCTCTTTAATCCGTCACATTAGTACGTAATATTTGGTACGGAACAAAAATCATTAACTCTTTATTAAGGAAATTTCTCCTGTTTTCGATTACTACTTTCCTCTCAGGCCCAAGTATCTTCCCAATACTCTATTCTCGGAAAAATTCAGGCTATTTTCTCTTAATGTGACAGACCAAGTTTCACAGCCATCCACCAAGTTCCACTGCTCAGGTGGTCCAAAATTTGTCCAAGTATAACGCCATTGTGACATTTAATAAAATATCCATTTTGATGGTCAGAAGTTGTAAGACCCTCGACTAAACCCAAGCTGAAAGAAAACCTCTTGTTGGCTGCCCACGACTGTTCATTCGGTGTATTCCCACATACCCTGCATCTGCAACTCGAAGACGCGCCATGCTGCGATGACAGGGAGCCAGCTGAACTAGGCTCTGCTTTCCGTAACACTGAAAGTACATTTGCTGTTTGCCTTCATAGAGGGTTTCATAAGGGGATCTTCCGTTCTTTTGTACTTCGATTGCCTGAATACGCCAAGTTCTAGATATGCACGTGCTGGATGGAGCCGCTGTTAAGCCTTACATTGTGCTGGTATTCCTACTTTCTAATTCTCGCACGAAGGCATGAAGCACACAGCAGATAACCGAAAAAATACATCCTGTATTCGGCACACAATGACAGACTCATTGTCTTGCAGCCCCGGGAACACACCCGAGTCTGGGAGGTTCAGATAAACTTGGCTGCTATGGTCCAATGCGTTGTCCAATCATTCGCATAAATGGACAATATTACGAGTGGTGTGCTTTGTGACAGCAGTACTCGTTGCTTATTTAAGGCAGCTTTTTGTGAATATCGCGCGGCAAAAATACGTAATCGATAGACTTGTTGTGCTTACAAATTGCACGGGATCTAAAATACGTCAATTACACATATAGACTGGCATTCAACATCAATATCATCGTCATCATCACAATCATCATAATCATCACTGAGTTGGTGCCGTACGTTACGCCAGCAATGATTCCCTCCACATCCTTCCTTATGCGCTATTCACTAATTATTCTTTTATTCCCAAAATCATCTTGCTTACTTACTTGTTACTTACTCACGCACTCACTCACTCCACGAAGCAGAGTCCTTCTTGAGAAAGTAATCGGTTCTCAGCTAGTCAAGAAATTCACCTCATTTCATGGAACCTGAATGTTCATTATCGCGTTTACAAGTGTCCGCCACCTGTCCCTATCCTGGACCAGATCAATCCATTCCATGCCACCTATCACCATTCCTGAAGAACCATCTTAATATTATCCTCCCTTCTGGACCCGGGCCTTCCCCGTGGTCTCTTTCCCTCAGGTTTCCCCACTAAAATCCTGTATGCACCTATCCCCTTCCGCATTAAGTGCTACATTCCACGCCCATCTCATTCTTCTCGATTTAATCACCCGAATAATCTTGGGTGAGGAGTATAGATCAGTAAGCTCCCCATGATGTAGTTTTCTCCATTTCCCCCCCCCCTCTTAGGCCCAAATATTTTTCTCAACATTCTCTTCACATGCACCCTCAGCCTACATTCCTCCCTCATTGTCAGCGACCATTTTTCTCAACATAAAAAACAACAGGCAAAATTATAGTTCTGTATATCTTAATATATATAATTTTGAATAGCAAGCTGGAAGTCAAATTTCTGCACCGAATGACAGCAAGCATTTCTTGGCTTCAATCTGCTCTTAATTTCTTCCTGACAGTTTTGATTCATTACGGTTGTTCCCAGTTATTGGAAATATTCCACTCTTTCAAAGGAATTATTATCAATATTCACATTGTGACTTCGTCCTGTATTCAGATATCGAGATGTGACCATGTATTTGGTTTTATCAGCATTTACTTCTAGTCCAATCTCCTTACTTGCAACTACTAAAACTTCTGTGTTTTTCTTTAGGGTATGCATGCTTCCGCCCAATACACTAACATCATCAGCATAAACAAAAGATGATGTGTACCATTCAATTTCAAGCTATCCTGGCTTACTTGAACTCTCATAATGGCGTACTCTAAAGCAAAGATGCAAAGCAATGAAGATAAAACATCTCCTTGTTTAAAAACATTATTAATAGGAATCATGTCAGACCAGTGATTGCCCACTCACTCTCTACTATATGTTTCATTCAGGCACATTTTTATTGGCCTTGCTTGAATCATGGGGATACCAAACTCAAAAAGAATATTATACAAGTCCTCCCTCCTAAATGAATTACAGGCCTTCTTGATGTCTCTAAATAGCTGACGCGCTGCCTCATTTTATTCGCATTTTTTTCAAGTATTTGGCGAATGCAGTATATATATCATCAGTAGTTGACTTGTTGCGTCGAAATCCACACTGATGATCCCCACTAATTACAATTACATTTGGCGTTACCTCTGACAGCAAGTTATTGGATTCAATTTTGTACGTAATTGACAACAGAGATAAGCCTTTATAATTACTAACCCCTGTTTTATCAACCTTCGTAAAAATAGGTAAAATGATCGACCGCATCCACTCCTCAGGCAATTCCTCCTTATTCCAAATACAAATAATAATTTCATGGATTTCAGAACGAATTGTTCTTCCTCCTGCTTCTCTCATTTCTACTAGTATATGATTAATTTCTCTTGATTTGTGTCTTCTTAGCTTTTAAATAGCCATTTCAAACTCAAAACACTCGGCTCAGGCACTAGTGTCTCTGATGTATGTATTTCAGTCAGCGTAACACCATTAACCTCATGTACATTCAATAGACGAGAGAAATTTTTACTCCATCTAGCCAAAAACTGTGGAAGTCTGTAACTATATCAACCTTCTCATCTTTTACTATATTAGTTCTCAGTTGGTAACGCTTCTTAAAGTCGCTGATGCCCCTATAGAAGTCTCTGATTTTTTTTACCTTACTGTTAGTTTTAAGTTCATCATCTTTAGTTTTTATTCCTAAAATGTCTCCTAACTTCAGGTCTCACATTGTTTAGATTATCTACAGTGTTTTGGTTTGGATCCTGTAACCACTGCATTTCAGATTGGATCCTTTGATCTAAATTTGGTGAACATCCTTCATCAAACCATGGTTTATGCTGCTTCGTCTTATGCTGACCTAGACTCGCATTAGCTGACGTTATGATATTTTAATGTTCTCCCAAGCCCTATTCGTGTCTTCGCTATCATTTACGTTCTACAAAGCTGCAGACCTGCAGATCTGATACTGTTTCCTAAACTCCAGCTCATTTAGCTTCCTGAGATTAAATCGTTCCACATGAAATTTCTGCGCTGCTGTTTACTTACTCCCAATATTTTTATAAATTTTGCAACCACCATATAGAAATCCGTGTCATAGTCAGCTCCTCTGAAAGATCGTACATCCAAGTATAATCGAAAGCCATCTCCTTTCTAAAATATGTGATCAATCTGTTTGTGAGTCTTCCCATTATGATAGGTATGTTAATTAATGTTTCGGTGCCAGAACATAGTGCTCTTAACAACTAGATTTTTTAATGTGGCAAAGTTTACTATTCTAACACCGTTATCAGTACTATACTTAAGTTCACTCTCTTTCCAATTGTCGTTTTGAAAATATCCCCTCTCCCCAATTTTGCATTAAAATCTACTAACAGGATTTTCATGTGGTACTTAGGAAAATGATTGAACACTTGCTCCAATTTCTCATAAACACTGCTTTTTGAATCTTCACGTTCTCCTCAATTGGTGCATGCACATTAAAAACAATGGAATTACACCAGCGAACTCTCAGAACTTTACACGACATCATATCACTAATAAAAGCCACTCTCTTAACTGTTGATATTTTTCTGTGGTTTATAAAGAACCTGTTCCCAATTGATGATTTTCGTTCCCTTCGCCATAGAAAAAATATAATCCCCTGCTCTAACAGTGCCCACTTTGTCGCACCTAATCTCTCGTACATCCACTAAATCCAGTTTATACCTCGCTAATTCCCTGGCAACTTTCATAAGAGACACTGACCTGCACAGCCTCACAACGTGTACCAAATCTCATGTCCCTTTAATATTGCTTAGATGGTACCAAAGAATCAGTCCATGCCCCAGGCACATGTATCCATTCCGCAACAAGGTCAGTTTTTGCGGAGAGAAGTTGTTAGCACCTCCACCAAAACCCAAGCTGGAGGACCACCTCTTGTCAACTGTGCGCATCTACGCTCTATATTGGAGGTCGGTCTCCATCCGCAACCTGAGGATTCGCCGCGCTGTGGTGACAGAGACCAAGTTATCGTGGAGACACAAAATATATGGTATTCAAAATGTTGTTAAGTGGACCAATAATAAGCAGACAAACTACGACCAGGACAATAAGCATCATGCAATATGCTGGATGCTCACACCAGTGCCACACGTTTACCCACAATTTGTCTTGTGCTCTCAAAAAGTGGCTCCATGTCTGCTTCTTTCTTTTCTTGTTTTAAAATCAAACACATTGCTGTTTCGAAACTATCTATGTCCTATTAATAAACGTATAAAAAACAGCACTCAAATAGGTCACAAAATTTTATGAAAAAGTTTGATTTAATAACGTCATTTGCTATTCTATTTTCGATGGACGCACATCAGTTTATATGGATTCACATCCCTTTAATTGAATGTCATTATGGAGCATGAATTCAATTTCAGAGTCCTTGTTTTCGATTTATACGTGGAAAGCACTGCGTTCCAGCTTTGTTGAATTCCTTCTATTTAAACAGATTCTCGGTGTTCAGTTTGCAGTGATATCAGTCTTCATAACGGAATATTCAGCAGAACGCGTAGCCGTGTCATCGCTATTACAGTCGGTGTGCAAGACCTACCGATATCCCATTCTATAAAACACAAAGCATGCCGGTATAATCAAAAGGACCGATGTCAGTGAGAGCCAACTTTGTAGCATCCATGAGTACAACAGCTCTAGCATAAGACGCCTTTACCTGCTGGGAGTTCGATGTTCTTCACAGGCTGTTTAAAGTATCTCACTTCATACTTAAGTCTCAACTGCTCAAAATTCCCGGTCGAGCTTCATGTGCAACATAAACATCGATAAGAGAAATTAACATTCTGTAGTATAAATTGTGGATACTTTTTCTCTTGAGTTGGCAGTCTTACAGCACGCAGGCTTGTAACAACTTCCATATTATACTACAGTTGATCGCATTACGAGTGGGTGCCGATAATTTCTTAGCCCGACCTACTTCCCGATGTTGTAGGACGGAATCGATAGTGTCGTTGGAAAGAGGAGTCTGTTCATTTGCCGAATGGCAAGTCTTTTCTTATTACAGTGGCTGAAAGGAAGCATGTTAGGCGACGCGCGCGATTTCAACAATATGGAGACGCGAGCGGTCATCAAGTTTTTTTTAACAATGCAAGGCGCCGAAGGAAATTCACGCCATTCTGATAGAAACATTAGGGGAACGTGCACCATCGTATGGCACCGTCAAAAATTGGGTGGCCCAGTTTAAACGTGGTGATTTTTCCACCTGTGATGCGCCTCGTCCTGGACGACTCAAAACAGTGACCACCCCGGAGATTATTGATCAAATTCACGAGCTAATATTGGAAGACCGCCGGATTTCGGCTAAATCAATAGCTGAGCAACTGGGCATCTCACGTGAGCGGGTTGGGTCCATCATTCATGAAGATTTGGACATGCGGAAGCTCTCCGCGAAGTGGGTACCGAAATGCCTGGAAGCTGATCAAAAACGTAAACGGCGCTAATAGTACGAGCAAATTTTGGAATTTTTTCGGCGCGGTCCAAATGATTTCCTGTCGCGATTGTTGACCATGGACGAAACCTGGTTATATCACTATGACCCGGAGACAAAGCAACAATCAATGGAGTGGCGGCACAGCGGCTTACCCGGCCCCGCCCCAAAAAATTCTGAGTGCAAAAATCCGCTGGAAAAGTTCTCGCCTCGATTTTTTTGGGGTCAAGACGACATTCTCCTCATTAATTATCTTCCAAAGGGCCAAACTATCAACGCGGAGTATTACTCATTTTTGCTGGCGCAGATGAAGGACATTTTGAAGGAAAAGCGCCGCTGGAATGTCACCAAGGGGGTCTTGTTCTTGCATGACAATGCCCCGGCTCACTGGGCACTTGCAACCCAGAAGAAACTGGTCTACCAGGGCTTCCAATGTCTTGTTTACCCACCCTATTCTCCGGATCTGGCCCCGTCGGACTACCGCCTGTTCCCTGGACTGAAAAACAATTGAAAGCTCGCCATTTTTCGTTCGACGCAGAAATTATTGCTGCCGCTGAGACCTGTTTGGACGGACAACATTCTGAATTTTTTTTGAGTGGCTTTCAAACGTTAGAGCAACGGACTAAGAAGTGTATTGAGCTTCGTGGGGAGTACGTTGAATAAATCCCGAGTTTCTTCGTTGTAGTTGTTTCCTTCCTGGTCGGGCTAAGGACTTATCAGCAACCCTTCATATAATTATTAACTATATGTGTCGGCCTGTGCGAATCATCAGGTTACGCAAGTGACACTCTGCATTGATTCTGAAGCGTGCGATCGTGTTAGCCTTAAGATAACTTGCTGGCGACACAAATGAGCCGAAACGTGTAGCTACTTTTATGCAAGAAACAAACAAATGCACACTGATAAAATATTCCTTACCATACACTAACATTCACCTACAAGTTTCGGTCGCCAATATAGGTGTATATTAGTGTATGGTAAAGCAAATTTCATCAGTGAGCATTTGTTGGTTTACTGCCTAAATGTAAGTGTTCCTTAATGCACGGATATGGAATATATAGATCATATAGAACTACGCTACTGACTGAGACAGACAATGTACGCATGAACGCAACATTGAGGCACGTTCGCAAAACCACTGTTACCGTGGAAAAATAATAAGTATTATATACTCTGAGTGAGTGTACTCGTATGTAGCATTATTAATCCAACAAGCAAAGGTTATGGGCCGTATTATATTGTCTGCTGCAGCTTGTCTAGCTGTACAATATTTTTCCACATTATCTTATATGTGGTACGATTTTCGGAAAAATAAAAGGCTTTATTGAAGGTAAAAATGTGTGTTTTAATTTTTCTACATCTTTTGTCTCAAACATTTCTCATTCTAAGAAGAATCCAGCAGGATATTATCATACACGTATATAGATCTTCATGCAAAGTACCCATTACTCTTGTAGGATTTTGAAAGAAGTGAAGGTTTTCGTAAGACTGTCTAAATATACTCAAATATAAAATTTCATACAAATCCGTCCATTGGGAGCTGAGTTGTTCCATGCGGACAGACATGACGAAGCTAATAGTCCCTTCTCGAAGTTTTGCCACATCGACTAATAAAAACGAGCTGTGATATGAAGTAGAAGTCTTTACTATAATGCATAGTTTGTTTAGTCAGAGCAGTAGGTTGCAACAAGTAAAACGTTTTACAGAAATCGAATAGAATGTTGTACCAAAAGTCTATGTTATTTATTTATTTATTTATTTATTACATTTTATTTATTTGGCCATCCATACATCCATTTATAGGTTACTCAACAACGTATACTGTATCCCAGACTATATATAATAGCTACAATTCCTGGGAAATTTAAAAATGGTTAGGTAAATTTAAAAGCTTCCCTGGCAATACCATGAAGGCAAAAGGGGGGGGGGGGGGAGGGGTATGGATCCACTAATTCTACACCTCGCCAATAAAAGGAGGGGAGAGGTTAACTTCACACCCGGCCGCTACCCACAGGAAAGAACCATGGGATCTACGGAATAGGAAGCTGGGTGGGCCCCAGAACCGCACTATTTTTTTTTTTGGTAGTATAAATCTGCCATGATTATATGCAGGGTGCTGTGCGTGCAAGGTAAAGTGAGGTTGGGAGGGGGGCTGTAACAATGTCTTGCTGCCTAAGGTGGCAACAGTGGCGGAAAGCCCAACGGACGGATCAAAGCCAGCATCTGCCCGGACAAATCGAGGGAAATCTTATACAGACCGGACAGCACTTCTTGTGACCGGAATTTCAACCCAAAATTGGAATAAGCAGCAAATGTTCTAGGAACTGGTTTCATACTGGTTCAGCAAAATTTCATCTCAAATAGGCTATTAAAATATAACTTTAAATCTTTCATTGTGCGCATTATTAAGGGATAGCGGAGTGGAGGTAAAGTTCCACTCATTCTTAACTTCAACCTTTGTTGTAGTGAGTAATAAACTTCACTCACTGACTGATCTCCTTCCGTGGAATGTCCCCTGTGCCTATTGAATGAGAAGGCGTTTTGGGCTACAGAGGCAGTCTGGACGTTTCGGCGAGGACACAGATTTCATGCGCCCAACGTTAATCAAAATTACGAATCCCCTGAGGTTCATCCGAGATATTTCGAATTGCATCCCAAGAATTAATCAAATGGTTAATCGTTCCAGGCACTAAAAGTTTCAAGCCCACTGAACTGGCTGAAATGCTGTAAGATTGTATACTAAACTTTCTACATCCACTTTGACATTTGTTTAGTTTAGCTCACTTTTAATGAACTTCGACTTGTATCTCCAGTTCCTCTTAAATCTTTGATGCGAAGTAATACGCGGAATTTTTACAGGCTGAAAGGAAACTTCCACTCATAACCCACAATTTTCAAATGCCCAATGTTCTCTATAATCCCTTTGTGTACTGTATGTGAAGCAGTAGAAATTTCCACGGCACGATTTCTGTAAATAAAACCTTCGAAAAGAGTCAATTCATGTTGAAATGGGTATATTAGAAAATTCCGAATTGAAAACTAAAAGACCAGAAAGACGTTTGCTGCCGTCATGCTGGATACAATAACGGCTTCTTCCTGTGTTCAAGAAATTAGTTTATGCTCTCGTTTGATTATTACGGAAAATTTTGCTCCAGTAGCAGACGAGGCTACATATTCGTGGGTCCAGGTATTCTGAAAAGTGACGCTATGGGGTTGGGTCTGTCAGTGTCCACTGACCGATGTTTCGAACGAACGTATTGTCTTCTTCTCCAATTGGTCTCCCAGAACAATTTTCGGAAAATATTAACCCATCGACGTGACGTCACATCCCACTAAACCTCAGCTATATTCCTATACTTCCCTCGTTCCATATTAGTTTGTATTTCAGTCCACATGCAAATGGATTCCAAACTCACGTTTGCTGCTTATGTTGGGAATTATTTTTGTCGATGTTATAGTAAAAGAGAAGTTATGTTTCTAGACACATTTCAGATATGTTCTGCATCCTGGGGATTTTACTGGCTGCTGTGTAGGGGGGGGGGGGGGGGGGGCGGGGGTGGCGAGAACCTCACCGCCCGTGCCGTATCCTTCTTCAGTCTT
>Ga0123352_10010209_pt1 | contig 14736 bp, 7 predicted proteins | sample TergutLab28metaG_FD_89700 | JGI IMG/M metagenome (GOLD analysis project Ga0123352, IMG submission 89700) | Labiotermes labralis P1 segment gut microbial communities from Petit-Saut dam, French Guiana - Lab288 P1 | ecosystem: Host-associated > Arthropoda: Insects > Digestive system > Gut ... | reverse complement strand
TGCGTGTGCATGTGCGTATGCGTGTGTGTGTGTGCGCGTGTGCATGTGCGTATGCGTGTGTGTGTGTGCGTGTGCATGTGCGTATGCGTGTGTGTGTGTGTGTGTGTAAAGCGTCTTACAAGCAACTTCCTTGTTCCTGGCAGAATTATTTAAATCTGATATTTTTATGTTAATTTCCTTTGACGTTTAACTTTATGAAGTTATGTTCTGCTAAAAGCCCGTTGAAAGACTTCATACTACTTTTCTTGCCCCTCACATTTTCAGCAAATGAGACACAGCAATTGTATGTACACTTAAGTGTATCTTCCTGGCGACGTTCGGATCATGGCTATAGCAGTGTCTTACGTCGGGGCTTTGAAGTGGTTCAGGTCTGATATCAGGGAGAAATTATGTGAGACAACATATTACTGGAAAAAAAAAACTGCATGCGTATGCAATACAAGATATTTTAAGATGAAAATATTGAACTTTCATACAAAGCAGACTTTTTCAAAGTACAAAGGGTACAGATAGCCACGAAATAAAAAAAAATCGGCACTATTCTGATCAATGAAGGATATGTTTTAATATTTAATTCCGGACATTACTTTTACATGCATTTTCATTCACTCATCACCCAAACAGATTTTCATAAATTGCTTCCTACACAACAAACACCCAATCCACATTGTTCTTAAATTTTTTTTTTACAATCTGTCAGAAATTGAAAAGTTAACATTTTCTTCGGAAGAAATAATTAGAAATGTTATTTTTGGAAACATTCCACCTACTTCTTCAGGCTTTTGTTTAGTCTACAGACCAATTTCCTTTAAAAATCACTTTTGAATAATTCATTTGAAAGTGTCGAGATCAGTTCAGCTTTATTAGCACGACAAGAACATAAGGAGGTTATCTCGCCTTGTTAAACCAAATTCAGGGCTCTTGTCTCGCATTCACGGTGACACACAATTTGGATGTAAGTTAATGTTTGACAAGCCCTGTTACACTGTTCAAAAGTCTATTATCTAGGACAGATTTGTAAGTACTTCTGAGAAACATAGAAATAATTTTTCTGTTCGTAAACCGAAGTTAATTTCCAGAACTCATTACTCATTTATGATAAAATGAAGAAGTTAAAATGGCTATTGTATCACACAAAGAAGAAATGAAAATGCTTCTAGATATTTGCTCAAAAGAAGAGAACCTTAATTGAGCCTGTCGTAAATTAGATGTTGCAAGTTACTCCGAACAAATATTTAAAGGCCTGGTCTCTTACTGCATTCATGTCCGTGCGTCAAATGGAGTCCTTCATAATTAATCAATTTTATTTTTACTTTTATGAAAACGTATCAGATAAACACTGATATTTTACGCATCAAATCTCTCGGATACACCCTGGATGGTTGCATGCTTATAATTCTTTATTTACAAAACAAAATTTAATAAAAAATATGTAGGCATTCTTAAGGTCTATTTTTATAACGAATTTCGCCTACATATATCGGCAACACTTCATTACTTATAATTATCTACCACGAAGGAAATATATATATATATATATTATATTCAATTGGTGTTTGTGTCCTTCTTTGTATTCTGAAAGAAAGTTCCTCGATATAGAGGATTTCTGTACATTTTCAAGGTCTTTTACAGTACAAAATTTCAGGATCCCTAATTAAGTGGCTTTAGCATTGTATCACCTCACAAATTTGCGCTCCCGCCATGTTGTTTATACTGATTGTAGGTAGGAAATAAGATGGTGGCAGTTGACTTTAATGGAGTAACTTTCGTAAAGTCAGTAAACCGTTTAAAAGTTTCAGTTTAGATACACGCACACACACACACACACGTACTTGTGCCCACAAAAGCTTACGAACATGCAGAGAGCAGGTGTTCGCCAAAGGCTATTTTTGTTTCCTTGTAAGGAAGGGAGAAAGTTAATATTGATCTTATGACAACAGTAAGTGAAGGTGTGAGATAGATGTAACGGAGTCAGAATAAGTTCTGTTATTGGAGTTTTTTGTATGGGTCACAAGGAAGTTCTTGAGAACGTAACTACCTGTTGTCTTTCCAAGCAGTTACAGAGGGGATTAATTACGACCTGATGTATCCTGTGTTGTGTGCAGTGCAGAGCACAGCACACAACACACACGCAGCTCTACATGCTGCCACATCAACTAACATACAGAACGGCGTAATTTTACCGAGTGTTTTAACATAAATATAACTTTATTTAGGTACACATAAAGCTCCCTGATGATGGTCCTTGAAGACCGAAACATGTAGGAGCGATATTATTGTGTATTTCAATGTAAACTTAAAACTTTTAACCAATTTAATAAATAGTGCATTTGTTGGTGTATGAACTACGTATCTTTTATTTTACTTCTCTCAAAATAAGTGGCAGTGTCTCGCTTCGAGTCTTCTAGATCTGGCTCGGTTTTTATTTACATGCCCAGGGTGACTTTCCTCCCAGCAAATGGCCTGCGGTTCCTAACATTTCGAATCGCGGGCTTTGTGGATCTCACTGTTGGTCAGAACGTAGTCGCGAGGTTAGGAATCTCAGCCGTTTTCGGGAATCAAACATTGGACTTCTGATCAGTATCCAGTCGCTATGCTTACCGAGCTGCCCTACATCTGACCACAGTTCTATTTACATAATACAAACTAGAGCAACATAAACAGGCTGTTTCCCATAATAAGTGAGCAGCTTCGTCTTCTTTTGTAATACATGGAATTTCCCATGGTCAGATATTATGCCTTAGGTCGGTTACCTTACAGTGATTTTTCATAATTTTTCTCAGCCCGTCAAACTGAATACCGTAATGGTACCTCAGATTAGGATAACACTGCATTCTCTCATATATTTTTCACGAGTCATTAATTCTTCAATAATCAGACTTTCTATAGAGCTAGTAAATTCTGAGCTACTGGAAGCACCGTTAAATAAATCATGAATAAATTTTAAATAAAATAAATATAAAAAAACATAAAAAATAAATCACACAGTGATTGACTATCATCATTTTTATTATTTTCTTTCTTTTTTCCATTCTCTCCTTCTTTATCTTCCTAATCCTTGCCGATACTTTTTGTCTTTCCACATTTTCTTTCTTTCTTTCTTTCCTTCATTTTTCTTCCTTTCTTACTTCCTTTTTAACTATTTCTTTTCTGATCTATCTTCCTTTCATATATGCAGAACGTACTTGTCTGAGACTGATGAAACTGATATGAACTGAATAAGAATAACTTGGCTGTCCAGTACAACAGAAACTGGACCAAAGAAGACATGTAAAATTGCTAAAATATTTTAAGTAAGTACAAAAATAATTTTGTAGGACAATCACTGTCTTTGCGAATAAAACTTGTCCAGATATCGCGATCGACGTAACGATCTCAGTGCGACGCGCATTGCTAGGTTTTTTTTCTGTACGTGTAAGTAAACATAATTTATTACAAAATTGAACATTTTATAACTTCGTATTAAAATTGAAGATAAACGTGTACTAAAGATTTACACTCAGTTCAACATATTAAGACACTCATATTTTTAGACAAAAGCCTGTGTTATAATACTATGGGTGTGACATCATGATACACATAATCTGTTAGAAGTGGATACAGTACACTCACGAAAGGGCTTGGTGTTGTGTATTTTAAATAAGTTTTAGTTAAACTGTAACTTTACAAAATTAAAACAGAGTTGTGGTGTAAATGTTCAGTATGTCGCCACTGACCCTGATGTTATTTCAGAACATGCTCAAAATTTTCACGGCCTTCCATAAAGCAAAAGTCATAATTTTTCAAAATATCAGTACCGATATTTTCGGGGCTAAGCTTTTATCACCCTTCAGCTGTTCCTTGTTTTGAATATTTCATCTTTTGATATCCTTAACAAAGCCCCATGTAATATATTCGCAAGGATTAATGTCAATAGAGTATGGTAGCCAAGAACAACCCAATCCAAACTGAACAGTTTGACACTTTAAAATTAATCGGCATAGTAGCTTCAAAGCCTTCCTGGAATTCGCTGGAATCATTTATAGGAATTACTGCTGTGAATAAAGAAATGAATTTTGGCATCATTCGACACCTTACGGACGCGGTCAGAAGGAATCGCCCAAAAAAAAATGGAGCACCAACATTTGGTTACTCCTTCACGACAATGCTTCAGCACACCGGTGGGTTTTGGTCAAGGATTTCTTAGCAAAGAACAATGTGACAAAACTGGAGCTTCCCCTATAACCTGGCTCCAGCTGATTTTTAACCTGTTTCCTCTACTGAAATTAACATTGAAAGGACGGCGCTTTTGTGATGCTGCTGACATCATTAAGAATGCTACAGGATAACATCCAGAGATGATTCCAACATCTTTACAGTTGCGGATAGAACTGTGTAGTTGAACAAAGGAATTATATTAAAGGATATGGAACTTAAAAGACAGAAATAAAATGATTCCAAGAAAATTTTGAAGCTACCACATACAATGGAAGGCTATGTTTAATATATCCAGAACAAAATTAACAGTGTGTCTATGATGTCTGTCTTATTGGAAAAAGTCAATTAATATCACGTATATTTTTACAAACACTAAACAAAATTTTCTTCTATAGTTGTCGCATAACTTTTACAATTCGCTTGCTTTTGTAACAGTGCCGGGGTCACAATTGGAAAGGCGAAACAACTTATTATTTTGCTGGATTAGTAGAACATACTGACGGTTATCCGGATTTTCAGTGCCCCTGTTCAGACAGACGACTTTCTAATACGAAAATAAAATAGTATTCTAAACACCAGAGTCTGCTTCAGTATGCAAGTAAGTGGACCAACACGTGTCTTGGCCACTATTTGTATGAAAAATCAGCATCTTGTAAGGAATTGTCTTTAAATCGTCTACGAAAATAGTATTTGTTGATCTGCTGAGTGAAACGAAAAATTAAACTAATTTTTATCCTTTTGCACTGTCATTTTCAAGCTTCTCGAGGTTTCATCAGTTTTTACTGTCCAGTCACATCACGTGACACGCGTTAAGTTACGCATATCCAATCTTTTCCATTTTCGTGCCAAACGTATTAAAGCTTCCTCGAACAGCGTCACAGAAGTTAAAAATGTTGGTAATTCTTTTGCACCTCGCACAAGACCTCCACAAAACACCCCATTCTGTAGTGTAGAACGCAATCTTTACAAGTAAAATTGTCAAACTAACCACCCAACATTATTTTTAAAAGCGCTCCAATATCAGAACAAAATAATTCTTTAAAAACTTATGAATTTAAAATAGCCCTTTCGTGAAGTCACTGTCTTTCCCTAGCCAGCCAGAGCTACTTTGTTTTCAAAGAGCGTGAGTGTTCATTACTGTGTTGAAGGCTATTTACATTTAGTCCCATCGAGAACCAGTTCAATCCCTATCCATTTTTGCATACTATACCTCTTCAGGCCCATTTTCAAATTTTTCTAACACATGAACATTTCCCTGAAGTTTTTCGTTCTGAATGTTTTATGTTTCACCTTATTTTCCCAGAGCCGGGATAACGTAGTCGGTATAATGACTAGGCTGAAGCCTGGACACCCGATGAAGAGTGATCTGATTCCCGGCAGGAGTGAGAGATTTGTCTCTTCTCGTAATGTCCAGACAGCCGTAAGGCCACCCAGCCTCCTATTCAATGAGTAATGGAGAGTCTTTCTCTGGGGTTAAGGCAGTTGGGGAGTGAAGCTTGCCACTAACCTCCATCTGGTGGCAAGAGTAAGAATGAGAGTATTTATACATCGACCCCGCTCCAAACCTTTGTGTCATGCAAAATGACAACTTCTCTTCAAAGCGTTTTCCTCCAACATTTTGCGTGTTCCAATCATCTGCATACTCCTTGATTGCACCATCCTGCCAAAATTAGATAACGATTCGATGTTTCCAAATTTTAACGACAAGCAAATACGACGGATTCCTTCGATTTGACATTTGCTTTACCGAGCTTATGTAATGGATTATAAATGGGCATAAATATTCAATTTTTCTTTCTGTTCGAACAAATTTGTAGCTAATAAAGCAGTAATGTGCTTTTGGACATGGCAAAAATTACGTTTTCCCACATACTGCAATACGTGCTGACATCTTAAAACGAGATGATTTTTCACCATATTGCCATAACGTTGTGTGAGAGTCACATAATAACCTATTTTCGAATACCTGGATGGTAGGGAAGAACTGGTGTATTGGCCTCTCAGTTCACCCGACCTCACTTTTATGAGAATTATGTCTTACTTGGGACATTTAAAAGGCAAACTCTCGTACTCAAAAGTGATAGCACTGCAAGAGTTAAAAGGCAGAATGTCAGATGTTATGGTTACACCTATCCAACATAAGTTTCAGAACATATTGCAACAGCTGAATTGCAGGTTAAATGTTTGGCAAGCTACATAAAACGGCCTTCAAGCCCAATTATGACGCCATAATAAACTAAACATGCCTGTTTTTTAAGTCACGAATTGTTTAATTATATTCTCACGACAAGTATTTTAATTAAAATATAGATTTTTTAATGTGAGTACCGTCTAACTCACACCTTCCTAAGAATACTCACAGTAATACGAAGATCTTTGCAAAATCGGAATTTATGACACGTAGTCACGAAAATTCGTATTAAAAGTGAGGAAGAAACATCTAAAATATTAGACTTGATGGGTTGCTTCGACTGAAATTGAACTCGGTTCACGTGAAAGCAAAATCTTTCACTCAGGATTGAAATGAAGGAATCTGCTGTATTTATTGATCGCTAGCTGATGCATGTCACTGACTGCTGACTTGCCTGTCGCTTGCATCGTTTGTCATTTGTATTGCAGCATTAACACTGTGCACACTCATATATCATTCGTGTCTCTCTTCGTAGTACTTTCATAACATCCAATCAACTTATACAAGTTTTTTTTTGTGTCTCTTTTACCACCATATCCTTCTTGTATCCTATCATTTCTCATTCCCCTACTTACCCTCCCCATTTCTTTATCAATATCTCCGTTGTCCTATTTGGTCACGGACGTTCTCCTGATATTGCTTACACTACCGGTCGAATTCTTCACACTACCACACACACACACACACACACACACACACACACGCGCGCGCGCGCACACATGCACGCACACACGCACACACACATGTTGGCACGTATTCATGCATCATATATATATATATATATATATGTGTGTGTAACACCTGCATAATACGTACATGCACACGTACGTACGTACATAATTATATACATATATACAACACACAATATGTACACTCATATAAACTAACCTAATAATTGTCCACCCATTAAGTGCTTCCTAATCACAATTGTTGTGCGATTTGTCCCTCCCCAAATACAAAACACTTTTAAACCCATTTGACTATAACTCGCGACTTATTTCTCGTCTAATTTCAATTGGTCTTTATACACCGCGCATCATGTGTATTGACTCCACATTACTCCGTTTTGTCACAATATTTACGTTCATGTGCCGGCTATACATAACGTTCGACGTCACCTCCTCTTGTCGTGGCCTAAATTCTTCTTCCATGATTCCTCACCGTGTGTCATTCACTGCCTGCCACTTACCTTCCCCACGCTGTTTGCCCAAATTTCTTACGCTCTGGCCGCACAATCTTCCACAAACGTAAATCTCTTCTTTATTGCACTCGCACTACTTCCTGGTAAGATGATATTCTTCTCTATTCGTCGCACCACAAATTCATATTTACAAACTCTTTTTTCAATTTGACATTTACAAATGCTTTACATGTTGCCTTCGCCGCCAAAATTATTATTATTATTATTGCACCGATTGATATCTTACAACTTATACATTGAACATTATTATCTGCACTGCTTCAAAATTTTTACTTCGTCTCTCAAACCTACTTAAAATTTGGTATTTTTTTTATCATTCTGCTGTCAAAATTATTTCTAAATAAAAATCCATTACTTAACTACCAACGTTCTGATGACGCCTTGTTACTTTAATACATTCCTTACTCATTAATGAAAACAAACATTTGTATTACGTTTGCATATTTATAATGTTTATTACGCAATCGTGGTCTTGAAAAACATACGAAAATTCCTGACACAAACGTCTGCACTGTGTGTATTCCATTACCATTTCCCTGTGCCCTCAACATTCTTCTTCCTTTCATTTTCCCGTCACTCTGCCTGCCTGCCTCGTCTAGCCTGTACAGCCAACCACCTACCCAATACAGAAAACGGGAATCCACAGCCAGCGAGACCACAACAACTACCCTGGTCGGAGGCAACAACTTCAACAACGGATCCGGCGTGACCGCTAAGATGTCCAACGGAGGAGGGTCGACTGTCCGGACGACGTCTGTGAGTCCATTGCTCATTGCTGAGAACGCCGTATGAAAGGTTTGCCATATCCCAAACCCTGCACAGGAAACGTTGTACAAATTATTGTGTGTTGAAGCTCCTGGTGTATTGGAACCTGCAGGTTATCCTTAAGGACGTCCAACGCATCAGGCATCGGGGTGTACGCTACAGTGGCCACGGCTGCAGCCGTCACGACGCCGACATACGGACCTAACTTCGTTGTGGAGAATGCCGTGTGAAGGAGCGTCCCAGAGTCTGCAATCACTCTACCAAATATGCTCAAGTTACATTTCCGCGACTGCTGTTTTACACACTCTGTGTGGCAGTGTTTTTCAGGTCACAGTAAGTCGCGCGTTTATATTACGTAAGTAAAATCCCGTTTTAAAACCAGCGAATATTGTGGATTGCACGTTCTGATTATGCGCAGTGTCGTAGAAGTATCTCCATTTTTTATAAATCAAGTTGGGACGGTAAACAAGACCGAATTACTTGGAATGATGTGGCTCTAAATAGAGCGCCATTTTAAAATAGACTTTTCTTTGTATTTCATGTAAAGAATTTGGCCACGGGGCAGGCAGCAGCATGTGAAGGGGCGAAGACACTCGTCCCCACTGTTAGGTTTGTGCAATAAACTTATAGTCACATGTGCTGCATTGCAGATCGCAGTTCAGTGCGTCATCTTTGTGATATAGTACCGCATAAAGAATAGTAATATTATTGTCGTTTCGTAGGAAAAAAAGAAGGAGAAAGAGAGAGAGAGAGAGCAATGTTTCATTTATAACGCTTCGCTTTTGCTAATATGACAGAGCATCCGTCGCAGGTGGAATAACATATGCCAATGGAGCATTGGTGGAATGATATTGACAGGGTTATACTAAAGTACTGGGGGTAAAATCTGTCCCATTTCTACTTTGTCTACTATAATTCCCACGGGGACGGACCCTAGATTTGTCCCGATTCTCCCCTCTGAGATAACAGTTCCTTTTAACTTTTTCTTTTTGCCCTGTTTCTTTGTGAGTGTGTAAGGCGTGTACCACTCATCGGCCACAAGAGATTATTGATAGAAACACTGAACGGAGAAGGCCACGTGGGATATTTGGGATTAGATTTGAATAGCAGTAGAATAGTAATTCAGTTTAATTCAACATAACAGTAATTCAGTTTGTTTGTAATGTGTCGCGTCAACAGCGGGATGGCCTATTACAAAAACAACACCATATACAAACACAAATACCGAAGGACAATAAACAGGACACATAGAAGCAAACAAAACCAATGACAGAATACTTCCTCAAATAATAGCTTAGGGCATCTCATAATAATTAAACAATAATAATTATATAATAATAATAACAATAATATATGATATAGCTTAGTGTAATCATTTGTCCTCTGAATATATCTGATCACTACAAATCAAATTTGCCAAAGTGGTGCACCTGGCGGAGGAACAGTATTTGAGGATGGACTTATCATGTAACAAAGTAAAGTCTGTGAGTTTTCTAGTGGGAACACGTAGACAGATCATGTGAGTGGAAGATGGAAAAAATTTTGAACCCCCCCCCCAAAAAAACCATTAGTGGCCACAATTACACAATGTTCTCTCATGTAACGTGCGTAAATGAAGTATTGGAAGAGCCTTAGCCTAACTGTAACCATTAAAGTCTGTGAAAAGGAGTAGATTACAACAAAGAGCTACAAATTTTCTCTGAATAAGCTTCAGGGTGTTAACATCCGTAGAGGTAATTGAACTCCGTATTATAGATGCGTTCTCTTAATTTAGGACGCAAAATTGAAATATATAACATTTAAAAAACTATCCAATGTCGGAAATTAAAAAACAGTATTATGAATCAGATGCAAAAGCTTAATGGATTGAGAGAATATATACATATATATATATATATATTTCACATGAGAGTGAAAGAATTATTTAGAATCAATTAAAAGTTCCATATTTTTAATAACAATAATAATAACATTAATAAACCTTTACAGCCTTGTGAATACTGTATGCACCGCGAGTTTTAACATTAAACATTCTTCATTGTCCACATTCTGCGTTTTGAGTGGATCTGAAAAGAAGCCGTCTTAATTTTCCTGACCGACTAATTTTTATAACCGAGAGGGACTGCTTTTACTGTGCGGGAGGAAACGAACTTTTAAATGTAAATCAGGTTATTGGTTGTTTTAAAGGACTAAAAGGAGCACAACATAAGTGTGTTAACTGGATTAATTTGGCTTAGGATAAGAGCCAGTGGCTGTGGCTTTTGAAAAGATTAATGAATTTTCTTACTCCAAACAAAAATCGATGAATTTCTTTAATACCTCTTCAAATGCGCGAGTCTAAATTAAAACTTCGAGGCATAGAGTTAGAAGGTTTCATTCTTTGAAAAGGTTCCATACCCTGAAGGTGACACTCTGAAATACCGAACTTTTCAGTAATTATTTCATGCGCATATGGAAGGTAAAGGTAAAGTGATCCCGTTACAGGCCCGGTGTGGCCCAGAGGGTGGGTAGAGGTATAACTCTACCCTTCCATGACAGCGGCATTAGAAGGGGGTGTGTGCTCAGAGGCATTCCCTGGCCGCACTTTACCTCCGGAAAGACCGGGTACCCATTGTACAGTATGCTGGTTGGGCCCCAGGGCCGGTCTGGACGGGCGGAAAATCTCGTCCCCACCGGGTTTTTTCATAAGTTCTAGTGAAGACATAGTCTATTACAAGATTACAGGGTTTTAGCTTTCTTTCATATCTTTGCATACAATTGTAGTGCTCGCAATTTACATCATGCGCACTAACTGATCTATAATATCAGCATTATCAAGCACCCCATTGTCAATCATCAATTCCTAGCCACGTCTACAGTGCCATACTTCCCTAACACTTTAAGTTAGCACAGACGTCCATCATCATTGTAGGTGATTCCCCCCCCCCGGAGCTTCCAGGACCGTGAGGTAGTTACCGACAAGTTCTCTCCTTTTTTTTTACTCATAAGTTTCCATCTGGATTTTTGCAGGAAGGCCATGTAGTCTTGCAGAGTCAGATTCGTTTGTTGTTGAAGTCGGAATTTGATTACGTTCGCTAGTGTCCATAATATTGCTCGATGTCTTTTGAGAGGCCATATGTGGAATTGATGGTGTGTTATCCAGTCGTCTGTTGTCCGGTTCGGAGTCGTCCTTAACATCCTTGCTATTAGGGTTTTTGTATATTCCCATATCATTTTTCCTTCGTCACAAACTAGTAGACGGTGCTCCAGTGTATCCTTTGATGCACATTGTCGGCAGGTATCTGTTTGTACCATGCTGGTACGGTGAAGACGCTCATTCGTAGGAATTATTACATGGACAGCTCGATACCATACACATCTCGTGGTTTCCAGTACTGGTGCTTCGTTCAAGTTCTTCTAGGTTTGAGCCCAGTCTATGTTTGGCCGTAGTTTTTCTACCCGCATTTCCAGGCGGCCCGCCGCAGACTGTAAACTTGTGATGTGTAATGTGTATAGAAGCCTCTTATAGGATTTCAGAGGCTCTGAGGTTCCTCTTGGGGGTAGTATATGCTGATTCCATATCTTATCGATGGACGTATTCTAACTGTTTTGGGATTCTCTTTACATATAGGTGTTATTCGTCTTTTCATTTAGACCCCACTTTTTGATCCACTCGCTCGTAAATTTGCATTTCCTCATTCCTTGCCCTTCCATTCTGAAGATAAATAAAGCTAGATATTTTGCTACTATGTTTATCATTCTCCATCCTCCCGATTCTTTTGCCCATTGAAGGGTGGATAGTGGGACTCGGAAGATTTCCCCTTTCCATGTAAACCATGATATGGTTGTGTTCAGTTGTCGCACTATGCCGTTAGGTGGTGGTTATATTTGTGTCATGAACCATGCCCTCGCCAGGAGATAGTCGTTTACGTATCGTATTCTGTATTCTAATTTCAGTGCTCTGTGGTATGCATCTTGCGCTTGTGCACGGATTTCCCGGTCAGTACCACCCAGCTCTTATTCGCCGATTCCTTTGCATTGTTCGTCATGTTGAAACCTATTATCTTTATTTCATCATGATATTGGATGTCCATAATTGGCGTCGATTTATCCCATGATCCAAGTGCGAATGCGCGTGATTTGTGGGTATTGATTTGTGCACCGATAGCTTCTTCATATTCATGTAGAGTCCCTTGGATGATGTCTATATCTTCCGGTCTCGTGGCGATGATGGTTATGTCGTCCGGCCCACCATTAGCATAATACCAGAAGATATTCACCTATTGAATTGTGTTTCATAACAATGTTGGTACCATTGAAGTGCTTGTAATGCGTAATTGAGCAAAATACGTTCAAGTTGCTTTACAGATAGTACGGTTACCGCTTTTTGCTATCAGGTGTAATGTCGTTTTTTTATCTCGCTAAAAACAGCAGGAATTTTATTACCATGCACTTGGGTATTTGTATCATTTTGTAGAATGAAAACTGCAATCGTTCCTTTTCATTTAGACTTCGACTTAAGAGATTACACACCGAATATGTTCACATGGTGCATAAGGTTTTAAAGAAATTATTTTTATTGCTAGGTAAGGCGAGAAGATATGAAAGTAAGAAAAACTTGCTAACTTTAATGAAGAATACATGCGATTTAAACGTATCTATATCTTTCTCCGTACTGTATAAGTTGTCTCGTTTATTCTTGAGTACAAAGTTTGAGAACTATACGTACCACATCTAGATTGCCGCTCTAGGAATGTGCAAATATTGAGTGACTAAATTTAATGAAATATTATTCGTATTATACCTAACAGTACATCTAGCAAAATGTTATGCACAGAGCACTTTATAAGTGCTTGGCAAATCTTGACAGAAAATCAGATATTGAAAATAAATAATAGCAACAACTTGTCGTTTGGACATGCTGTTCGAAGTGTAATGAACTTCACTTTCCCCTGTAAAGTTACATTGGTCAATGTTTCCGGTCCCAAATATTATTTCGTTTTAATCACACACGTTTCAGAAAACGTACGTGTTATAATTTCATTGTACTTTCACCAAATTCGACTTACTTGTTGTAATTTGGTTTCTTCAAAATAGTTAAGAATCTCATGTACAGAATATCGCTAATTGCGTAAAATATAGGAAAGATAAATACATAAAATGTAGATTTGAATTATGCATACGTAAGTGTTACATTCACCTCATTATTTTGGTTACTAAACTACCTGGTTACGGACTTGGACCGTGGTTCGGTTACCGGAAGGAGTGGTAATTTTTGTTTCGCTCTGATTTCTTGGCTTCGGGTCCACCAATTTTCTCTCTAATGAGTCATGAGAGCTCTTTTTCATAATTAAACGTGCCGATATGTGAAGCTTATCAGTAGCCTCCGTAAAATGCGCTGAAAACGAAACCTTTAAGATTACAAGTGGTAAAAATCTGAATGAGTACAGCAGTTGGACATTTATGTCTTCTGAGTGAAAAAATAAAATATAAACACACATAAGAGAGAGTTGTGTGGAGTGTTGGCAGAAATAAACGTTAGTCTTAGCAGATGCGACGTACAAACTGTTGCCGTAAGATCAGTCAGCACATTTAGTATAAAATTTTACCTCTTATTCTGGCTATTTATGCACACAGTAGAGCTTGTTCATTTGTAGCCGGAACCTGAGGTTTCTACAACTTCATTCCGGGTCTATCTCATTTGAAGAAATGTTAATCACAAATGTCTGTACAAAAATTACTTAAAATAATTTTATATTGTGTAAAATAATCTCAAATATTTTAACATTTTAATAATATCTGTAAAACTGCTACCAAATAAAACTGGCACATAAGCAGCACAAATCAAAGACTTGTAAGGTCAATGAAGATGACCAAGAATTGAGGCCGAAATATGTCGGAGCAATAATTAATAAAATCATGGCGCAACGAGTTTGTAATAAATATTGTATAGCAGTCAGCATATTTAGTTTAAAACATGTCTCGGCGCGTTTTGTGGACTAAATAAAAAAAAAGCTGAATATCTTTTATCCAAGAAAAACCTTTAAAACTTTGCTATTTGTAAAAAAATGCATCACAACAGATAAAATAAGATGAGGGTTGTGAAAACAGATGAAATTTATTGCCCACAAATATGTAGTTTTTTCCTTGGCCTTCTACATGAGAAGAAATACGTGTTAATAGAAAAAAAATTCAGTCACTTAATATCAATTCCTGAGGTTTGCGATCCCTGAAAATTTTCCCCTTTTTAATTTTTTTAAATACAGACTTATTGTATGCTTATAAATTTCAAAATTGCAACTCAAACTGCCGTAGAACACACTGATCTGAGCACACATGACTCTTACTTAAGTAGCTTACAGAGTGTGAAGTGAGAGAGAAAACCAACAAGATGCAACAGTTA
>Ga0123352_10010205_pt1 | contig 14741 bp, 7 predicted proteins | sample TergutLab28metaG_FD_89700 | JGI IMG/M metagenome (GOLD analysis project Ga0123352, IMG submission 89700) | Labiotermes labralis P1 segment gut microbial communities from Petit-Saut dam, French Guiana - Lab288 P1 | ecosystem: Host-associated > Arthropoda: Insects > Digestive system > Gut ... | reverse complement strand
TGAATCCACTTACCGGGGTGGTCATAAGTCCTTAGCCCGAGCGGGAAAGAAACAGGCTCGGAAGCATGTCAGGGACACGCGCGATTGCAACAACAACGAGACGCGAGCTGTCATCAAGTTTTTTTTTTTTTGCAAGGCAAGACGCCGAAGGAAATTCAGGCCATTTTGACAGAAACATTAGCTTGTTTCCTTCCTGGTCGGGCTAAGGACTTATCATCACCCCTGTACTATTGTAGTAATTGTCTGAAAGTGTTGGAGAAACTCACATTCATACTGCCTTAGTAATTACGGCTCGTGCAGATCATACATACATGATGTGCCAAACTACAGACAGCGTGAGATATGTTACGTTATGTGCAATATGTGATCTCTATAGCGTAGAAACATATTCGATAACGATCTAAATTTAGTGCATCACAATAAATCAGTTCCTTGGTGGCTCAAAAGTTAACGGCAAATTTCATCCTATAACGGGCCACGAAGGCCCAGACGTGGAGTGAACTCGACGTTAGATGGGGATTCGTGGTCTACGCCACGCCCCGGCCGCTTTAACCCAGTAAGAATCCGGTACCCGTTGTACAGGAGGCTGGGTGGGCCCCAGGGCCATTCTGGACGGGTACGGAAAATCTCTCCCCAACGCGATTCTATCCCCGGACCGTCCAGCCCGTAGCGAGTCGCCATCCCGGCGCACTTCTTGGCGGCATGTTTAATTTTATTAATTGTGAAGAATAAACTGTAGACCCAAGAATTTAAAACAATATATAATTTTTCGTTTTCAGCGACCGAAAATGAGAAATGTCAGTACACGACCGTAAAATATTATCCGAGCCTAGAAAGTAGTAGTTAGAAGTGAAACTTCTCACGTACGCAGTACAAAAAATCAGCTATGCAAAACAAAAGTAGCAAAATAAGACTTTTAAAATAAAAATATTGATACTGATAAATTCCATATCGAATGCCATTCCCATAATATATCTCCAGCCTCTAACACTGAACCCCCGTAAAGTAAGTATTGGTGGCGTAATAGTAGGCATGGAAACCATAGCCCATTGAAAATCCACTTCCACCACGCTGCTCTGCCCACCTAAGTTTCAAGCAGGGTACAGGAATATCTGGAGACGAAATACTCAAATGTCAGAGCCAGCTGCGGGCTGTCGCACCACTGAACAACAAGCTTTCTTAGGGTTTGACTACATTCTTCACCATCAACAGCAGCCATCCACTTCCTAATTCAAGACGCTGCCACTCAGCGGAAGAAGGAGACCCTACCTTTAAACGCCTAACTTCAACTTAGCTGACGTACCGCACCGCAAACCTCCAAAGTTGCATTTTATATATTTATTCAACAAATATAGGTACCGAATATTTTAAACACGATGTATACTCTCCATTTTTTTCTCTTCAAAATGCAGTTTGTTTCATAATTCTAACATATTTGGTTCCTGTATTATTCATATTTTATATACAGGGTGTGCTAAAATTTAAAAAAAAAATAATTCCGGCGCCAAAAGGTTAACAAGGTGGATAGTGGCAAACATTAGACAAAAGCGTGACATCTGGGACTTCCATTTATCGACGAATCTAATTGCTATGAAAACATTTATCCACTACATTTTCAGAGATCGTAAATTCTTCGTAATTACTTGAATCCACAGACTTTCCGCCGGAAAATATCCTGTTTCATGATACGTAATGTAAAAGTAATTGTCACCGGCAGCTACCGAACCTTGAATCCTATTGACATAGAAAGAGCGGTGTTGCCGAACAGCGTTTATTGCCTCACCTATTATGAAGGAAAAGTCATGTACACTCATAAAATCCAGGTGAGTTTTATCAAGTTATTACGGAGATAAAAACAAGAGACTTGCAGAAGAACTCATATCGGGTATTTCATTCGCATGCTTCAGTGACGTAGAACATTCTGTAATTAACACAAATAACACAATTTTGTGGCCCGCTTCTGTAAAATAACTCCTACCTCAAATTCTTACAGTTGGATATCCAACAATTCCTGATACACTTTCCGTCCGTAACGGATAAAAATTTTTCTGTAGTCTTATTCCAGTATTGAATATGGTACGCCCTTTCTTCTTCCACTTTCACAAACTGTGAAGAACACAGCTGTCGTACAATGGTTATTTTTCATGGTTATTACACGGTGATTACCTCCGTTTCAACGGATATATGCAACTGTCGTGTTTCTAAGATCGTCTGAAGTGTTCCACGAAGAGATTTTATGATATGGTATCAACGACGGTGTTAAATAGGTCCAAGTTGTCGTCCACAAGATGTACCGCGTCAATATGCCGACGTACAATTGGTGAAGCAGAGCTACATATATTCTTAAACATCACACTATACACGGGTGCGAGGGGGGGGGGGGTGATCAGCTTCAAGCTCTGGTGGACTTAAGCTCGCCCCTCGCTTAATGAAGCATCAAAGTGAAGTGCAGTGCAGTGTAGGGAAGGGGGTAAAAACGAGACTTTATGGAAAAAGTTTATATGAGCAATAAAGTGGTGAGAAGTGAAGGGCTGGGGTGAAAGCGTGAGTACAATATGTGTGGGGAAAAATACTAGAAACTATATACACTACTTTCATACCTTGGTGTTGTTTACCTTTTGTACATGTTGTATTTTAAGATGTCGTGTGTATTGTTGTTAGTTGTCTTATATGTATTGTTGTAGTTGTCTTGTGTGTATTGTTGTCATCTTATGTGTATTTGCTGTATGTATTGTTGTCATCTTATGTGTATTTGCTGTACTATGTGTGTATTGCTGTTTTTACTTTAGATGCCGGACTGCTGGCTACAAGTCAGTATTCCGAAGGTCCTGCGAAAGGCCACCTCGACACAGGATTTTCTTGGTTTCCCTGTGTCTATAAGCAAATGCTGAGATGGTTCCCAACATTCCAAGTTGCCACTACATGCTTCTCATGTAGCCCTCTCGACTTAAATCTAGTAGTAAACAATTTCATATTTTGTATACATGTAAAATAACCACTGCTACCGGGTGACAACCCAGTTGCAGTTAATAAATATTATTATTATACTATAAAGGTATGTGGGAATGGAGGTAAACTCCATGCATTTACTTAGATACTAGACAGAGGTGGCCAGTTTCACGCCCTGGCCACTTTACTCTGGCACAGTGCTCCCGGAAAATGTCAAATACAAGACTGGATGGAGCTCTGGTCGCCTCAACGCGGGGAAAGGGCACCTCCAGTGTCCACTGGATCTGTTGATAAGTAAGGAATATACAGATATGTATATATTACATCACAACTTCCAAACTCCAGACAAATGTTTAAAAAAATCGTAAAAAAAAATTGTTTCCAGAGGTACGGGAAGGAGAAAAAAAACATCACTGAGACAAATGAAATATGGAATTACGTCTGTGACTTTCTCCTTCAGAACTTGCGTGTTGGTCCGGTGAATGATTTCAGACATCGGGTCGCAAAGCTTCGTTTGTGTAAGCCTCGGAAGGAATTTAAATTAAAGTTTGCGTAAAACGTTTACGTTTAAGTTACAACTTCTTAGGCGTGTTCAAGTCCCTGCGAAACTCTCTCCCACGTGCACTAGAAATCGAAAAACACTGAGTGGATTTTCATGAAATTTTACTTTGAACAATTCCATGAAAAATTGTCTAGTGTCCCAATTTTCAATTGGCTCCGTCAATTTCGGTGACCTACAGCGTATCACAACCCATCTCGCTAAATATCCACTGGAACAAAAAAAGGTACGGAACAGAACCTGCAGACAGACGAGTGCAACGCCCGTCACTTCCCGAAAACAACCACATGCGTTTTCCAAAAGTCTTAAAAGTTCCGCAGCTAATTATATAAAAGAAACGCGATGCGTACATTGGAACAATCAACCATGTCCTGCTGAAAAGAGAAACAATGGAAAAGCTTGATAGTATTTAGAATACGCTGAAAACAGTTTTTTTTTTTGTGTACTGCATTACTATAACGCAGCTTTCAAACATTCATCATTATCATCTTCACTGTCTGCCGTACGACATGTCCATAGCCTCTGCCAAAACAAGCTCTCCACAGAGTGCGATCTAGTGCTTCCTCTTTCAATTTACAGCATCATCGCGTTTCCTTAAGGTCATCCAGTAGCTGCGTACTTCTTGCTCGCCTTCCCGTCACTTCTATTTTTTTTTTAATATATTTCCTTCAACAACGGGTTTTAGAATGCAGTTCCTACGGAAATGTGACCAACCAATTTAACCTTTCTTTCTTTTTATTGTTTTAAGGGTGTTCCACCTCTATGACCTTATGTGATTACGTATTCGTTTTCCACAAGATAGGACCAAACGATCTTCTCCATCCTTCCCCAGCACCATATTTCAGAACTTTCCAGGTATTCCCGATTTACTTTCAGGAGTTTTCAAGTTTCAGCACCATACAAATTTACTTTAAAGCATACAAGAAAATTATAAAAATATTTATCAGTAGTCTACACATTTAATCCTTAATACTGGTGGCTTATTCATTCAAAACACACACACACACACACACACACACGAACATATACGCATAAAAGTCTGCCTTCACGCCAATTCGAATAAATACCAAGCAACGGTAAAATGTTTTATCCACATTCATTATTTCTTTATTACAAAAATCACTTTATTCTAGGCTTAATAACTCGCATCACTTAAGACGATCATTTCCATGTATCATCTCAGAGCGAACGCGACTCTTCAACTCGTGCTGCATGCTACTGCATTCTCATTTTAAATATTAACTCAATTCAGTCCCGCGTGACAATGTGCGATTCGTGGTGGATGACGCGGTACGGCAGCAAAGTTTTTCACAGTTTCTTCGGTTTCCCCCTGCTAATAATAATTCTCTATTAGACATAGTTAAAGTGATAAAAATAGCAAGACTGAGGTGGTTGGGGCACCTCTTTAGAAAGCAAGAACTGGAACCTTGCAGAAGGCTTACACTTCTTAAACCAGAAGGCACTTAACATATACGGAAACCCAAGTTGAGGTGGTTTGAGTCAGTTGAGGAAGATCTCAAGAACATGAGTGTGAGGAAATGCAGACTTAAGTAGCAGGACCGAGAACAGTGGAGGACAGTTTTGGAAGAGGCTGAGGTCCACCATGGAATGTAATGGAAGAAGAAGAAGAAGAAGAAGAAGAAGAATACCCTAATTGTTCCATGCTCATTTATCACCACCCCGAGCGGTTTGCGACATCCCTGACCACGTGGCAGATTGTCACATCTTAGGCCTTCACGTTTGGACCTTCGTTTCCAACGGGACATTTGGCTCTTCAGACAGTAAAACCTCTTGTTTTTTACTGTTTCAAAGAAAAATTCCCATTTTGTTATGCCAAAATTTTATGGTAACACTTATGAATAAATTTATTTCTGTGCATTAAATGAAGAGGGTGAGTGGCTAGCTTCATGCCCCGGCGCCTCTACCTTAAGCAACCACAGAGCAGGAGGCTGGGTTGACCCCCAGAGCCGTCTGGATGCTTAAAAATGAAAATAGAACTGCGTACAGGCAAAGGACCAACTCCAAGAAAATGTCCCAAAATTAACCGTTGTTTTATTACCGCAAATTAACGACATGTCACAAAGCCTTGATACAATATGTTTACCGCCTTGTATTATTCCGTATAACCAGGAAGTTCAAGAACATAACCGAAGAAATTCCTCAAGCTTTAACATGAAATAAACTGCGGTAGAAATGGATTTTCTACTTCCTCAAACGCTATGTAAGAGTTGGCAGACCTGAAAGAATTGTGGGGTGAGCCTTGTTTCACATTCCATTCAGTCTACATAACACTCCCCACCCTTTTCTTGGGCAGAAAACACATGAGAAAAACAACAACAAAAAGAGAATGAGGGAGAAAAAATGTGACAGGTTTAAAAAGATGGAGACGGACAAAAGATAGTCGGTAGACAGGCCGGTCTAAAGGTTGTTACCCATGATCCTTTAAAAGTGATCTGTTTACCCTTCTTAGAGCCGTCCTTCAGAAAGTGGACTGATTAGGGTCACCAAGGGTCGGGGTGGCCCAGCCCAGTCCTTTCAGAATCACAAACTTTCCATTAACTGCCCAAATGCAAACGAAGCATAGGTCAATAAAATAAAGAATATTATGCTGCCATTAGCAGATGGCTTTAAATTCGAAAAGATAACTGAAATAGAAATAATTCATCACATATCATATTATCGTTCCCCGGGGTTATGACTTCGTACAGCCTTGTACGTTTGCGTCAATGTTTTGGAGGAAAACGACACCTCCATTTTCGGTGTTAAAGGTTATACCAGACATAAGGATATAGTTTCTCCGAAAAGGTGATCTACCAGACTGCACGGTGCCACAGCCCAGCAATCAGCAATATAAACCTCCACTTCCGTAAAAACCTCATATTTCATACAATTCGGAACAATCAACGGAATTATTTCGACACTGCATGTACTTGCGCAACGTATTTCCGACACGCTCTGGTAAAGGAGCAGAATAAACTGGACCCACCGAATGACACCAGGCTGTGTGCTTTATTTATTGCTCGTATGATTAAATAGTGGTCTGCATATAGGCTCGCTACGGGATGGACGGTCCGGGACTCGAATCCCTCTGCGGCGAGATATTTTTTCTTCTCCACACCCATCCACACCGGCCCTGGGGCCCACCCAATCAACTCTAAAATTAATACCGGACTCTTTACTGGGGATACAGCGGCTGGAGGGTAGCGATGCCATCCACCCATCTCTAGTGCCGAGACTAACAATGAGTAGAACTTACACCTACTCCGTTTCTGTCCTTCCTATGGCAAGCTATATTGGAATATTTATCTTTACCTTGAAAGAATTACAAATCATTAAGTCCATTCCACACCACAAAGTGACAATACATGAATATGATGTAAAAAAAAAGCCCAAACATTCATTCATTGGCCAACTACGCACCTGGATGTCTCATGAATGTCTGCACCGGTAATGTGTGTAATGCTAACTGCACCTCTGTAAATATTGCCCTAAACCAAACAGCGGATTGAGGTAAGTAAATACGATTGTTTTACGTATTAGCACGTACACACATAACCAACTGTGTAATTTGATGACCACTATTTGGAGGGGGTGGTTACACCATGCAGCAGAGTTTCGTTTTGACATTTCGGATGAACCCAGGCACAAAACTGTACAGTACGTACTGTACAACAGGCATCGTGAAACCTGGAAACATAATCTTCGTATACTATTAATCCGTTCCTCAGGGATGAGACAAGACTGCTAACGGTAGCTTCATGAGAAGAAATTTAAAAGAACGTGGCTGAGGTAACAGTTCAATAATGTTTAGTCATAGAATTTTTTTATTTGTTTATTTAACGACGCCATCAGCAGTTCAGACACTAGTGTCTGGTGTCGGTATGGCCAGCGCGAAATAACGCGGTCATGACCTTCTTAAGCACCGAACTATCCCGACGTGTCGTAGATAGAGATATACAGGCCAAGAGTCACATAACTTGATAACGATGAATGTGATAGAAACAAAGACCAAGTTACATTGAAAGCAAAGACGATTATACTTTCCGGAAATTACTATTAATTTATATTGTATTATTTTAAAGGTTGTGATCAGGTCACAATTTAAATGAACTATCACAACACAATTTGATGAGTGTAATCTATTTACAACAGTCTTCCGTCACCTGGAAAGTAAAGGTCAGATTCACAAAGTACAGGCCACGAAGGCCTAGGGGGGAGTACATGTATAGCTCTACTCTTCCTTCAACCTCGACGCTAGATGAAGTGGTTGGTCAACGCCACGCGCCTGCCCTTTTACCTCTGGGAAACACCCGGTACCCATTGTAGAGAAGGCTGGGTGGGGCCCAGGACCGGACCGGTCTGGACGGGTGCAGAAAATCTCGGCCTCCCCCTCCAGTGGGATTCGATCCCCGGACCTTCCAGCTTGTAGTGAGTCACTATACCGACTACGCTATCCCGGCCCACGCTCGTTACCTTTATGAGCGTACATGACAAACTGACTATTCAATTTAATGACTTCAATTGGATCTTGCACAAACGCAGTCCCCCTCTACACGAAGTTCATTTGTGATTACACAGTTACGTTCCTATAAGCGCTAGGATGTTCACTTACGAAGCAGACGAGCGCGACACCAAGGAGCTCTCCAAAGTAGAATATTTCATATCGTTCTGTTTGGTGTCATATGTTCACGTTGTGCGAGTCTATTCTGTACATTACTCATTTACCGTAATCGAACTGAAAGAGAATGATTCATACTTATATCTAATGTCTATTTTCTGTTCCTTAGATCGTTTCAAAACATCCACTAAGTCCGTGATCCTGTTCTTATACAGCAACATTTTTACTGTCTTCCCCAAAAGGAATACCTGCCTGATCAATAAAAGAGTCTTCTGGGATATGACAAGTACAAGCCTTCCTGGACTGCACTGAAGATGAAAGCCGCAAGCTCCTCCGAAATCCTGGTACCCGCACACCAAACTACACGGCGTCGTAACCAAAAAGACCAGCTTCAACAACAGTACCGCTGTGATAACCTCAAAGGTCGCATAGAATACACAACCACCTAACACCAGAAATCCACAAATTTGTCAAAATCTATCATTAAAATAAAGGCGTAAAAAATGCATGTTTCTTACTGAAGACTAGTACAATTTAAGGGCCAGCTTCGAAAACTTTGGTCGGCAAGGTAGTGACGTGGGCCCGGGATAGGTGCATTCCTACCTAACACAATGTAATACTCATACCTGCACCACTTTCTGAAGAAGTTATTTTTACAACCCACAGTTCTTTTGCTGCCTCGTGCTATCTTCCATTTCCCGCCCAAGCAATGGCATTCTGGCGTAATCCCTCGCAGTCGCCACATAACAAGGGCGAAAGAAAGCCGGTCTCGCCACTTCAAGGCGTAAGCAGTTTCTGTATACTCAATGGCAACCACACGTTGCCGCACAAAGGTGAAGCCTGCTGTCGTTCCATTCACAGTACCATTCCGTTCTTTCCACTTGAGTTAACAAGGAGAAGACCGCTCATCATTTAACTTTCTAAAACGAAACATTAAGTAGCCATCGAAGTTTTAAAGTTTCTCTCTATAATCGTAAGATTACATTAAATTTACTCTGAATCACCACAAATTCAAAAAACAAATTGTGCAGCCTAGGTAACAGGAATTTTGGCCCCACATGCATATTTCTGTGCGTTTAGAGAATAAGGAATTTTCTTTGTTGTATATTCTGGGCTAAAAGTTCTTATGGTCTCGTATTTTAGAGTTTTGACATATTTTAACACACAACTACATTTTTGTCATACGGGCTAGCGTACAGATGCACTGTTTATACACAGACAGAAAAAAGACGGGTCCATGATACTTGACTTGCAAACAATAATATTGCACACCAGAGCAGCCTACGTAAAATAACCATGCGTTGTGGCGTATATGTCTCTAGCAACTAAACCAAATCTTAAGACTGTTATTAAAATTATTGTTCACGTTAAAAACGATTTAAGAGCACTCAAGAATAAAGTTTTCGAAAAGTTCATTTAATTCCAAACTTCAGTTTCAGAAAGCATGTAGGAAAGTTAGAATCTTATGCGTATTGGACCGTGCATCATCTTGATATTTGAATAAAGGTAGACCAACTTGATAACACTTGGTTTATTATGTCAATTTACTGCTCAACAGGTTTCAGATGTTAATACAGCCATCTTCAGGAGCTTGCGACTACCAGTGGTTCAGCCTGCACTCGGATACCACATCACCAACAGCCAATCCCGCTGCATAACAACACGCCTCAAGTCAGCACAATACAGCCTACACAATAACGCACCAAGTAGTCGCAAGCTCCTGAAGATGGCTGTATTAACATCTGAAACCTGTTGAGCAGTAAATTGACATAATAAAGCAAGTGTTATCAAGTTGGTCTACCTTTATTCAAATAGGAAAGCTATAAGTTTGAAATCGAGTGACACAGCAAAATTTGTTTTGAAGAATCGATATTTGCGGTAAGTGAGAAGAAATGTAGCCTACTGGAAACACATTCAGCATTCACACCATGATATTTGGAGTAATTCACGAACAACAAGCACGTTACTTCACGAACGTGTCAAATAATTTAGCATGGATGATAAGTAAATGGGAACACTGGTAGAATGATGCCTCCAAGGGAAAGCAGAGGCAAAGGGGCAGAAACCTGTGCAGTGTCACTTTGTTCGCCACACTAAAGCAAAACAGGTATACAAAGTACGGACGTTGGTAGTACCCTGGTATTATCCTTATTGTTGCACCGTGCATATTGTCGAATTATTTAATTAGTATACCAATTGATGCACATACATAAAAATTCCACATTACAACATTAAAATTTTTTATGTTTTAATGTCGAATTTTTATGTATGTGCATCAGTTGGTACACTAATTAAATAACCCTGGTATTGTTAATGGTATGGCACTAGGCCAATTTTATATTTCTTAGCTATAGCAAGGACACTATTTGTTTTAGAGACAGAAAACAAATATATTTCAACTAGTTAACTTTCAAAGCAGTGTTTCTCAAAATTTCTGGTACCGCGCATCTCTTGCGAATTCCCACTATTTCTGCCTACCACCTCCCCACAGTCGTGTCAAATCGTGGAACCTTAAAGTGTAACTAGCGGACACCTAGTTTAACAACATTGCAGTATAACATTATGTCAGAAAATAAATTTTATAAAATATTAAAAATATTCAAGTTCAAACTTTTTCTCCTAAAACACGAATGACAACTCGGACGAAACTTGGAGAACGAATCCTTTAAAGCACAGTGGTTACTACAACAGTAGGAATTTACATTCTACACATAGCGTGCATTCATATATTTCTCGTAGCCTACTTGTTAGAACAAATAGGGATTATTTTACTATAGAACATAAACCGATTAGTATTTTTATGGAGACTGAGTTTTCTGTAAGGTACTAATTTTTAGGCGCGTCTGCAAAATTAGCGTCTGTTAGCTTCGTCATGTCTGTCTGTCTGCATATCCGACTGTCCGCATGGAACAACTCAGCTCCCACTGAAAGGATTTTCATGAAACTTGATATTTGAGCATTTTTCTAAAACCTTTCGAGAAAATTCAAGTCTCACTAAAATCTGACATGAATAGCGGGTACTTTACATTAAGACTATACACTGTTGATATCTCGCTCAGTTAGTCTCGGAATCAGAAATATTTCAGACAAAAGTTGTAGAGGTAATCAAAACACACTTTTCACGTTCAACAACTTTTTTCCAAAAATTCTGCCGTTTATGAGATAATATGGAAAAATAATGTAAAGCCCGGCAGGCCACAGAGGACACCATGGCGCATGCTCATTGTGTGCTAGATACCTAAGGCTACAAACTCACACTCAAGATGCGTAATACTTATAGCTTCACCGCAACAATAGTTAGATGAACGCGCCTCGATATTAGGCTATACGTACAATTGCCTGTCTTGTTGAATGACAGTATGAACTTTCCACCACATATTCCTATAGCCCTAAACGACAGTCGATAAATAAGAAAACTTAAATACGTAGAATTTTGTACTTGTTCTTAACGCTTTATCGCTTTTAGGGTGTCTCGTCAGTCTTGCCGAACGGCTACTAAAATATTACCTTCTGCCCATGTGCCCCCACGAAATAACTTGTGGACCGCTAAAAATGATGCCACTGTAACTAAAACTAGAGTGCTGTAAGACACAGGCCGGTCGTCTTTAAAATTGGACTAAATAACGGACAATCTGCAACAGACATTACACACATTTTTATGCACATCTAAGGTGTAACAATTTGACGGCGGCGTGAAAAACGTTTTGAACAAACGACTCAGGGAAACTCGAAGCCCCCCCCCCCCCCTCACTTTAGTTTACACTCCTACTCCAATTCTTGCGGGTTTAGAGACAATCAAGAACTGTTACTGTGTATGCATTGCAGATCTTGTATATGTGTGTGTGAAGAGATCAAACTGAATTGAGGCTGAATAATTTAATTCGTTAATTAAAATAAACAAAAATAATACTTAAACTATAATTTAATTACCGTGCTGCTACAGTCGTTATTTTACTAAAGCTTAAAATCTTTTTTACTTCAAGATAATTAAACAAAATGGAGCGGACGTGCTGTAGTTTGTTACCCCGTACGTGTACCTCATAACTTCCACATTTTCCAGCTGAAAAATTCCGGAAAGCAAGCTGCACTTGATGCTGTACAATAACTGTGTTGAAACCTGCAGAACGGTATAGAATTTCTGCTCTGCCCACAGCACAAAAACATAACTATGTAATCTCCCATACAACAAATAGCAGGTGACGAAGATTAACGAGGTACGAAGTGACATACCGGTATTGAAATCTTCAAACAAATTATGACACTTGGGCGTAACAGAAACTGCTTTCTGTCCGATAATCATAGACTTCGTGGAGAATTGCAGATTAACAACCTGCAAATTGAATAGGTACAAGTACTGCTGCAGCAACCATGGATAAAGGGAACGATTCTTAAATTGATTATACCAATTCAGTGACAATTACAGTCTGCGGGTGACTTGGCCGTGACGCAATGTATTCGTGTCGGTGGCAGTGCAACGTAATGTACTGGAGAGAGGATGTCACATTCGTTTGGACCTCCAGGCTGTCTACTGTCCACAGCGACTTACCACACGTACCAAGAACATTCGGTGCAACAGATTCCCTTCTTCCATTAACGAAATTAGAAATCAAATTTTAATGCAGCCCATATTTCATATGATTTCAGATATACAAAATCCACTGTATGACAGAAATTTCGTGGAAGACATTTGAGATCTGCTACCAAAGTACCTTCTCCTTACTGTAAATATCAAATTCAGAATTTTTTAAAAAAACCTTTGTTGTTGCTGTTGTTAATAATCAACATAATCATATCATCAGATTGCGCAGGTAATTTAATTAAGTAGATATAATTTATTAAGCCAATTTTATAGCCCATTTTCTGCAGTGTACCTACACTAGCGCACAAAAACATTTCTTGAAATGGTGTCGACTATATCTGATTGTGTTGGAGCGAGAAACTGCAAATGTGCCTCTCCTTATTTGTATTCTACTACAGTGTTTTTTTTTTCGGATCCACGTCACCGCCAATACAAATGTACGACCGTCCTGTGATTCATCAGGCACAAAATTATTATCAACACTATGCTTGGTTTTGTGAAAAACTGGATGGACAGCGTGGTATTAAATGTCACTGCGTCCAGAGGTACTGTCATTGTACCTCATTAACACACGAACGTACTGCTCACGTAAACGTATGACTTGAAAACAACAACAGAGACATTCAACACAGAATCATGAAGTTCTGAGTAAGCATAGCAATATCAAAATATTTTAGCCTGACAGTCCAGCCTCCTTTCAATGGCTGCTGCTGTGGGCTCTTTGCCTGGGGGTTCAGTGGCGCAACGATCAAGCCGGCCGCTTACATCCGTCTAGTGCCTAAGTATCATTTACATTTATACACACTCTTGAACTTTCTCATGCATGTATCAGTTCATTTCAAACTTACTGCATTATATCACTACAGAGGCAACTCCCACATGTTTCGGCCATCTCCTGAAGTCATCTTCAGGGAGTACATATCACAGAGTGTTCTTCCAATGAAACCACACCTCAGCAAATCACAGGACTTACAATCACAAATATGACTGGAAGAGATGATGTTTGGACGCAAACGTCACAACTGCATAATGGATATATTTTACCTACAGCATTGTTTATACGTGTAAGTACGTATGTCGTACTCTTCAATTTGTATTGTACCGTTTAGCAACGACGTTACAATTTAACTCTGTATGTGACCTTTGTGTAATATGTACTCCCTGACGATGGTCACATAAGATGCTCGAAACATGTAGGAGCTATACATACATATATATTTTTTATATATATATAGCGTATATTTCACGGAAGATATATAATATTAATTTCCAAATAAAATAATACTACACTAACACACAGTAGGTGGAGTGTATATCGACATTGTTCCGAATGAAAATAGTTATGTCTATAAAATGTGCGCGAAATCTATCTTTCGTTTTACGAGTGAGGTACTCGGAAGCCATCAAAGAAGAAACTGGCTGGTCTCGTATCTCGTGCCGAAGCTGGCTCACAAGTGCTGCACTTGGGTTGGAAGGCTGTTTGTTAGCTGTCGACAGGGCTGAGACTGTGCTGGTCGACCGTTTAACGAAGGATGTGGGTGGGTTAGGATTAGGAACGGAGACTGTTAAAGGACCAGTAGTGATCAGTGAACCAGAACTTGAGAAGGGACGTCGCGCGGAGCCACTCAGCATGGGGCCCCATCAGGGCCAAGCACCTGCAGTTCAATTTTTGTCTTGTGTGATCTCTCTCTATTATTACAATTATTTAGCCTTGTTACTATTCGGCTAGGGTACAAAGTACTTCCCTCCGCCATCAGGATGAGTGACGACAGTTCGATGGAGTGGCTCCGTGTGTTCACAACTAGAAGGCGAAGGTTCATTGCAGGCTTCTTTTCAGGCTCCCACAGATCCAAGACTAAGATGCAAGAGTTGTCTTCAGGCTTTGGTGCCCACGTTAAGAATGAATGGAGCTATACCTTCATTCCTCCTACATGTCATCATGACGTGTACAGGGAAAACGTTACCTTTTATTCATGGACCAGGCAAGTGAGCGTCTGACTAAGCCCCCCCCCCCCCCCCACCATCACCACTAATAC
>Ga0123352_10010204_pt1 | contig 14741 bp, 6 predicted proteins | sample TergutLab28metaG_FD_89700 | JGI IMG/M metagenome (GOLD analysis project Ga0123352, IMG submission 89700) | Labiotermes labralis P1 segment gut microbial communities from Petit-Saut dam, French Guiana - Lab288 P1 | ecosystem: Host-associated > Arthropoda: Insects > Digestive system > Gut ... | reverse complement strand
CTGCACACCTGGGCTGGTGAGGACCAGTGCAGGGTCAACCCCTTACAAAGGTACTACCTCTCCCATACCCATTGAGCCATTATTATTATTATTATTATTATTATTCGTGATAATGAAAAGGGAACATGTATGTTAATAGACGTTGCATTGTCAGGAGACAGAAATGTGATTAAAAAAGAAGCCGAGAAGATTCTAAAATAAAAAGACCTTATAACAGAAATATAGCGCATGTGGAATGTAAAAACAAAGATGATACCAGTAATAATAGGGCGACTGGGACTATTTCATTCAGAAAATACATGAGCAACATACCAGGAAAACATGAAGTCAAGGAACTACAGAAAACAGCCATATTGAGCACTGCACACATACTTCGGAAAGCACTAATGTAAAAATACAATAGATTCAACACTGAAACTAACGATATAAGCACCATGAATAGTAACAACAGAATAGCTGCAACACTGTATTCCCTACGGACATAGTTTGTCTCAGGAATATAAGTATTAAAACCCTGCATAAAGGAGATGATGATGATGATTATAATGATGATAATAATGATAATAATAATAATCACCAAGTTTAAATAACGAAGTACATCAATGATTGTTTTAATATATAACTTTAGCAAGGAACAATATAAGCTCCCTGAGGATGATCGTGTGATCGAAACATGTAGGAGCGTTTTAAGTGTTTTAATGTAAATTTTAAACTTCTTTAATATCTTATACACAAGTGCATTAGTTGGTGTGTGTAAATTAAATAATAGTTCTTTTCCACATCACAGTACAAGACCTCCAAAGCCGACATGGCGTAATTTAAATAACCAACAGAGTTACTCAACTACGACTCCTCGGAAATGGACGTAAGATCAAACTAACTCAGCTATTTCCAGCACCTTTCTTTGGCATGACAATTACAAGGAGGAATTTGGCGTCTGATGTACCAGAATGAAACACTGCCAACTACTGCACACATAGCACAGTTCTTTGATTTACTAAGCGGTTAGCTAAACATGTATAGTGACTACCGCCACACGCTACCATCTACAGACCGGCCTCAGAAACTTCCGTCGGTGGGTACCGTGGATCGCTTCCCTGATAGGAAGCGACAACAGACAGACTGATCACAATCGCCTACTACCGAAGTGTAGGCAGCGGCGGAGCATCGTGACAGTTACATATAAGCCTAACGGAGACAACTTCAGAGAATGTAAAGTTCACAGTTATTTTTAAAACAGTTATTTCGAAATGTGGTGAATCACCCTGCGAAATTTGGTACAGTATTTTTCACTCAAAGAGTAGTATGGTAACAATTTAGGCCAGATTTAAGGCAGGACGCTAAAACCCTAAAATCAGAGGTTCGAATGCCTTTCCTGAAGTAGAAAATGATAGCGATTGTACGTTCCAGCTTGAGCATTATGCGTCTTCGAATAGGCCGATGTACGCGTATATGGAATATCATGTAAAAGAGGATTGTACATACGGTGCTCGTGCAAAGTGTACACATAACTGTACGTCATATGGCATCAACCAATTAAACACTGTAGCCAGCAACTCTTAGTATCGTGTGCATATTACAAACGAACGTACAAATCTTTATAGTTCACTGCGATTGGTTGCCTATACTAAAAACTGCAAACACGGCAAGAGGCCTCAGTTTCACTGATGAGTAACTCCAGACCAGTGCGCATGACAGCTGCACAAAATACATTTTTTTAAATTTCAAGTCAGTTTATTGCTGAAATTAAAAGTTCTTTCGATATTTTAAGATGTTACTTTCGGTACAATTGCATGATACAGTAAGAAAAAACAAACACATGTCATATTTACAACTGAGCATTGCCACTCTACAGATTAACCTTACTGCTTCACACGTAATTTGTGTTTTTTCTTCATTTTCTTTTCTGCCCGTTTGATTCTCCTTCAGCCATTTGACCTATAACAAAACAGTTCCAAAAACTCTTTTTTGCTAGCAAAGTTATCACTTAATTAACACTGCCAAAATTCCTGTCAACTGAAAGAAAACTATACGAATTAAGATGGGAATGACGGTAGGTAAAAATGGAGGGGGAAAAGGTACAGTTGGAGAGAACTGTGGGGGGTGTCGATGGTTGGTACGTGGTGCAGGTGCAGCCTGCTTAGAACACCTCCAGATAGTTCCCCACGGGTTTCATCTTATTTGAATCCTGATAGGTCTTCCATCGCGTCCGACGCATGAAGACAATACAGCCATTACCGATAGGGTCCTGTGTTGATGCACCACATAAGAAACCATATTCGCCAAAATCCACAATATCTCCTGACGTCTTTGTCGGGGCCATAGTTGGAAACAGGGACGAAGGAGCCATTCCGTGGGTACACGTCTCGGGTCAGTTCTTCGATCCACGCTGTCCGTGTGCAGGTCCATTCCCAAACCTCCTGTCCCATCCCACATTCTGTGAGGCGATGTAACATGATGTCCTGCCTCCCACACTGTGTACAGTTGTCCGTATCCATCAGTCGGATTTTGTGCAACCTCGCATCCGTGGGTATTATGTCATGAATCACCATGTACCATGCTGACCTGGCTCCAACAGACAAACTTACGTTGTGGAAACTGCCCCACAATAGTGACCAGTCAATAGCTGGCTGAAGCTGCATGATGCACACCTCCCGTGGTTTGTTCTACCGTAGTAGACATAGTTTGCAAGGTGTTATATACCCGTCGTTTAAATTCCCTTGGTGTTTCGGCCTGCCTCTGGGGTTTCATATATGGCCATTCGTGAAAATAAATGCGTAGGTATTCCAAGGTTCGAGGGATCACACGTATGTGTGGGGGGTTCGTCCTGGGAGATAGCAAAGCCCATATATTGAGCCATTCAGCAGTCAGCGACCCATCCCTTTCCCCCTGAGCCCAAAATCTGGTAAGGAAAAGGGCACGGCAATTGGCTGCGACATCGATCAAGTCCAAACCTCCCTCCTCGTCCTGCGTTACAAGGTTTATACAGACACCCTGAAGATTGCACCACGCCATATATATATACCAGGATATTGCCGTTAAGAGTTGTCGCTCGTGCTCCTTCGAGGACGGGAAAATCTGTGATGTGTGCCATATCTTGGAGAGTAAAAAGGTACGCACGTACTGGATGCGTTGTGTTAGACACAGGTCCCTGCCGTACAGGTCTCTCGCCAGGGCTTTGACCTTTCCTGCCACCCTCGACCAAGTGACATTCCCGGACCGAGCTACCGTACTCGTGAATCTGAAACCTAGCATGGTTATTTCCGGACAGTATGGGATGTCCAATATGTTTATCGATGTATCCCACGAGCCTGCCGCCATGGCTTTGGATTTTCGGATGTTCAAACAAGCACTCGCTGTCCTTTCATAGGTCAGTAGGAGGTCTATAATTATTGAAAATCTTCTGGTGCCGTCACAAAATTCGTGACATAATCGGCTTATGCCACCACCGCGGTTTTCGTTATGCGATGTCCAGTTCTGATGCCCATAAGGTTTTGATCCAATAGATATAGCAACGGATTCAAAACCAAAGCGAACAGCAGCATGCTCAATGGACAGCCATGTCTAATGGAACATCGTATGGGAAAGGACCATTCGTCCATTCCGCAGTCTGTACGACAACTCCACAGCCTCTTCCAAAGCGAGTTCTCCAAAGACTGTGATCTAGTGCTTCCGCTTTCAATTTTCAGTATCGTCTGTCTTCCATATGGCCATCCGTTAGCTGCATGAGTCTTCTTCCTCGTCTTCCCGTCGCTTGTATCTTTCTTTCAATAACGTGGTTTAGTTCCTACGCAACATATGAAAAATCCTGTTAGCCTCCTTCTTATTGTATGTAGGATGGTCGTTTCCTCCTTTACTCTCTGCAACACTTCTTCATATTTTACACGATCGATCCAACCGATCCTCTCCGTCCTTGTCCAGGAACACATTTCAAAACTTTTAAAGTATTTCTGGTGCAATCTCCGAAGGATTCAAGTTTCAGCACCATACAAAGCTATGCTCCAAATGTAGCATTTCATGCGTTTATTCCTTCAATTGAAGTCCAATCTGCCGGTAACAGCAGCCTTTTTCCTGCTGCATGTCGATTTTGCCAAGGAAATACACAATATATATCACATTATAAAATGACACGAGTACTAATTTAGAGTTACGGCTAACGTCGCTTTATCGATGGACGCATTCAAGTAAAGAAGCCATCTCCCCAGAATGCTTCACGTAATGCACCTTCTGTGCTGCATACTCATACGGTACAGCTTTATCAAAGCGTCTGTACGGTAGGCAAGTTATCGACCTGAAGACGTAAACACCACCAAAGTTCCATAACTTTTCATCGAACCAACATGTACCGTCCAAACATTATTTTTCGATAACAATTCACAAAAATAGTTCTGCTGATTACAGATGAGTAAACAAGTTAGCAAAGGTAGGATTTGAAATTCCCATGGCGGTAGGCATAAATAATTGCTGTTTACCGAGACGTAACGTCGTGTACCGACAATTGGAAGAATCTGCTGCTCCGTCGTCCCTAGTTCTTCTGAAACGTCAGTTCATTTATACCCGATTATCGTCAAACACCGAAAATAGCACTATTCAAGACACGACATACACGCAAAGCGTAGCGTATTCTAGAACGCTCCCTTTTGCTTGTAACCAACACCATTTACAGAAGAAAGATTGTACTGGGAAAAAATTACAGTAATCGTTCCATTTATCTGTACACCATTTACTCGTTACAGTTATCATTCCTTCATTCGATAACATTAAAAGTTTTTGTGGATAGTCAAAATTATGATATGTAAAATGAATATGACGCTGACATTATGGAAAAAGTTACTAATATTTCAGTATTACAGCAGCCAGTAGCCCATCATGCTCTACTTTGAAGTAAAAGGGCAAAGTAAGCCAAAACACAACTAGTTTATTGGTTAGGTGTTAATGAAACGACATGTTTCGGCCTACTCGGAAGCCATAATCAGGTTTACAAAGTTCTAAGAGACTAAATATTGCTAATGAACTAAAGATGCTCTACTTTAAAAATGTAAGAATTTTTTACATGCAAAAGTATATAATAAAGTTTCTGTAAAGGTAAAGTGATCCCGTTACAGGCCCGGTGTGGCCCAGAGGGTGGGCAGAGGTATAGCTCTACTCTTCCACGACCGCGGCACTAGAAGGGGGTGAGTGGTCAGCAGCACGCCTCGGCCGCACTTTACCCCCGGGAAAGACCCGGTACCCATTTTACAGAAGGCTGAGTGGGCCCCAGGGTCGGTCTGGACGTGCGGATAATCTCGTCCCCACCGGGATTCGATCCGGGACCGTCCAGCCCGTACTCATTCGCTATACCGACTGAGCTACCGGCTGTGAATATGGAGTAGTGGGACGTAATTCGATGCTTTGCCTGTCTGCATGGACCTAATCGTCTGGTCGCAACACACCATATACGCACACACACACACACACACACACACATATATATATATATATATATATACACAAACACACACACACACATCATATATTATTAAGGGGGGCACCTAAGGGGAGCTGCCGGACTGCAGCCCCTCCCAAATAGAAATTTAAAAAACACAGATTTTGTAGATACGACAGAATCAAACGTCTTACGCGATTTACATTGAGGCCGAAATCAGCCACTGAAATCGACTGATGACTAGTACATTACAATTTTGAAAAATTAAAACTTAGGATGTCTTAAACGAAATGAAGAAACCGAGAAGATTACACATTATAATTTAAAATATGCGAGTGAGTCACAGAGCATGTAATTATAATCCGTATGTGTATCAGTGCAGCTGCAAACAGTGTTATGTTGCAGTCATACTTACATGATCTTTCCAGCACAATTTTTAAAATCAAACAAATTATAAATAGCACCTGAGTCACGCCCCCCACTGGAATATTCTGTGTTAGCCCCTGATATCACTTATGCCTCAGCGTAACATGCGCCTCTTTCAAGACCACAAACTCAAAATTTTATTACGAACATATTGCGCTCTATAACACCAGACGAAGCAACTCGCATGTACATAGCTTTTCGAAAATAAGTAGTTTTCAAGTACGGCGGTTTGGCAGAGACAACGTGTGCGTGCGGTAGGACGAGGCACGTTTCTTTGCAGGCTAATCAACGTATTTGTCTTTGATATTTTTCAAATTCCTACGGGTGAACTGCACCCACTTGCACCCCCTCCCCCTCCCGGTCTCCGGGTACAGGCCTGTCCGGAAGGCACGTGGACATAAGAGCGTTCTTGCTGTCAACTTTACCACGTGGTGACACACTAAAACGTTATTAGATACCTTGCGCACATACAGCTGATTAGTATAGGGAACTTGCACAACTCCGTGTGCGTGAAATTCTTTCAAATTATTCTTTCTACGCTACGTTGATGTGAAAAAAGGTACAGATGTTACGATACACAACATGAATGTACGTGTAGAGAAAAGGTATAGCACTAGAAGGAGGTGGGGACCGCGGTAGCACAGTGGTTAAGGTGCTGTACTACAAATCGGAAGGTCGCTGGTTCGATCCCAGTTGGTGTCACTGTAATTCTTCATTGACATGAAATCCTTGCGATCGCACTATGGCCCTGGGGTCAACTCAGCCTCTAACAGAAATGAGTACCACGAGCATTTCCGGGGGTAAAGGCGGCCGGTGCGTAAGGCTGACAACCTTACCACCATCCTGTACCGTTGTCATGAAATCTGGGAACCATAAGTTCCTGGGACCCTCTGGGTCACTCCAGGCCTGTAACGGAACTGCTTTACCTTTTCACTAGAAGGAGGTAAGCGGTCAGCCTCACGCCCCAGCCCAAGGAACTATCAGGCTTCGTTATACCTTTTATTTGCCCGTAGCAGAAAAATGTAATAGGTTTAAAAACTTTAAAAAAGTTAATAATACTTAATAGCAAAACTGACCAACAAAAGCCAAGATTATAAACCGATCTGGTGAGAAGCGAAGTGTTCACAAATGTGACGAAACACAAAATTACATGCAATTTTATTACGTTCTAACAAGATACTCACATTATCGTTAGAAAATCTAATTCCGCTATGTAACTGTTATGACTCAATGCATTTCTCCCACCGTCCCTTCACTTCTGCTCTCCTTAACCTACGCTCAGTTGAAACACGGTTCCTACAATGCTGACTCTTCTCTTGTCACAAACAACCAGATCGATGTGCCACTTAACCTTAACCTACGTCGCAATCAATGGCCACAAAGAATGGACATCAGCATTCGTCCATCCCTCTAATCTTTCCATTCATTCGCAGAACTCCATCAGTGAACTGTCATTCCTCCGCAAAATTTATTACTCTTTCCACTCACTGATTACAGTAAGACAGGCAATCTACCTATAATGCAACGTTGAGGCGCGTTCGTGTAATCAAAGTGGCAGTGGAAAAGCAATAAACATCAAATGTTATGAGTGTGTGCTTGTATTCTGCCTTAGTTATCCGGCACACAAGGCGCATCCGTTCTAAGCAGCATTATATTATCACGTGTTGCTCGTCCGGCTGTACCATATCTTCCACATTATCTCATAAGCGGTATTATTTGGAGGGAAAAAGTTATTGAACATAAAATGTACGTTTTGGATTTTCTCTACAACTTTTGTAGGACACATTTCTCATTCTAAGAAGAACTGCGAGAGATGTTCTTATGAATGTACTTCGACCTTCACGTACACCACCCGTTATTATTGTTAGATTTTATCGAACCTCGACTTTCTCGAGAGATTTTCGATAAATTCTCAAATACCAAATTTCATGAAAATCCCTCCCTCCAGCGTTCTATGCGGACGGATGGACCTACAGATATGACGCATCTAGTCGCTTTTCGTAGTTTTTCGTAGAAGCCTAAAAACTGGGTGAAAAATAGCTGTTATACTGCGGTACGTTCAACACGCCTACATGGAATGTCCCTGAAGGCCGGACCATACTGGAAGTGTCGGACACATTTAGCAAATACTGCCAACGTAATGCCTAACATTACACTTCCTGACTTTCCTTCCAATTCGAAAACGTAGAGAAACCGGCAATTTGACACAGAAACTCCACCACGGGTTATATTAATTATCAACAATTGTGTGTTAACATACTATTTTCAGTGAAAATATTGTGACATGCTGGCCAATAAACATGTGCACGCAGCTTCTGTATCTCGTTGCGTTCTGATGTGAAGCAAGACAGCTCGATTGAGCATTGTGATAAGATATGATATGACTGATATATGATGATACGATACAGTACGTGATATTATGATATGATATATCTGTTAACTGCAATTGGGTTGACACCCTGTGGCAGTAGTACAGCACACATTTACACACAAACAATAATGGAACAACACATTACCTAGAACGGAACGCGCATAAAAATAAGAATATATAAACATAACTGTAAGAATACATAATACACAAAATTAAATAGAAGCATACAAAACATAGAACCATATATACAATGAAATAAAATAGAACCAAAAGAATATGAAAGAAGCAGTAAAACTTCATATGGTCTGTATATCGTCTACGTTTAAAAGTAAACTACTCGCTGACACTCATCTGGGGGTAACAAGCAGGCGGTGACAAAGAAATAAGTTTGTCGGTACGACCGACAGACATAACGTTGAATGTCTAATATGAGTTTCCGATTTTGAAATAATTGTTAATGCCAAATAAAAGATAAAACCCAGTCATGGTTTTCTTAACAAAACAAATAATTATTACCCTCACGGCCCTTCCCGACAGCGAATCCTGCGTTCAAATTTTCGAACCGTCACGTAAGCGCATTGTTCTGAAAGAGCACATGGTAAGCCTGAGAAGTAGACCGTAGGCCGTAACGACACACCTACACACAACACTTTCGGTGAAACAACTGCTGACAAAAACAAGCTCTTACCAACACTGAAATAACAATTTCACTCGCCAGACTTGTCTCACGTGGCTTTCACGATTCATTGTGTCTTTTTCTTTATCCACGGTTTAACCACTAAAGAGCGTCAGATGGTACGCCGAACTGTGACTACTAAACGGGAAGGTATGTGGAAGGAAGCACTGATAACCGAGCTTCAAGCCCTATTCCGGCACTTTTCATGAAAGACTGAGGAAAAGCATGTAAACGTCAATTACGAAATCCGGACTCCGGACGTGAACCGCAGGCTTTCACAATACGAAGCAGAAGCACCTACCACGGAAATCGGTGCAGATTCAATAAAGCCCAGGAACAAAATGTGCACACAAATGAGAAGGCGAGAGCGTATTAAAACGACCACAATCATTGACATTTAATGATGTTGTAGTCTGATATTCGCTGTTTGTCGGACGCCGTACACAAATGTAGCCCCTAACATCGGCGTCTGAAGAAGTGGAGGAATTTAATTAAACTTATAGCGCAAAGAGATGGAGCTTACACATCATCTTCTGGCGCGAAGAGAGATAGGATCGCACTGCCTAGCCGATTTTAATCGGATCACAATTCTGACGCAGGAAATCAATTAGGGATAGCACAAGTCAAGTAAACACAGGGGTGACCACTGCATATGCATAACCTGCTGTGTACAGAGGTACAATAGCGCGCATCCAGTATGAAAAAAAAAGTCAATGGCGCCAGTTTGGAGTCCACATATTTCGTAGGTGCTGCCGCCTATGATGACGATGCTAAAACACGAAACATAAACATGCATTTCAAGTCACGCGTGTTAACGGCTGAGAGGAGTTTTAACTGTTTGTAAAGGAACTGCTCATAAAAAACACTATGCGTCTCTTTTACGCGGCACTGTGTGTTAATTAGGGCACATTCACTGTGTACCTCTTACATACCGTCGGCGTAAACTATCTTTGACGTTGGCACCGCTGGTTGACTGACTGGCTGGCTGGCTGGCTGGCAGTAATGTTTCCTGTCCCAGCGGAAGCAGGGAGTACGTCTTCAGAGCATGGCGGAGAGAAAGCCAGAGTTCGGGACTAATGCATCCCTTTTATTGAAGATAGGGGAAAGGAAAGTCGACAGCTGCCTAAGCAATGACAATGACCGACATCAAAATCTCAGTACCAAGTAACGTCCGACACGGAGTTGCCATGGCTAATAAAATTCTTTTCAGTCAAAACCAAATACTCCAACAAAATTTGATTGAATAACTGAAGAATGAAAACCAAGTAGATGCCACTTACTATTTTATTGTACTTCTTATAGGCTCAACATGTTTCGGGCACTACTATGCCCATCACCAGGAGCTCACGACTATAATGTTGATTACCACATTGGTCGTTTATTTCTTGGTTTGCTGTATGTTGTAGGTTAGGTGCAGTTAGGCTGGAGTAGTGTAAGGGCTGCAGCCCGGACACCACTCCAGCCTAACCACACCTAACCTCCAACATACAGCAAACCAAGAACGAAACGACCAATGTGGTAATCAACATTATAGTCGTGAGCTCCTGGTGATGGGCATAGTAGTGCCCGAAACATGTTGAGCCTATAAGAAGTACAATAAAATAATAAGTGGCATCTAGTTGGTTTTTATTCTTCAGTTATCACAATGATGCAGGTCCAAGAAACATCGTAATTTGATTGATTTGTACAACAAAACTCGGTGTCTTTTACTAGCAATTTGTTTCGACCTTTCACAGATCGTCATCAAGCTGCTCTCATAAAAACAAATATGGAAGAAAGTACGCAATACGTACAGTTTTCAGTCCTCTTTACCGGAGTTGATATTTCATAGACTAACATTGTTTATTACAGAATATATAAGTTACACTATTATATACGTATATTGTTTATCAAAAGCCCGATGTTATAAAATCTGCTATCATTGCTGTGTTGTATTTTAACAGACGTTCCCTTACAATGCTAGTCAAATACAATTTTTGTTAGATGTTAAAAATTTTTCACTAGCTGGTGCTTAGAATTATTTTAAAACTTCTTGTTTAAAGTTATTTTCTTACCGTGTGATGGCGAATATGTACTGGAGGCGATGATAGGAGGAAAGCGAACCACGTGTCTTTTGAATCGTGATTTCATTGTTTTACTGCGGAGGACAGAGTGAACAAGGAACAAAGAGGACGAAATAAACCACTCGTACAAACTCTTAACGGCCTTCAAGTTGTCCCTGATGATGTCTATGGTTCATTTGCAAGGATAGGGAAGGCGACGAACACCATCAGCGTCAGCTGAAGCGTTAACCTTGCCACCTCTCGCCGCACTAATGTCAGAGTGTCCTCTCTGCTTGCAGACTGTTTACAGTGCAATGGCTGCTTCAGTCTGGAATCAGATCATAGTCGCAAGGACTGAGGCCGCAAGAATAGTGGGGGTGCTGTAACACTTCCCACTCCCAAAATCGGAGAACATTCACACAACAGTGTCTGCTGGGTGGGCGACAGCATTGCCAGGTACGACGACAGAATTTTGTAACCATTTCTGGACATTTTTCTACCTAACTACATGACGTAGGTGGACTTTCAGAAAAGACTAGTAAAACTGTGCATTCACAGTTCGGCCCTGTTGAGCTGGATGACACAAGACCACCTTGGACGCCCTATGCCAGAATTAACAGCAGATTCGTCGATGATGGATTTTGTCGAACCTTGCGTTTTCGTGGTGATTGTGTACGACGCTATTCGGAGGAACATGGTTTGGATTCCGGTTCGTAGGCCCTTGTCCACGTTCCATCGATCGCAATGATCCGATTTAATGTCCCTTTCGCGACTATGTCGTTCCAGATTGATACAGGCCTCGCTGCACGTCAACCGTTGCACCTCATTAAAAAGCTGTGGCACCCACTTGGTATCAATCTTGCGCAATTATAAGTTCCGTCGTAAAATTCGGAGCAGTTTGCTCAGCTAATTCCTTCACCGTCCAGAACCTGTCTTCATCCATGCAGCTCAATTATGGCCACTGACATGTCTGTGTCAGTGGGCAAAGAACGACCACCTCCGAATGCCTGTACCCACCATGCCAATGTTCGATACTGTATGGCACGGCAATCCAATTCTTCAAGCAGATTAGCATTTAAATAAGGTGAATTTCAAACCGCGCAGAATCGCTTCTGTGAAATACGAAAGCCGTTCCATCTTAGAGACTTACATTTCCTAACTATAGAGCCAACGAATGATGCTAGCGCGCGAAATGCGTGTGCACTCCTGCACCTACACCCCCATTTCATGTTAATAGTCACAGGTACATGCCACGTGCTTTCACGTGTATATACTTCGTTTCATGCGTTGACATATTTATACCTAAACAAGACATGCAATGTACGTATAACGCAATACTGAGGCGCGTTCGTGCAACCTTTGTTGTGGTGGGTAAGCAATGAGTATTAAACAACCAGTGTGTGTGTGTGTGTGTATTTCTAGCTATAGGTATCCAGCATACAAAGCACATGCGCCGTATTGCCATCTGTGGCCTGACCCGCTCTAAAACACTTTTCCACGTCATCTCATAAACGGCACGATTTTCGAAAAAAAAAAGTTATTGCACACAAAAGTATATTTTGAGTTTCTCTACAACTTTGGTCTGGAACATTTTCATTCTAAGGAGAAATGATCGAGATATGATCAAAAATGTACATTGGTCTTCATCTAAATTACCCTTTACTCTTGTCCGATTTTAATGAAACCTGAATTTTGTCGACAGATTTTCGAAAAGAAAATTCAAACATCAAATTTCACGAAAACCCATCCAGTGGGAGCAGAGTTGTTCCATGCGGACGGACGGACCGACGGATATGGTGAAGCTAATAGCCGCTTTTCGCAATTTTGCGAACGCGCCTAAAAATAGTTGCCATGCAGTGACTCATGCAGTACAGGCTAACCTTGTTTTTATTCAACCACTGAGACGTTATACTTTACTGTAACAACGAACAGTTTTAGGCACGTTTGCTAAATTGAGAAAAGCGACTGTTAGCTCCGTCTGTCCGTCCACATGCAACAAATCGGCTGCCACTGGACGGATTTTTATTAAATTTCATACTTAAGTCTTTTTCGAAAATCTGTCGCGAAAATTCAAATCTCATTACAATCTGACAACAATAACGGGTACTTCAATACAAACCTGCGTACATTCATGAAAATATCCCGCTCAGTTCTTCTTAGAATGAGAAATGTTTCAAAAATAAAAAGTTGCAGAGAAAACAACAACATACATTTTATGTTCAATAACTTTCTCCCGAAAATCGCGCCGTTTGTGAGATAATGTGAAAAAATACGGTGGAGCAGGAGAGGCCACAGATGACAATATAACACGGCGCATGCGCTTTGAATGCTGGATAACCAAGACTACAGATGCACACTCATAATATGCATTATTTATTGCTTTTCCACGGCAACAATGGTTTCGCAAACACGTCTCAGCGTTACGTTTATAGCAAAGAGAGAAGAAACGCACATGCCAGAGGGGCTTTGTGGTAAAACCGGAAAGAAAGAGGGTGCTTGAAAGAAAATGTAGATGGGGAGTGTTAGTGTTTCAGAAATTTCATGAACTTCAGCTCTAACTTATTTGGTCTGTGACGGATCTTACCGTATAATGGACAACTAATGTGGGCCAATGTTAAATTTTATAGCGGGCAAACAAAGACCTTCGCTCGACAACTTTGGAATACATAATATACGCTGCTAATCCGAAAAAAGTTTGAGTTGCCCATCTAAGACAATTGTGTTCCTTTATAATAAAGCTTTCGAATAAGAAACAGTTGTCTTAAACAGACCACTTAGCGTTGTTTTTAATTTACAAAACACAACTGATGAATTCTAACAAGTTCGTTGTTAAATCGTTTAGAAATTCCAATAAGAGGGCAAAGACAGTTTTCCAATTCGGTCTAAGAAGCTCAATGCATGCACTACGAGCAAAGAAAACAGTAACCCTCAAACAGGTGGTTATCATTTGACGTACATTTTTTACAGCAGCGCTGAATTTCAAATACCGAAAGTACGAAAGAACAAAATGAAATGGAACTGTTGACAGACTGCATGATAAATTCCTTCACTCACAAGAAATTTCAAACTGCCTTTCTAAGCGACGTACCTGGTGCAGCATGCAGAACACGCTTAATCAGAAGTGCAAATGCAAATCCCCTGTCCCATCGTGCACCCTCTCCCAAATTTAATGTGCTAACAACATCGACATTACGGAACTTACTTTGCCCAGCCGATGTTGCATAAAAAATTAATCCAGTTCGGATATCAGAAAGCTATAAAATTCACTAAACGCAACTGAATTCCCAATATACCTTCCATGTTGACTACAGAACGATGTAAAGATGTGTAATTAAATCCTTTAATAAAGCTTTGGTCTTTAGCACCTACCCACGTCTTGGCAAAAAATTGTTCCAGAAATGACAACTACAACTCAGGTTCAAAATCAGAATTTTTACAGTTTTAACCAAGAAATGGAAATGAATGCCTAAGTTTACAGGCTCGAGGCCCATTATGTGTAATTTGTTAGGTTCATATGCATAGTGTGTCAGGAGCCCAGTCAGGCACTAACTGTACAACCAGCAGCAGAGGTCATTATCACAGGCCAGGGATTTGACACAAAATTTAAAAAAAAAAAAAAAAAAAAAAATAAAACAAAAAAAAAAAGGCAAAAAAAAAAAAAACAAAACTAACAAAAAAAAAAAAAAAAAAAAAAAAACAAAAAAAACAAAAAAAATAAATTCAAAAAAAAAAAAAAAGTATTAAAAAAAAAAAAATAAAAGAAAATTATATTTTAAAAAAAAGGATCTTAAACCGCCGAGT
>Ga0123352_10010200_pt1 | contig 14746 bp, 6 predicted proteins | sample TergutLab28metaG_FD_89700 | JGI IMG/M metagenome (GOLD analysis project Ga0123352, IMG submission 89700) | Labiotermes labralis P1 segment gut microbial communities from Petit-Saut dam, French Guiana - Lab288 P1 | ecosystem: Host-associated > Arthropoda: Insects > Digestive system > Gut ... | reverse complement strand
TGTATGTATGTGTGTATGTATGTATGTATGTATGTATGTATGTATGTATGTATGTATGTATGTATGTATGTATGTAGGTACGTACGTACGTACGCACGCACGCACGCACATACATACATACATACATACATACATACGTACGTACGTATGAATGAATGAATGTAATGCATGTACGTATGCAATTTGTGTGTGTATGTACGTATGTAATGTATGTATGTATGTATGTATGTGTATGTGTATGCATGTATGTATGTACGAGGCATGCATGTATGTATGTATGTAATGCATGCATGTGTGTATATGTGTGTGTGATGTCATGTGATGTACTATAGCGCAACTTAATATATATATATATATATGTGCTTGTAAATTTCTTTCGGAATTACTTCAATTAGGTTCCCCTTGTAAGAAATGAGTCAAATTTATGGAAACTGAAACCAATTAATATCAATTTTCATTATCATATCAAGAAGGAATATTTTATTTTTTTATTATATTATTAGACCCAACTAACCTAAAGATTCATTTTCGTTCTTGTTATTTTCTTATGCCTAGGCCGCTTGAGTAGAATAAACTTCTGCATTGCGCTAATATAAGGTAATGGTAAATTTCACCATAAATCAGGTCATGAAGGGCCCAGAGGGGGAGTAGAAGTATAGCCCTACTCTTTATTTTACCTCGGACTTAGTTAGGGTGAGTGGTCAACGCGACCACCACCGCCGCTTTACCCCCGGGAAAGAGACCCGGTACCCATTCTACAAGAGTCTGGGTGGCCCCCAAGGCCAGTCTGGACGGGTTCGGAAAATTTAGCCCCCACCGGGATTTGATCCCCGGACCATCCAGCCCGTAGCGAGTTGCTATACCGACTACAATACCCCGGCCAATTGAACTAAATTAAATCAGTAAATTATAAATCGGCAATAGTTTTTGAAATCCTTCAAGCACAAAGAAGAAGACTGGGGTGTTGAAGAAATCGAAGAGGAAATTGAAACAAAGAAAGCTTAACAACCCACACCATAAGAACATGGGGAAACACATAAGAGAAATTTCATTATTTCGATTGAATTTTCAATTGCTTTCCTTCCTACTTTTCTTGAGGCGCATCTGTTCTTACTCGAAGCTGCACTGCATCATGTTGTAAACATGATACTGCAGCCTAATGCACACGTGGTGGCTTGAATTTATATAGAAATCTATATAGCATGGTGCACGTCCTTACCAGCTGTTGCTTGCCCCATGTTTTGGACTCACGTTCCACTGCTAAATTTTCTGTCCCTCTCTCTCCCTCATTTTATCTATCCCTACTATAGGTAGGTAGACCTAGAGGAATCGAAATATCTGCAAACAGCACAATCCAATAAGAAATGTTAAAACAATTTGTGTTCTCGTATTACTGTTCATTGAAGCGCAGGTATTGTTGTGCAGGTTATAATGGAAATAACTTCATAAGGAAAATCGTAATCTTTGTGGAAATGTTGCCGTCAAAACAAAGTCATACGTTACCATTATTCGTTAAAACCAACTTTTATACACTATGTCATGTGTATTAAATCACATACTAATTTTCACTCCGACGCGTCCTGTGTGGGTATAGTTGTGTGGGTGTGTGGACGCAATAACAATACAAATTGATTGAATTCATCCAGCTCTAGTATATGTACGTACGTATGTATGTATATATTAATGTATGTATGTATGTATGTATGTATGTAATGTATGTATGTATGTGTGTGCAGTAGTTGTCATTCTACACCGCACTCTAAACATGTCAGATTATTACCACATTAGTGTTTGTAAGTTATTTTATGTGTTATAACTTATAACCATGCTACTAGGTGCAGACGCTTACGGCTGAAGAACTTTTTTGAGACTTTTAAAAAAGTGCATTTGAGAGTTTTAAAATACCTTCACAAACCAGGACATCAAGTGCTTTTAGTCATTCCAAAGTCAGTTGTATGACATTAATATTTTGAGGCGTTTAGAAGAAGCTACAGTAAGGCCGAACGCCTTGAAGATGGCATCATCAACTTCAATTCCATTTGTCACACTTTATGTCTCCCCTTGATCCAGTCTTACTTTAACACTCTGATCCATGTACAGTTTTCTGATCAATCTTCTTTCGCCCTAGTTGGTACAATTTCCCTTTAGTATCGGCATTAATTTGGTCCAGTTTACACGCTCAAGTGCCATTTGCCACTCTGTAAGCACGCACACGATTCCTTGTCCATAAGTTCGTTCTGATATCATCGTCATGATCATCATCATCGTCGTCGACATCCCAATTGTATCTGCAGTCCCTTTTCCTCTTCTAAATCCGAACAGACCTTCTCCAAGTATATCCTCAATTTTTTTGTCAATACTTCCTTTAAGTATCCTCGCTACTATCTGTGCAATATGAGCAATGAGGCTGATAGTGCGATGGTCGCTACATCTTGTAGCTTTTTCTTCCTCTTTAAGAAAATCCTAACTTCAGTTAAATCCATGGATCGCCCTCCAATTTCATGTATGTTGATGATCAGCTGTGTAACTATTCTGAGATAGTCTTCTTCCAGCAGTTACAGTAAATCCCAACAACAACAACAACAACAACAACAACGACGACGACGACGACGACGACGACGACGACGATCCCAGAAAGCCTTCCAAACAAAGTTGTTAATTGTGTTGTTTTATGTATTATTTTTGTGTAAATGTGTACTGCACTACTGCCACCGGGTGTTAACCCAATTGCATTTAACAAATATATGAAATATAAAAAATAATAACAGTTTAAGCATGAAAAATACATAATACAGGAAATATATCATTTAATTTTGGGATTTCCAATTAAACTGGCTTTTCACGTCATGCAGATATAAATGCCTTCTTACAGACCGTAATTAGGAAGCTGTCGCGCTGCTCAGTTATGAGTTATATTTCTTGTTTTTCTGCTGATATTTTCCAGCATAAAAAATTACACAAACGAAAGTTCAAGAGCACACAGAATTTGTACTTTATGCCTTGCAACGGTGCTTTATACGATTAGCCGTTTTCTATTAAGCACCTCATTAAGCAATTTGCTCCAGCTACCCGCTGCTTCCTCTTGTTGTGGTTCAAATATCATTCTTAGGACTTAATTAGGAATTTGTTAACCTCTTTTTGTAAAAGCGTGATAACTTTTCAAATCATTGTGAAGCAACAAATAGGCTAAAAAATTTATGTAGTTTATACTCTAAGTACGTAAACAATTTGTATACGATTATAGTCTCTGATATGACTGATAAAGCGGTTATCCCAAATTAAATCTACCATTAATTTAATTTTATGTATTTCTGGCAGCATTCGGATCTCTGCTTCTGTACCGCATTTCATATTAATATTCTTGTTATATTTGCACTACATCAGCCTTTGTATTTACTTAAAAATATCTTCTTTTTAGGGGTTCAGTTCTATTCTGCGCAATAGTGGACAGTTTTGTGACTTGACTTATTTGTTTGTTACATGGATTTAGTTAAATTTTCATACTTTGTTGTGTTCCGTTTTTGTATTGTAACATTTCTTTATTTATTTTTGTATGTTTTATGAATACATGTATTTATGAATGTATGTGTTCGTAGAAATGAAGCCAAAAGATGCACTATTTCTCAACTTCATTTCGATAAAGAATTCTACATGTTCCGGATAGACTTCCTGTCCATCATTAGGAGTCTTAATACTGTATTCACAGCAATTGGTGTTTGTCATACTAGAATGTTGACTGTCTGCTACCGACCTCGCTAGCAGACAGTCAGTATGACAAATACCAATTGTTGTGAATACAATAACAAGACTCCTAACGATGGGCAGTAAGTCTGTCCGAAACATGTAGAGTTGTTTATCAAATTAAAGGTGAGAAATAGTGCATCTTGTTGGCTTCCATTATACGAATGTATCACGATGCTAGGTCCTCAGAATGTCAAAAGAATGTATGTGTGTATGTTTGTTAAATCTGTGTAGTAGTTCCTGTTTCATAAGGGGCCGTAATTCGCTTGAAAGAGCTTAAATAAATGTAAGTTAAATTATTATGGCTATAAGTAAAATTATTAGTGTTATTATTACTATAATTATTACCATTATTATCCTTACACAAGGAAGAAAAGTTTAAAGGACAGTATTTAAGGGCTATTATGAAAGTAATAGTTACGTTAACATCAAATGTCATGAAATGAAACACACTACGACTTGAACGTGTAACTGGCGTGTGAAAAATTGCAGATATTTTAGACTACATTCGTTCTGCAAATATTTTAGACTACATTTATTCTGCAAATGTTTTAGACTACATTTATTCTGCAAATATTTTGGACTACATTTGCTCTGCAAATATTTTAGGCTACATTTATTCTGCAAATGTTTTAGACTACATTTATTCTGCAAATATTTTGGACTACATTTGCTATGCAAATATTTTAGGCTACATTTATTCTGCAAATGTTTTAGACTACATTTATTCTGCAAATACTTTAGACTAAATTTATTCTGCAAATATTTTACGCTACATTTATTCTGCAAATATTTTGGGCTACATTTATTATGCAGATATTTTAAACTACATTTATTCTGCAATTCAGGATCTATTACCTTGCTGTATTTTTTAAGAATTACGGAAAAATAAATATATTGTGAAAATTAAAAAAAAACATTTCATTGCAGATGGCACCAAGTTTGTCTGATTTCATTAGTATGAATATATTTTTATTTTTACTGTACTAACATGGCTTCAACAGAAAGTACCTGAAGAAAAATGGCCTCTTCGTATTCCGCTCTTTTTCGACATTTTATAAACACTAAACATGTCACACACCTCTCTCTACTTTTTTTTGAACATACATTTTCTGTGTGATCAAATATGCTTGGTTAGTAAGGAGGTCATAAATCACACTACCTCAACGGTGTGAGCAAAAAAAAAATACTTATCTTTTCCATGGCAGAAATGAAAAGCTTAAAAGTTTGCGATTAATCAATTTGAAGACAAAGACTTGTTGTAGACATCTTTCACGCCATATGATAACTATTCTCAAATAAATTATTTATAATCAGTAGCCGAGAAGGCCATAAGTTATGAGCCAAAGCTATTGCAAAGTGGGCTAAATCCTCCTTCTCCGAAAATGATTTAGTAGTTTACTGTAATTTAAATAGTGAAAGTGTAAACATGTGATGCAGTATTATGCGTTTACACTTGCTTTCCTTTTTTCCATTTACTGGCAGGTTACACAGTGCAAAATGCAGGACCATTGGATTTTAAGGAGACGACTCTGAAGTAAGGCTAACCTCAGCTTGTTAATGCTCTTCGTTTATGTGTTCTAAGGCCAATAAAGCCTGTTTATTATATTACGAACATTTCAAATCTCTGATTTAAATGCTAATAAAATGATAGTGTAATCTGGTAATCTTAAATTAATACGTTGCACATAACGAGAATATGGCTAACGTGATCCAGAAATATCATATAATTTGATAGAGATAATTATTCTGATTGAACCTAAAGCACTGCTCTTTAATGGGCATGCACGCTGTTAAAAGTGTGACTACCTTAGCACTGGGTATTTTATGAGGATTTCCGTTGGTTTTCTGAGACACTGCCAGTGCATTAAAAGGTCGTACCTTGAAAAATTTCACCGCTCTGTCTTTCAAAAATTGTCTTGATTATCTTGTCTTGTGTTGCGGGAATATGTATGACAAACACAGTTTTAATTAGCATCGTTAACTTCTCTTAATAATCAATCAGGGAGTTTTAAAATTTGCCTTTCTCGGAAGTCAGCCATTAAGCACTTTAAAAGTTGCTTACATTGTATTCGGTTTTCATATGACCATATTTGTAATTCAATAGCTCCCCCTCTTAAGCATTAGATTAAAATTCACTATGCAATTTGAAACATTTCCCTGACTAGTTTCAAAGTTCGTGAGCCAACTGCGAAACCTGGATAACCTGGAGGCCTCGAGCACTGTACAGGCAAGCAAACAGCTTACGCGCCTCGAACTGTTTGTACTCGCTCTACCGAATGCCATACTGTCTTTTATCCTGATTATCTGCCAACAGCAGAGTTTGTTCAGCTGGGCTAATCAGCTTGTCAGCACATTATATTGTTATGCAACGTCAGCGATACTGCTGTGATATTGACGATTTATATGGCACAGACCTTACAATTACCGTTTCTGCCTTTTTTACTGCAATGCCTGGAAAATTTTAACTTTATGCGTTTTTAGATTCCATTAATTTTCTATGGTCTGCACTATCGTTTGCCTTTCCAATTGTCCGTGAGCCGTGTGTGATCCGTGAATTTCCGTAGAATTTCCCTCCGAACGTAAATCCTTTTTAAGACGACACGTGATGTATTTGTGCAGATTGAAGCAGAGTTAATTTCAGACGGCGTCGCGTTGCCCTGGTGCTGCAGTCGCGTTTTTGGCAACAAATATAAGCTCCTAATTTGTATAATGCTACTGTAGGACTACACGACTTTTCATTCACTTTTCGAAAGTTTTAAACAGTACGTCAAAAAGCTTCTAAAAACCTGAATTTGTTGTTTTTTAAATTCGCTGTGAACGAAGATAATTGTTACTAACTGACGGATATGAAATTCGTAGAAAGTTGATATGTGCGTTTCATTATTACGGTTTCAGTTGTTTTTTTACTTTATCTGGAAGTTTACAAGTTTATATTGTGATTAAACGCTGTTGTGTTTGTAAATAGTGACTATATACCCATGTTAAAAAAGAAGAGGTTTTATTTAAAAATTCAAGGTTATACGGCGTTACTCTGGCTTGGATAGTTCATAAGTTCAGAACTAGAACTTGTTAACTCAACTCAGCTAATATGCTGGAAGAAAGATAAATAAATCCCTAAACAGGCCTGGAGAGGCCTTGAGAGTTCCTGATAGCTGAGGCTGTCAGTTTGCAAGAGAGTCGGCAAATGAAGGTGGTAAGATTGTCAGCCCCACGCAACGGCCGCCTTTACCCCCCAGAAAGTATTTCTGATAATCATTTCTGTTAGAGGCTGAGTCGAACCCAGGGCCATAATGCGGCCAGAAGGAATATATGAATGAAAAAAATACAGGAAGATAAACTTAAATACATGTGGACCTAACGTATGTCTGTGCTTATTACAATAACCAGTAACCATACAAACATTTACAATTATCTTTGAAATAGTTGTATATTTTAAAGGAAAAGAGTACAAAAATAAAAGTGAATGTCGCAGCGGCAAGCCATTTAAAATCTACAGGCTATCACTCACTTGACTGTGGAGAAGTCGGAAGGTAAGCACAGCTTGATAGGTTTTCGCTTATAAGAGAATGAATTGCACACACCTAAAAAGAAATTCTCTTTTTACGGCGTGTAAACATGTCAACTGAACATTCATTAAAAGGAGAGATAGATAGTTTAAAATCCTATAATTTCTTAAGTTTTTGCTGTGCGGCAGTTCTTGCTAGCAATATTCGGGTGTTGAATGTATCGCTTGTGGTTTGTTTCTTCCGTAAGTTACAGAAATGCCACGAAGTGGTTGTGTATGTGATTAATTTTTCACCAACATTAAATGAAAATGATATTAGCTATAATTTATTTGCAAACGTTAAGAATATTTTATACAGTCATACCATGATTGTATTACGGATATGCTAATAGGATACAAAAATAAAAGAACGCCTCTACATGCAAACGCCACAGAAATATGAACAATTTCGTTTGCGATCGTTATTGTGTGTAATCATTCAGTTCATTAGTGTGAAATGTTTTGGGTCTGACATTATTTATTTATAGACTATTTAGCGATGCTGTCAGCAAGTCAAGTTTACAGGTTTGAATTAATGAATGACAGTATACATAAGATGAACGGGTGTGTAATAGGAGATAATGGCGTATATTGAGGCCCATTTCCGGACTTTGCCTCGACAATCTGAAGAAAACAGTCAAGATCTTAGATTACAGCTTGTATCAGCCTAGGAACCATCAAAGTTCAAGTCAGTATCTCTGTGATTAATAATCCGGAAATTTACTGGATTCCTTATTTAAATAGAAATAATTACTTAAAATTAATTTAAGTGGATTTATTAGAAGACTAGCTAAGAAAGGACATGAGACAAATTTTCTGTTAATGGTGATGTCAATGAATCCATCTATAAGTTTAACATTTTCATTAATGTGTATTCTTGATTAAAGAGCAGTGACCACATTACCCCGTTTTCTCATCCCTTTCTGTAGTTCTGCACAAAAGGATGTGCATTACAGTAGTTCGTTCTCTTTAGTACTGATTTGAAACTGATTTCCTAATAGGGATATACAGCTGATCATGTAGCATGCACGAAAGGTATAGAAAAAAACTGAAGAAAGTCCTTGTTCGTAAATATTAGTTCGTTTCGTCCTAGCCTCAAGTAAATGTCCATAAAACGAAAATAAATGAGTGAGCTTCTTTTGCCATTCTTTATCAGCCAATTGGCGGATAGATGGCAAGACTTATGGTTACGTAATTTTTTACGATGTGTGGGGAAAGGTGTGAGCAATGGTAGCACGAAACCCTGCATATTCAACTGTAATTGACTTTAGTTGTTAGCCCTATCTCGTCTAATATATATTTGATTGTGATTGACGACATTAAAGGATGATAATGGATTATGCTAATTGAAGCTTTACCAGGCATTGAAGGTAATTACTAGGGCATAATTAAGGTTTTGGAAAGTAATTGATTGTAATTATGATGGACACTAAATATTCTGCGACGAATGATCATCAGAGGCATTCTGCGTGACCAGTAGATTACATGAAATTATAGGTATATAACAACATGTCAATATTTATTTCATAATTGTTGGTTCTAAATGACAAATTCAGATTATCTCACTGCTCATACTCCCAATAATAACTCCTGTGTAACTCACGTAAGTTTCTCATACGAGTGTCTTTTGGCTTTAGAGAAAATAAGTGATGTTTGCTACACGAGTAAGATGTTTTCCTTGATGGCAATCGAAAAATAGTCACCCTTTTAATCTCTGTTGTTATCCCATCAGTTTGAAATAATAAAAAATCTTATTAATTTGGTCCTTATATCTATAAACAGTAATCCCTATCTTGAAGCTAGCTAAGCATGTAGATAGCAGGAAGTTCAACTCTCCTGTTCTAAGCACAAAAAAAACGCAAATTAATATTGGGTATGTGAATGACTGTAAATAAATTAATTCGTACAAGATCTAGACAGGAAACGTTCTCCAGTACTTCCTGTACTTAGTCTTGTAAATTCGAGTCGGCGGGTCCTCCGACAAAGTGTCTCTATTGGACCTAAAAATAGGCTAGGACAGCTTCATTTAACAAGCTTTCAGACTCAAGATTTATTGTATAAAGTTTGAGGTTATCAGTGCAAATTCCATAACGATCACTGTCTTCGTGGCTGTAACACCATGGTGGGCTGGTAGAAAATTTACACCCATTTAGAAGATGATGTTCATCTTTTCTTCAGAATAGAAGAACAGGAGGTGCAGGAAGAGGCGGTGAAGTAGACCTACTTAGTACGGAACGAAAGAACGGACAGAACCAGGGCCTGTGGACGAGCCAGTAGAAGACGAGGACCCTGAAATGGACAAGCTTGCTGTTGGTGCTGGCAAACGAGGGGTTATAATTTTGAAAAACAGCCGTTAAAAAGGTTTAAACGTGTGACAACAGACGAGGTACTTGGTCCTGCCTGTTCTGGTTAGAAGACGGAGGGAAGAAACGCATAGAGGAAATCACTGAAAGTGGATGCATAATGGTGGAGGACATTTTGAAATCTAAGAAAAGAGTGGAAAAAATGATTCACACATGCTGGAAAAAGAAGAATAATTGTGCGTAATCTGGGGGATAAAGAGAAAAAATTGGAGGAGAGTGAAAAGGAAACGTATAGGTAAGCTGCATGTGTGGGCGGGAGTTTCCTCAGCATTGCTGGTAAATTTCTACCATAATAGGCGTACATTCACGTAGAACACAGTACACGCTATCAACTATTAGTAGTGTTTCTTTCCTTTCCTTCAAAATACGTATCTTGTCACAGGCGCATTTGTGTTATAGATAGTAATTTTACAATCTAAACAGAAGTTTATTAGGTTCAGTCTGCTTAGTTAAAAATAATTCTATACGTAATACTTTTTTTGGCTCCGTGATATTGATTAAAGGATTAAAGTAAAACGTCAATGTTGTGAATAAACACATAGTAAGCCGAAAATCGGAATTTGGCCAGGGAGACTGTGGAGAATATAGAAAAATTTGAACTGAGCTCTACCCAACAAAACGCGAGGTTTGATGAAAGTAAAAAACGTGCAAAAGTTTTAACAAGACAGGCAGTGCGCACGGCTTAAAATTGAGAAGAATGTGCCTAAAAATTCTTGCAGTGGAAAGGCAATAAGTAGTACATATTCTGTGTGTGTGTGTGTGTGTGTGTGTGTGTGTGGTTATCGAACGTCAAATGTGTGTTTATTTCGTCTACAACTTTTGCCTGAAACACTTCTTATTCTAAATAGAATTCAGCGATGTATTACCATAAATATACACCGGTCTTCATGTAAAGTACTCTTTATTCTTGTCACGTTTTAATCAAATTTGAATTTTCTCGACAGATTTTCGAAAATCCGTTCTGTGGGAGCCGACTTGTTCCATGCGAAAGTACAGACGCGCAGTCAGGCAGGCAGGCCGGCGGGCAGGTGGGCGGGCAGGCGGGCAGGCAGGCATCTACAATAAGAACTATTGTAGAAGTGGTAATGTGTGGTAAACGGTATTGTTTTTAAGATATATGGAGTATAGGCAGCAGAAAACCAGCTGTTAACGGGTAGCGATCCTGGAAATATGTAGTGCTAACTAGGTGGTGGTGATGATGACTTCAATGACGACGACGATGTTAACAATGACGACGACGACGATAGTGATAATAATAATAATGATAATAATGATGATAATAGTATCTAAGCCTGAAAAGTGTACAACTGTTAGGACAGGTCAAAAAAGGAGCGATCATTTCGGGAATTCGTAATTTCACGGACAGAAGAAGAACATCCGTGCTGGAACTTGAATGCTAAATTATCGCGCTAGTAGAAGACGACAAATATTCAAATATAACACCAACCGCTGAAGAAGCAGTGGAAGGTGTAATTTTCATCTGTTGTTTATCTCGAAGCCACTTTGTTTAAATATGTTACGCCTCTCGATTTCAGGCATTTGTTCATAAACTTTAACATCAGACAGCATTGTCTGGACTCCGGTGGCTGCACTGAGTATGCAGTCGCTACGCAGTGTCATAGGATGGTGTGTATCACAATCCTGCTGTCTTTCCTTTGCCTCATTCATTAAAGAACTTGCGCGGCATGTGTAGTATATACATTAATTATGTCACATGTTTTCATTATTTCGGGACTTGACGTAGGTTTTCAGCCTAGGGAGTATGAACTCAGATATTTCATGCTACAACAGATTCCTCAGGTATTACCCCAGGCTGTTACATTTTCACCGAACGGAACTCATGTCGAGTGGTTGCTTCTGTAACACAGTATAAACCGATCCTGAAATTCCATGTCGAGTGTCTGGAATATGTCGCTTTCGTTCTGGCCGGCACGTGACGACATGAGAGAGGGGAGCGACTGTGGATCCCTCATTCAGTATAATCCTCACACATATGTGAACAGAGCGAAAGAGTGTACCATGTGACATAGTCACTCACGCCTTTTGCAAGCCGGCATTTGTCTTTCCCCCACCCCCCCCCCCCTTGTATTCTAATTTAAAGATTCATTTTCGAATATGGCTACGAACGACTAATCCTGTTTGCATAAAATGCATAATTTATATATGTTTTTGTTTCTTGTAGTGTAAAGCATGTATTATAATATTAGCCCTTCCGATCCGTGGCTGAAGCTTAGAGACTCAGAGCATCGTATTAAAGGTCATTCCTGAAAAGAGCCCTCCCGGTGAATAGAATACTTAACAATAATCATACTATAAAATTTACGCAACTATACTAAAATTAGTTTTATACAAATAACGAACTTCTGCATGTTTCGGCCAATAATGTGACCATCTGCAGGGATATAAAATAAAAAGTTCAGATGCCTTCATATTGGTTCTTATACTATTATAATTTCATTTTATACTTTTTAATGTATATAATTTTTTATTTTATATCCCTTTGTTGGCCGAAACATGTAGGAGGTAATTATGTGGATAAAACTAATTTTAGTATAAGTTTGAGCATTTGTGGTTACCTTTATTGTATATGTTCCATTAATGCACGGATCATGGATGATATAAAGACTAAAATATTAATTCGTGTGTCTTACAGTTTACGGAAGAGCAGCACATATGCGGTATGTGTGTAATGCTAATACATTTGTTTGTCTAAGCCCTTGCACACATGGAACCTTTAAATCAGGATGCCGAATACACCAAACGCGGAAGAGCAACAAGTACCTGTTCCACTCGCGCTCTTGCCCCCAACGCAGCATAAATAACTTATAGCTTTTTAAATATGCAGTTGAATAATAAAATTACAGAGTTTAGATGTGTAGCCTATCCGAGTGAAAGATATGCAGGCATGCCAATAACAAGACCGGAAGAGACAAGTGTCTTCTTTGCATCCAAGCTAGTGCCGCACCCCTGGAATTGCCGGTGAATATAGATGTCTAAGCCAAGTACATTCTTTACATTCTTTTGAACGTGGAAAGGAACCATATTTCTCGGAAAAGTCATTAATATTGTTCAATTTTCTCTGCAACTGGGATAGATATTACTATTGGTGTGTGGCGTAACAGATGTCTGGCACAGTGACTCCATTTGAGGGCAGGCAGAGAGAAGCCTCGCAGGAAAAATAAAGTAATTATAAATGATAGTAATTATGACGGTGTCTGTATGCATATATATGTATGTGTATGTATGTGTACATGTATAGGTGTATTTATATGTATATTTATATGTAACTAGCTGAGAACCGATTAGCTTCTCAAGAAGGACATTGTCCGTGGAGTAAGTAAGTAAGTAAGTAAGTGATTGAGTGAGTGAGTGAGTGAGTGAGTAGGTGAGTGAGTGAGTGAGTAAAGTGAGTAAAGTGAGTAAGTAAGTTAGTCAGTAAGTAAGTTAGAAGTAAGCAAGTAAGTCAGTCAGTAAGTGTATGTATATGTGTGTGTGTATAAAAGTGTATGTGTATCTATATGCATATGTAATTGCATATGTATGCGTCCGACATCACTTCTGTTCCTTCAAAAAATTATTTGCCCTTGATTTCTGTAGTACGTATAGGCCTTTCACAATTTAGTTTTTTGTGAATGCTGAGGAAAGTCAATTTGTATCTAAATCTGGGCACAAATTTGAATCCGGAGAACTCCGAGTGCATGGCAGAAAATTTGATGTGTCTATCGAATATGAATGAGTAACATGCCTATATCATGTGTGCATGCATACGTGATATAGGCTACGTATAACGATATTTAAAGTCATATACGCATACCAGTATGCATATATATATATATATATATATATATATATGCAGACTGCAGGCCTACAACTTACGCATATATACCTGTTTCGTCACATGTGTGGAAAGGGATTTTAGGTCTTCCAAATCACACTGGACGCAAAAATTCTAAAGAACAATTTCATTATTCATTTGTGGCAAAAACATGGAGGACAAAATATTTTAAAAGCTCTGTACCTAAAATTAAAACTTAATTCTAAACGTTCTCTGAAATTCATATCTTAATTACAGGCCTAGATTTTTTAAAATTTGGTGACAGGCTTTAAATTATTTTGATTTCGGGGTTAAAAAAACATCGGAAGGAAACATTTCTGGGTATCGCCAGTAAAAGTCCTACACTGTATGTGCTTGAGTGTATGAGCGTGCGTGCGTGTGTGTGTGTGTGTTTGTGTACCTATGGCGCCTTCGATTTTGAACTCAGTCTCGTCACAAAGTAAACATATACATAATACAAAGCACTTTGATATTCAAACACACTTGTAATAATAGTTAATGAACTGTAAGGGACTCGTCATTGAACGAGCGTTTCTGCATCATTTTACGTGCCTTTCTGCATGAGAGCACGCTGTGTTTGAGTCCGTATTGTGTCTAGAACTGCGGAGTAAAGCATGACGAGCAAATTGCATTAGTTGCGGAGTTTCTCTTTAGAAACGTTACGTTTGTGGCTTCTAACACGCACTTAACCAGACTGAAATTTCGTTATGTCTCTTGTTATCTGTAGTCTATTTGGTATTGATTAGTTGGCCACGAAAGTACAGAAAGGGCATGCAGCATATCTTTATGCTTTGCAGAACCCTCGTAGAATATTGATTGTAACAAACCACAAAGACCATATCTTGAGCTGTAAACCACAACAGGAACATCGTAATAAATAAGTGTCTTTATTACTGTCTTAGCTTCTTGTGTTTGTGTGTGTTTGTATGTGTATATATGTATGTATATATATATATATATGTACATGTACATGTGTATAAGTATATATATATATATATATATATGTGTGTGTGTGTGTGTGTGTGTGTGTGTGAATAGGTGTTTATATGTATTGTTGCACAAGAATCAGCTTAGGACAGTCTATCGTAGTCAGCCGAGAATTTCGTTACGGGCTGGATGGTTCGGAATTTGAATCCTTCGTGGGAATGATCAATTGGTAACGGCGCGTCCCGGGAGTAAAGTGGCCGGAGCTTAATGTCGACAACTCACCCCCCCCCCCCCCAGCGGGCCAGAAGTAAAAATGGGGTACAGATACAACCC
>Ga0123352_10010198_pt1 | contig 14747 bp, 9 predicted proteins | sample TergutLab28metaG_FD_89700 | JGI IMG/M metagenome (GOLD analysis project Ga0123352, IMG submission 89700) | Labiotermes labralis P1 segment gut microbial communities from Petit-Saut dam, French Guiana - Lab288 P1 | ecosystem: Host-associated > Arthropoda: Insects > Digestive system > Gut ... | reverse complement strand
TTTGTGTTGGGGTTTTTTTTTTTTAATTTTTTTTTTTTTTTTGAACAACATTTAATGATGTAAGGGTCCTGTTTTTTAAAAAAAAAATCTTGTTTTTGGCCCCCCCCCCCCCCCCAAGATGTATAACACAAACTTGATATCAGTGCAAGTTTTTATTAGGTGTAGAATAACATCGTACCTTTTAAGGTGTTGTGCAGTATGCAACAGGATGATGTTACCTTAGATCATACCTTTTGGCATATTGTTGGAGGAATTAATAAATAAATGAGAAAATTGCATTTATTTTTTATGTCACATATGGGATGGTGATGGTAATGGAACAAAACAGCAGATTCATTTATTAAAAGTTTCAATTAGCATATTGGTGCTTGGAAATAACCCTTTGGTGCAAGAATTAATTGCAGGGTGTAATTTGCAATTTCTCTGCTGGGTGTTTGTGTGAATTTTAAAAGAGACAGATTTAATTGTCCAGTAAACAATAACTATGCTTTGTTATTTTAACTTGTATACATGATTGCTTCATTAGATTTTAAACTGTATAAGTTTTAGGTGTTACTGCCATATGATGGTGGTTGACTGCCGAAACATGTAGCAGGGAAAATCACGTGTGTGTATTGTATATGCTTTGCGTGTGCAAGTAGTTGCTTTTTAATAGTAAGAAGTCTAATTTGTTGTGTGGTATGAACAATATAAAAACAATATCAAACTAAAAGACAGGATTAGGAATCAAATAACAATAATGGAATTAGAAATAATTTCTCTAACATAGAGCACAATTGAGGTGGTTTGGTCACATTGTAAGAATGACGTGGCAATTAGAACACAGGGGAAGAGGTCCAAAGGAAGACTCCAACAGACTTTGGAAGAAGGGATGCAGAAGATCATGAAGGAAAGAGGAATTGAATGGAACCAAGTAAGAGCTATAGCTCAAAACCATGTGAGTTCGAAGGCTCTTTGCAAACCCTTTGTACCTGCTGGTAGCATAGGTTTGACTAAGTGAAGTGAAGTGGCTGAGTAGCATGTGACTTATGCTCAACATTTTAGAGAAACATACTGCCTTTCTCTTCAAGGGTTGAGGAGTCCTCCATGAATTCTTTTAGTACTCCTGCCACCTTGAAGAGGGAGGCATTTTGTTTGTTTGAAATGTGAGGATTTGGTACCTGCTACTCAGCATAACAGCCCAGAAGACTTGACTCATTCAGTAACCCACCATTTTGGTATTACAGTGTTGAATCTTATAGAGTGTAGATGAGTCTGAAGGAATACTGGGCATTTACAGTGAGTTTTTGTGTTATGAAAGTTTTAATTTAGGATCTGGGGTAGCTTAGTGTAGTGACTAGGATGTGGGCTGGATAACGAAGAATTGTTTTATTTATGGCAGAAGCAGGAGTTTTTTCTGCTGTCCATAGGGTCCAGATTGTCTCAGGAAATCAGTGAACTTCCTATTCAGTGGGTACCAGGAGTAAAGTGGCTGAGGCATGAAGCAGACAACTCACCTGCATCTAGAGCCAAGGTTCATGTACGAACTGCACTTCCAACCCCGTCATCCCCATTTGCTGTCATAGTGCATACAGGGATGTGCGCGAGATAAACAATTATCCCTGTACACTTGTCTCATCAATTCCACAGTCTCTGCTGCAGTTTTCACAAGTTTAAAACAGAATTTAATGTTCGCTCTCTGCTCCATGCCGCTACTGTTACCACCACCTCTCACTACCTGCACAACATGGCGCCGTATTTCCTGTCATGCTCAGCGTGGGGTGTTGCAGTGTTGCCAGATTACAGGTGAAGGTTGGTCACATGGATGATATGCATTGCTTCATAGATGGCACTTCTATCTTGGTCAAAATAAAATCAGTCTCGTTATATAATTGTCGGACTGTGTGTAATGTTCATTGCAAATGGGAAAAAATTTACAGCTTTTTATGTGATGGACATGCAGGATATGTCAGAAAAGAAGAAAGAATGCGAAATCACAATTAACAGTGACAGACATGCAAGGGGTTGCACAATACTTAGATAGGTGTATGTCTTCTGAAGTTCAAGGGTTTGTAAATCCAGGAACAGAAGTTGCAACCGTAACAATTACAGCAAAAGAAGACATTGAAAAAGTAATGAAAAGGCTGTATTAATGTTGTGGGGAGGAGCAAAGGATGTGGGAAGAAACGAGACAAGGTATGGCCTTAAACGTGTACAAGCCGTTGTAAAGAAAAGTTGCCATAAATATGTTATATTAATGAGTGTCCCACGCAGATATGATCTGGATATGAGTGCATGTGTAAACAACGAAGTGAAAGTGTTTATTAGAAAGCTATGGAAACAGATGGAAGGTTTTTGTCCATACAGAACTAGTATACATGGAACTACATAGAAATCTGTTTACTAAGCATGGGCTGCACATGAATATAAAGGGGACAGGAATGGCTGGAAAGAAAATACTATCATAAAAAAACATTTCAAATAAGAAAAAGGAAGAATCAATCAGCGTAAAGTGGAGGAAGATGGTGAAAGAGGAAAGCAAGAAAAAACACATTCTGCAGGACGAGAAAAATTGGGGACCACAAGAATAGGAAAATTAACCAAGGAAAGACAGGGGATATGATGAAAGTCATGATGCAGATGAATTGTAAGAGATTATAAATTGGGGATTAAATGAAGATGAGGGAGACACTAAATCATCAAAAAGACTTTGAAGACTATCCAAATCAAGAAGTCATAATTTTTTATGGACAAGTGAAAGCAAGAAACAGCTAGTCTAGAAACAGATGTAGGTAACAGAATGGATGTAAGTTCACATGTAATATTGATCCTTTGCCACACTATTCTGGGCCTGAATAATAAATTATTGGAGTTGGCTGTTTTGTTACAGTCTGATTAAAAATATATAGATGGTTTATGTTTATATGATGCAGTACGATATTTATTTACTACAGTTGTATAGATGGTTTATGTTTATATGATGCAGTACGATATTTATTTACTACAGTTGGGTCTCCACCTAGTGACTGTGGTCACACTTGTGCATCAAAGTCTAGAACAGTAATATACATAAGGAGAAACAATACAGATCACAGAACACGCAAAATATAAAGCATGATATATAAAACAATACAACATAAATATGAAAAGAATAATAAAAACTTAAATGGTTTGAAGCATAACAAAGGACGAATGACATAGAACAAACAGTTTGAGGACAAATTTGCAAACAGAGCCACATATTGTTCAATAGCACTTGTACATAACTTTCAATAGATGCTACACTCACTCCACAAACACCTTCACTTCACTCCCTTTTTAAACATTTCATCACCCACTTAAATTCCCTTTACAAATAAACACTTTCCTAGCCCTCTTTCTGAGATTATATTGTCTGCAAGGTGCAGTTTGCTAGTACCTCTGCAGGTAGTTGGTTCCAGAGTTTTAATTGTCTTATTTAAGTAGAAAGTTTCCCAATATCTGTTCTTTGTGTCCTACCCATAACTTTCCAGTCTTTCCTGTTCAGGTAGCATGTACCTAGTAATCTGTGCTCAGTAGCTTTCCAAGCCAGTTCTGTAGTGTACATTTTGAAGAGGGCACATATGTGACCTATCTTTCGGCGCTGAGCCAAGGTTTCCCAGGCGGACTTATTCCTATGATTTGCAAATTTAGCCTCAATTTTTTGCACCTGGGCTAACGTGATTACCTGACCTTCCCAGTATGGATCCCATGCAGCTCCATATTCAAGAATCGGATTCACAATTGATGTGTAGGCTAAGCTTGTCATATTACTATTTCCATTTTTTAATATACGCATTACGACATGAAGTGCCTTCCAAGCTTTTTGTGCTGCGTAAATAACTGGATCAGCCCAGCTTAATACTCTGCATACGATAATTCCAAAGTATTTAAAGCTGCCTGCTTCTGGAATTTTTTGGTCCCCAAAAGAATAATTCCTAGCTGTCATGAAGTTTACTGTTTAATTTTACCTGGATTTATCTTCATCTCATTTTCTAACCCCAGTCCCTCAAACGGTTTAGGTCTATCTGCAATTTTTCTACGTCTTTACTATCTGTGATTTTCCTGTGTATTATACAGTCACCTGTGAAAAGTCTTATAGTTGACCCCGTGTACATCCAAATATCATTAACATACATGAGGAACAGATGAGGGCCCAATATGCTCCCTTGCATCACTCCTGATGTTACTGTGACTTCCACATATGAATGCCCTGCAACTCTAAATCTCTGTGAGTGACCTGAGGGGAACTCCCTTACCCCTACATCTACCCTCATATCCAATCCCAAGGCTGCAATTTTTGTAATCTGCTGATCATGAAGAACTAAATCGAAGGCCTCTATAAAATCTATCATCGCGTCAGTCCTGGCTCTCTCATCCAGAGAATCAGAAACGTCCTGGCAAACACTGACTGACTTTTGCTTGAGTAGCTGGGTCTAAAACCATGTTGGCCCTTGTATAACCACTCATTCCTATCCCACACTTGTCTTAGATACCCTGCTGTGACATGTTCCATTTGTTTGCAAACCACTGAGGTTAAGGGGACCAGTCTGTAGTTTGTGACTACTGATCGATCTCTCCCCAGACCCTATCGTGCCTCTAGCCAGCACACACCACCGTATTTCCAATATAGAAGTTACATATTACGCAATAAAGTCCGGATGTAGAGATCTCTCCATCATGTGCACACACAATATATATAGTAGGACCATAAGCTCTCTTGAAGAAAACCTGACGATGGCCAATAAGTGATGAAACATGTAGTTTTTCCAGTTATAGTCATTAAAACATCTTAATTGACTTAGTTGTGTTTGGCAACATACCCTCTCCAGTTTTCACTCACACAATGGGGATGACACAGTTCAAACCAACAGAAGCATATTATAATCGTTTATGGTGACTGGAATATAAATTTTATACAAGAAAGTTTTAAGTTAATTGAATTCAAAACCACTTAATGTTGAGCATAATTAGATAAATATGGTAACAGCCCCAACTAGAATTACACAGAGTACTAGATCATTGATAGATGTAATCATAATAACCAAGGAAAATCAAAATAATCTAGCAGTGGTATTGGACTTGGGTTACTTAGATCACCAAGCACAAATACTGTGTGTAATCTTCAAAAATTGAAAAAGAAGTTTTATTAAGCCATGAAAAGGCAGCTTTCTGAGAAAAGCGTGGAGGAATTGTAAATATTTATTACATAATCACAGCAAGAGGTGTTGTTATACACTATTGTCAATACCAAATTTAATTTTTTATGGTTGTGATCCCTTATTATTTTAATGTAGCATTTATGCAAATATTAATTTGAGTAAACCAAATAGAAATAGATGACTTACGCAAGGATTAAAAATCTCCAGTAATAAAAGTGCAATTTTTAAGTAGGTTGAGAAAAATCACTAAACTTCCAAGTGAAACACAAGGTTATATCAGCGGATATCAATATCAGCTTTATTTGCGGATTATACAATTTTGTTGATCATTGACAAAGATGGAAGTACTCTGAAAAATGGATTTTCATTTGGGTTCGGGGCCTCTCAGCCCCGATGCACCTTGGCCTTGAATTGAATGGGCCCTTTGTGCCCCATATCGAATCAAGGGAGCCCTGTAACCTTACTGTAGTTCCAGATGGCCCCGAAGTCTAAACTCCTAATATCCTCTGGCTCCAAGAAAAAGGAGCCCAAGTATGTAAGTCTGAGGGAGGCCAGAGCCTTGCACTCACAAAGAATGTGAGCCGAGGCTTCCTCTCTCACCCCGCACTTCCTGCACAAGGGGCTGTTAAGCAGCCCTAGTAGGTAGAGATGTCTCATCAGGGTGTTATGACCCATAATAAGGCTAGTTACAGCCCTGGATTGAACCCTGTTAGAGGTAAAAAATTTAGCTCTGGTACCCAGACTAGGTCCCGAGATAAACTCTCGAGCCTGTCTTTGGCTGTCACCAAGACCTCGCCATTGAGCCCCATACTGGTTGACCAACCAGCGACCGAGTCTCTTTTGTAAGTCTCGCCTAGGGACACCCAGGGCTGACTTTAGGAGGTGTATATGTCACAGAGTACCTGAAGTGGCATACACAAGTGTGATTATTAAGTCCCAAATTCAGTCAAGTAATAATATTATTGAAACATTAAGGAAGTAAGAAGTATTTATTACTTACATTTTCTTGCACATTTGAGGTATGGTACAAGTTTTTCGGTTGGGGATAATGAAAGTAATAACATATTTAAAGTAAAAAGGGGTTATTTGAATAATTAGTGGGAGTAGTTAATATACGTCTTGTAGACAGGTATTGAAGGACAACAATTTACTGACAGTGGCTCCTTTATACTTACTTGAAGTAGTATGTTACGCTAAGAAGTACAGAGATTCAGTTGAGCAAAATGTGCAAATTTGTAAGTACAATACATGAAGAGAAATGGATCTACATGCTCACATGTTTTATACAAGCCTTTTCAGGAAGAGTGTGGTGAATTCAGGAATCAGACTGCACAGTAAGATACTGCCTGATAACAAAAAGTTGGACAAGCTCATATCTTTCAACAGAGAGTTGAAATCCTTTCTGTTACATGTATTTTATTTGGTGGAAGAATTTATGGCATACTGATTGTGTATGGGTTGCGTGAGTGTAAAAGTTCGATAAGTTCAAGTACCGATTTGTTTTAACTATTTTTGATATTTTACATTACATTATATTAAATTGTATTTTATTGTTTTAATGTTGATGTTTTGGGAGTTGAGTCTTTGTCATATGTACTTTGTAAGTGGTTCTGACATAATATGCGGTCTGTAAATAAAGTAATGAGACTGATTCTGTGTAACTCTGTATTTATTTTTAAACTACAAATGGAGTTTGTCCCCTTCAAAATAGTTCCCTTGGGAGGCTACACATCTTTGGAGATGTTGTTTCCACTCTTCATAGCAGCGCTGAAGTCGCTAACCAGAATCGCTTTTAGTTGATCAGTTACAGCTTTTTCGATGTTTCTCACCATCTGAAAGTGGCATCCTTTAAGGTAAAACTTTAGTTTTTGGAACAAAAAAAAGGTTGCATGGACTCAGATCAGGGGAGTATGGGGCTGTGGAACCGCCCTTTTTAGCCAAAAATTCGATCACAGAGATCGCCATGTGACGAGGGGCATTGTCGTGATGGATCATCCAATTGTTAGCATTGCTTGGTCACATGCGAACAACTCTCTTTCTTAGTCTTTCAAGAATCTCGCGGTAATAAAACTGATTAACAGTTTGTCCTTGAGGCCCAAATTCTGTATGGACAATCCCTTGACTGTCAAAAAAGCAGATGAGCATGGATTTTATTATTACCTTGCTCATTCTCGCTTTTTTCGGATGTGGTGATGCAGATGCGTGCCATTCCTTACTTTGTCTTTTTGTTTCTGGATCATACTCAAAGATCCATGTTTCATCACCTGTAATCACTTTCTTCAAGAAATTTCTGTCACTTTGGATCTGTTCCAGAAGATGAAGACCCATGTCCTTCCGATTGTCCTTCTGTTTGATTGTCAGGTTTTTGGGAACATTCTTCGCATACAATTTTCTCATTGCTAATTCCTGTGTTAAAATCTGATGGACCACGGTGTGGTTCAAATTTAACTCATTAGCGATCATTTGCACTGAGTCATTGGTCTGACCGCACAAGGGCTCGCACTTTCTCCACATTGTTATCTGTTTTTGAAGTTGAAGGTCTTTCAGAGCGGGGTTCATCTTTAATGGATTCACGGCCCTCTGAAAATGCCTTATACCACTTGAACACTTGTGATCTTGACAAAGCATGCTCCACGTAGGTCTGTTTCAGTTTATTGACAATTTCAATTCTGGTTTCCCAAAGTTTGACACAAAACTTGATTGCACATCGTTTCTCGAAATTGCGCTCTTCCATTTCCGTGACACACACACAAAAATTGCTTCACAAAAAACCGCATTAAAATTAGCGTGGTGACGCTAGTGAGTTGAAACTCATATTAGAAGTCTGTGAGACGTTTACCTACCCTTCACATGAAGGGCGAGCCCGCAGTGTTGCCAGATCATACAATATGCAGACAGTCTCATTACTTTATTTACAGGGACGTACATTAGTTGTAAATTGAATTTCATCTGTCCATTGTCTGAACTTCTAATCATATCACCTTCTGACCACCAACATGCAGTAATTTCATGCATCAACATACATTTAGGATTCCTTGTATTCTATAATAAAAATGGTATCATTTGTGTTTGTATGGATGCATCTGAAATGTGGTTACTTGCTCTTTTCAGAATATGGTGTTAAGTTTTAGAGTGTCAGAGCTCCAGATGCTTCTAGGATTCGCTGGTCGTAACAAATCAGGAAGAAAGACTGAATTGCAGGCTAGAGCTGTAGAATTGCTCCGATTACGCTCTACTCCTGTACAAATGAAGATCAAGGACTTGTACAAGTCTATTCAGTAAGTATGTGTGCATCCTGGGCCATGTACTTGCATGCAGTGCTACAGTAAAGATAAAAAAAACAGTGCAGACTTTGTTATGGAGAGTGACTGAATTTTAAACTAAAGAATACACATCAGTGATAACTGCGATTATTGGAACAGTTTGTGCAGATTTTGGCAATATATTAATATGCAACTGTACTTTGGGATAGGTCAGCTACTTAAGGCAACACCGTACGGTGTAAAACTTAATTGTTTCTACTTGCTGTTATACATGTTCTCCCTGATGATGACTCAGTCTGGCCAACACATGTGAGAGGTGTGAAACTTATATTTCTTCTACGTAATTTATCCTGTACTGCTCTTGGTCTTTACTGTTTGTGTTGGATATAATTCTTTTTTTTTTTTCAGTATATTTTGTTGCTTGACACTTAGAGATTACTTTGAAACCAGATTTTTAATGCCCCCTCTTTACTGTATTTTGCAGCTGCCTTGGATTTTATCCCTCTGTGCTTTAGGAGACATGATGTTACTAATTTTTTTAGCTCATTTGTCAGGTCTTTTGTAACAGAAACTCTTGCCTTCAGGTGTTTTGTGGGATCCAGATGATGAAAAATAAGCAAGGGATTTCTTTGTCATGAGTTAACAATATTTTAATTATGTATTGATATTCTTATATGCCCTTTTATATTCTCTAGAGACATAAATGAATTTGTGGAGGATTACCAGCCTAGAACTAACTTCACACTCATAATGTATAATTTTTCTCAGAGTTCGGTTTCTCAGTTTTAGGTTTTCATGTATTTAAGAAATGAAAATTTGGTCCCTGCATCAATTTGTAGGTTCAGTTCAGGGGTTGTATTTACAACATTGGAGTTAGGGTTGTGTGATGATGTAATTGTACACAGTTGAAGTGTAGTGATTTCAGGATCGATTTCAAACTAACGCAGCAATGTACTTTCAGTGATGAAGAGTCAGAAGGACTCTGAGGAAGATAATGAGGTTCAGGCGGAAGACTGGAGGAAGCTAAGTTCAAACTCAGTTGTTCAGTTCTTTGAGTGCAGATTAACACAGTATGATGGTGGCCACCATAACTAGAGAAATTGTGTCAGTTAGTGACAAGTTGAAATGGTGATGGTAGGGGTGACAGTGGTGATAAAACTGATGGGGAACCCCTGATTACTATGATTGGTGAGGTAGTCTGGAGTTTTGCAATTGTGGGTACTTAAACTGCTGCAAGATTTATGATGCCAGTTTTAGTAGGCTTGAGGTGCTCTATACACCACACCCTAGCAACAGAGTAAGTGTCATTTTTTGGTTAATTTTAAAAGTAGTGTCCCAGTAATGTATGCATACAACTCATATTGTGTTTACAAAACTTTGTAGTGTTTGATTTTACTACATGGAGTCATGTTTTGTAACATCTACAGTATTTCCTCTTTTCAGATCTCTTGATGGAAGAACTGACCCACAGTATGTCTTGTACAGTGAAACCCTAATTTTAGTTTATTTTGTTGAAGAAGAACGTTACTAGGTTTAACTTTAGAGTGAATTTAATGTTTTTATAACCACCATAGTAATTGTCTGTTTCATTTTGACATAACCCCCTTTCACAATTTTTCTTAGTGGAAGGTATAAAATGCTTGTACCCCAGAAAATTCTTACAAGACAGTTCTGCTGTATGTATAAATTATGAAGGATGTTACAAGAGCAGTTTATTTGTTGTGAAAGGAAAGCTGTTCCACTGTCTACCATGAAGTTGTATCAGGGAAGTAACTGCATAGCTTTGGTACTGGGATGGAGGTGAGTGGTTGACTTTTTGCCCTGATAGTTTAGCCCCCAAGGAAAGAGCCCATGGCATGTATTGAATAGGAGGGTGGGTGGGCCCTATAGCCATCTGAACGTTTTTGAGAACAGGAAAATCTCTTCTCCTGCCAGGAATTGATGGCTGGATTGTCCAGCCAATAGCCTAGTCATTATACCAACCGTGTTACCCCATCTCTGTTATGTGTCTTAATAAATGTGTACAATAATACGTATTGTGTACATATGTTCATGGTGGTACTGTAAGTGCTGGATCATCTGCAAACATGTTTGACAAAACACTGGAACAGAAATTTCATTCTTCTGTAATAATGGCAATGAAAGTCATTGTTAGTTTTATTGAATTCATTGGCTTATTCATGTTGCAGCAGTTATAATTTATACAGTCAGCTTAAGATTACATTGAATAATGTTTTGAGAGGCCATGGCTTGGCTCATTTAGTTGCACTCCTTTCACCACAGCTGCCCAGTTTCAGTCACAGACTAGTCCATGTAGGATTTTTGGCACAGGTTTTTCTCTGAGTATTTCTGCTTACACCTGTTGTTCTCATTCTGCTAATGCTCCATTCTCTTTCATTTATGTATCACTGACGCTGTATTTATAGTCTTATAAATTGACAGTGTTGTTAAATATAACACTTAGGAACACTTCTCTTTTATATAGAGAACTGATGAACTCTAGTGCATACTGGGGAGATATATTTATTTGTCTGTCCATATGTTTCAGCTCAGGAAGCACTAGAGGCCCTTTTATGTTACATCGTATTATTCACGTACACATTCATAATCTTGAATAGTTATTGCTTTATAATTGATTAAGTTATTTTGCTCTTGTCAGATGTTTTAACAGCAACACTTACAAAACTGAGAAACTGTGCAATGACTTACTTGTTGTTACATCCTTTTTAGCCAGGTAGTATGTCAAAAGAAGGCCATGAGCAAACAAACATTCATTGTTTCATAGCACCGTCAGGCACGTCTGTGAAGACCTACGTATATTTTATTGTCGGCAGACATAAATTTGCCATAAAAGCATTGCTGTACCTCACTCAATATTTTATTTATATAGTTGACAGTGGCATGTAGCTCAGCAACACACATGGAATTCATTGTTTTTCAACCACAACAGTGGTTAGATGAACACAACACAATGTTGTGTTATACGTATATTTCCCGTCTTGTTTTAAAGTTCACTGTAGTGGAATGCATCCTGTTTGGTTGGTGACTAAGAAAGATAGGGTTTTTCAGTTGACACAACTTCGTTCCTGTATTTACTATAACTTTGCATGATTATTCAAAGGACAGCATATTTTGGCTTACACTGGTTAGCCTTCTTAGGTTGCCTTGTAAGAGTACAAAAGGATGTAAAATGTTTGAGGCTATTAGGCCATATCTTTGCCTCATAAAGTATACAGGTTTGTATTGATATTTTGGAATTTATTACCAAGTTGAAGATTAGAAACCCAATGAAACTTTCCATATATTGATGATAGAGCTGGTGCAGATGTTAGTTATTTACAAAATTTGACTTGTTTGGATACCTGCTTGATGTTATAGGCGTATGTTTCTGTTTGTATGTTTATTGTATTTCATTGTTATTATTATGTTTCTGAATAGCATTTAGCCACTGAAATGTGGTTCTGAGATGAACATAAGTATTAAGTTTGAAGATTATCTGAGATAAGAGTCCATATTATCATTTCATTTCCCATTTGCTATGTCCTGTGATCACTCTTGGTTTTGTGGATTGTTTTTTGTTGTTTATTATAGATTGTATTTTGGTGTGTTACTCATTCAGGAGTATGTGTATTAATGTGTGTTGTTGGCTGTATGTAGTGTATATATTGTATAGAGCCAACAACACAAATGTAACACACTGCATTGCTAAATAACCTGTGCATTTGGAGTGCGTGTAGTGTTAGTGTTGCCATCATCATCATAATTATCATCATCATGTAAAACATTGTCCATCCCTTGTTCGTATCGCAGGTCTCTTGCCTCCTCATGTGTAATGTTAGAGACTTTTCCATTTTGTCAGTTACTTGTTAAAATTGTCCTTTGGTTAGTTTCATAAAAGCAGCAAACTTGGTTTTCATAGATGTAAGTACATTTAGAAAACAGATCAGTACATTGTGATGAATTTTACATAAACCAACCGTGTGTAGTCACAAATCATTCACTTTTTTAAAATTTTTTTCATGATGAAACTTGATAAAATGAACTTGTCTAATTTTATATCCTCTTTTTTTTTTTAATTGTTTGTATAGTAGTTGTATATTAGTGTACATGTTCACTTGTGTATTGCAGGTGTGAATTATAGTGTAGCCTGATAGAATTTTAGTAGGATATTAAGGCAGCAGGCACTCTTATCTCATTTTGTTTTGTGTTCTTTTTTGTGTAATTCTGCTGTTCCTGTATTTTTATACATTTGTGTGCTCATGCCAATTTCATAATTGACCCTGTGCTGTTATGCATGCAGATTAATTAATTGAATTATTATTATTTTATTGCCTTGACACAATTACATACCTGAAACCATATTTCTGTGGTATGTATCAATGTTGTTGCAGCTATCCTGTGATAACAATATATGGTACTTCTAATGTGTTGTTGTTGTTGTCGTCGTCTTCAATGTTATCATTGCTACTGATGCTGCTGTCATTGTCATCATCACTGTTGCTTGTCTTGAGCTTATTTTCTGTAGCATTTTATTGCTACATTTCTAAGCTCACCGTAATGTTTGCAGTGTGAAATGTTGAAGTACGGTTTGAACTAACAACATGATTGTGCTCTGGCAGAAACTTTACTGGTGTCTCAGCACACACAGTACTATTTTGTGCTCCAGTGTTTAGTAAGTTCATATTTAAGAAACTTAAGATGTGTTAATTTTTGTATCATTTTATAGACAAGGTCAAGCTACTGGTTTAGTGCCCCTGCAACAGCAGCAACAGCAGCAGCAACCACAGTCTAATCCTGCTGCAGGAGCATCACTGTCATCGACTGCTGCAGCATCTACAGCAGGAAGAGACCTGCAAACAGTTGATAACAGTGCAATGCAGCAACATCCACAATCACAGCAGCGTTCCACAGTTTACCAGCAAGCTGTTTATACTGGACAAGGACCTGACAGGCAAATGCAGACGGTTTGTGTTTATTTAGATCAATTAGTACCCAGTCTTTGTACAGTAAATTTTTCCTTGATGCAAATTAATATATAATGACCAATGTAAGAAGTACTGCTTACAGTTTTTAAACCAATAAGGAGCAAATGTTATGTGCTGTGCATTTCAGTGCTTGATCACATATGTCAGTGTGGTAGATATATCGGCGCCAGTATTGTCAGTGTAAGCGTGTTATTAAAATGAGGCACAGTGAACAGTATTGAAAATGGACAGGATTGGGTAATAGATTCACAACAGATCCAAATTGCATGTACATTATTGGCAGTGAAGGGGAAACTGTAAAGGAGCATTGTTGTAAGATTGGTACAAGCTCACACAAAAACATATTTATAGGACAATAAATCAGTTTGCTGTTGATATTTAATTATCTTTCAAGTTTTGTAATAAGGTCAGAGAACTACCTGACAGTAAAAAGGGTGGGTTGTGTCTGCCGTGTTGAGTGGTTTGTTGTGAACTTAACTGCCTTGTGATGTTAAGAATTTTGTGTGTGTGAAAGATTTGCTGTCCTCACAAGAATGTTGCTGAAGATGCAAGAGTTCTGGCATGTGATATAGTATTGTTTGGTACATGGCTTATGATATCTTGAAGGTACTACAGTCCTTTGAAACACCAGGAAGTATCTAGTGACACAGCATCATATTCCAAAAGACATGGATCATAAGCAACACCACTGTGAGAACAAATGTTGCACAGTATATGTATGTTACATGTGGATTTAAGTGGTCAGTTCCTCTGAGAGGTTAGTGAAAGTTCTAGATATTTGAAATTGGGTTTTTATGTCTTTTATTCAGTAATGGGTTTATAATTGTAAATATTCTGCCAGTCCTATGAATATAAACATGCTCATTACATTTGTCATTTTAAGATGGTTTAAATGTTACCATGAATAAAGATGAACTGCCATGAAAGAGTTAAAATGAAAAAGAAATACAAGAACATCTTTTTACCTTCCACAATAAGTATAACACTGAAGGTGAAGGCTGTGTTCTTCGCTTAGTGTGACAGACCAAGTCTTTAGTAAATGAAAGTTGCCTGCAATAAACTCCCAAGGTCACTGCCAGTACCACCTAAAACTCAGCACAGCAGAAGCAGTTGCTATTATGTTTACTGTATCCATGACACATCTAATGTTACAGCTTCACAGTATGTACCCCAGTAACATACAATGTTACAGTCTCATATACAGGGTGTCCCAGGAGGAATGTGCCAGACTTCGGGAGAGTGTTCCTTATGTTAAAGTATACCGATATAACCCAAAACACCTATATCCAAAGTTGAACGGTTACGGAGAAAATGGCCAGAGAAAAGTGGGGGCTTCTTGC
>Ga0123352_10010197_pt1 | contig 14748 bp, 14 predicted proteins | sample TergutLab28metaG_FD_89700 | JGI IMG/M metagenome (GOLD analysis project Ga0123352, IMG submission 89700) | Labiotermes labralis P1 segment gut microbial communities from Petit-Saut dam, French Guiana - Lab288 P1 | ecosystem: Host-associated > Arthropoda: Insects > Digestive system > Gut ... | reverse complement strand
GTCACTTGCTTTATTATTTCATTATTTAATGCTCAACATGTTTCGGATGTTAATACATCCATCCTCAGGAGCTTGCGACTTATTTGTTGAGTTATTTCATGGGTTGTATTGCTCTGGTTCGATATGTGTTGGTGTTACGTTGTGGTTTGGCTGGGATGTTGTGGCATACTTATGCAGGCTGAAGCAGTGCTTGAGCCTATGTTGGTGTTACGGTGTGGTTTGGTGGTGTGGTATCCGTATGCAGGCTGAAGCACTGCTTCAGCCTGCATACCACAGATGACAAAATGGCGCATTCGAATTGCAAAATGGATACCTAAGGCTACAACACACTCTTAGAACCTCTAATATTTTTTTCACTGCAAAAATAGTTACATGTACGTGCCTCACGTTACGTTCAATGTACGCTGCCTCTGTTTGTTTAAAATAGAAAACAAAGAGGACAGCAAATTGGCCATTTCAGTGTTAAGAATTAATCGTAAGACATTATTCATTGTCCTGTTTGTAGGAATTCTGACGACGCGCAGTTGAACACTCATGGAAAATTTTATCATTTGTCGGCAGCTACACTTCGAGTTCACTGACTTACAATAACAGCTCTGACAGCTATAAATGTGAAACTTTTGAAATGTAGACCCCAGGCGTATTCTCAGATTTTACCTATTAGCGTGGAACTTCGCAGAACGTGCTTTACATATCTTCTTGATTCAGGATTGTAGCCTTCTGGGATGTCATTGTGTAATAAGCAACACAACATACAGTGATGATTCGAAAGAACGTATCACCAACAACTGTTTTTGGCCCTGTAGGTTTCTGGTCTACTGAGACATTAACCATTGCAGCGGACAATACAATGTACCGCGACTTTGCGAAAAATATATCGCCTTACTCTCTAACAGTTGCAAAGTGCAAAATTCCGGAAGACCAGAACCCCCCCCCCCAAAAACAAATCTGCTAATTTCAAATCTCGCACCTCTGTTTACGTTTTGTTTTAAGGCTCCGTCGTCATGTGAAAAATACAGAGCACCGAAGGAAATGTGACAGGAGAATTTCATACGGGAAAGGATTTTAAAGAAAGTCGGTAATTATGTATTGGAAAAAATTTTGGAACGAGTTTTTAATGGCATAAACATGTATTATCTGACATTGTCCTGGAGGAAATGGGAAATACCACAGTAACCTTAGTCAAGATAGACAATGCTTTGTCGAGATTTGAAACAAAAGCCCTCCAGAAATTAAGCTAATCAGTAGTATTATCGTTTGAAGAGACATTCTCGATGAAAAGTGTTGGAGACTCAGTTTCCTATGAATGTGTACTAATAAAAAGGTGTTTATTTCAATTAAAACACTGTTCGTATGTAAATATTTATCATATGTTAATTAATTACTAGTTAAGTGACTCAAAGTTATGTGTAAAATGTTCATAAATGTTGCCCAATTCTTGCATAATTTCCTGAGCGTTTTTTACTGTGAAGAGTAACACATTTTTACGAAACGCTCTTATCACAGACATCATTTCACCACACAATCCACCACCGTCCCCTCGAGAACAGCCGAACAGCGGCGTCTAGAAACGAAAAAGCGATTAAACCGATAGACGTAGTACATAAAAAAAGATAAATTCTGAAAGCCAATGACTGATCTGAAAACACAGTATGCAAGAAAGTTCCCTTAACTATGAATTGCGATCTTGAAAACTTCCTGCGGAACAGATTTGACTACTGTAATTTTTCCAGCTTATGCTGCATCGATTTGTTACACGGCTGAATATTTTGCGTTACCATTCGGAATTCATTTCTTGGGTAGATTCCTCGATCCTGAAATGATAGCTGAAAAGTCGGAAGCCGTCAACTTTGCCAAGAACCATAAGCCTGAAAATAGGGAGTTATAACAGGCATTAAAACTCCTGTTTTTGAGTTAAGGTGTTTTGATGTCGCATATTATATTCGTCCTAGTAGCAGGGCCGGCGGTCATCAGAAACGTGAACACAAGAGGCTACAATCATACATCAATTAGCATAAAATATTCCTATTAATAGTAGGGAAGAGTTATCACCAAACAAACCTAACAATCGAGGCACCTATGACACATCGATGTGCAACTTGTACTAATAGCATCGACGGAATATGTTCACAAAATATCACCAAAGAAATTTACGAATCATGATGTAGGTATAGTTCAATTTCCGTCATCACACAAAACTATACAGCACATTCCCCCTATTCTTATAGTGTACTAAAAACCAACGGGATGCACTATTTCTCAAATTTATTTCGGTATAGAACTATACATGTTTCGGACAGGTTTACTGTCCATCATCAGGAGTCTCTCTAGTTATGTAGATTGTCAGGTAGCGAGATCTCTCTAGCAGACAAACTACATAACCAGTATGACAAATACCTATTGCTGTGTATACAGTACTAGACTCTTGATGATGAATAGTAAACCTGTCCGAAACATGTAGAGTTCTTCACCAAAATAAATTTGAGAAATAGTGCATCTCGTTGGTTTTTATTATAAGAATATATCACGATGAACGGCCCTCTGAATGTCAAATTCAAAAACGTACATTCGCCATACATGTACTTGCAAATCACAGACTTAAGTCACTGCATATTTCTTACACGCATGTCGCCACATAAAGCATGAACATTCTACTCCAGATATCTAGTTTTGTTCCAATTCATACATCGGTTAACAACAACATTAAAATGTCTGATTTAAGGCAACCTATGACGAGAAGAAGCTTAGACTACGTTTATGAAAATCTGCTACTTGCTGTTTCAGGCACTGCCGTTTTGAAGGCACATCTTTCCATTTACCCACATACTGGAAGCCACAAAACGTTTTTCGTCCTACTCTGAGATTTCGGAAGGTAAAACCTACAGGGTCGAAGGCCCGTTCGAAAATTTGCGTTGCCCCGTTAATGACAAAACTAAGATTTTTGTGATGACACAGACTGCGCTATTGCCTGACATCTCACTGCAACAGTCACACATATATCCCTCATAGTAAACCAGTGGGAAGCGAATAGACTTTTTTATTGGTTCTGTGAATTCTGATAATTTACTTGAAATGAAATCATGGGGAATGTTAATTACTTGTAAAACCTTTACAACAAAGCCATCTATGGTACATCCATATAGACCGTATCAGTAAATTTTAGTGTCCAAGAGCGTCTGTATAAAGCCAGCAAAATAAAGCTTGGTATTTATCCATCCGTATTTCGGTAACAACATGACCGTTCAATTCACATATCCATTACAATCGTAGGGCAGACCTCAGTGATTCCTCCCGAGTATGCTGCCTCTTAATTGCAAGTGTTTCGATCAAGAAAACAATTACTATTCTTGGTGTGTCATTAGTCACAGGGTAGTAACAGGCAATACAAAGAAATGTACCGTATAAATCTCCGAACTCCAACTGGTATGGTTTCTCTTCTTCAGGTTTTCTTTCTTCTGGGATATTACACATCTTATGCTGGTAGTTATTGACCGACATTTCAGGGCAGGCTATCGGTCCCATCTGCAAGGCTCAATACAGAGAAGGCCTTAACTGCACTCCGGTGGAAGCCCGAAATCTCCGTTTCACTCTCCACCCAGTCACTCGAAATAAAGGACACCACGTGACCGACAGTGAACTAGGAGGATAACAATGCCTAAGAAACAGGATGATAAAGTCGCGATATAGCCACGTCCAGTAATTTATCCCTACTCCCAAATTACCAACTGTTGTGTAGTTGACACACATTGATTTTTTGTTGTTGTGGTTTTCTTTTTAGCGTTCTTACATGTACTGTATGTTATTCATAAGCTAAATTTACTCATGCTTAGTTCTCGCCTTTCTTAAAACCAGGCATGGGAGGAATATAATTTCTTTCCATTTCTTTTGTTTATAACTGGACTCCCTAAGTGTATCGCGCGAGCAGTGTGTGGACCAACACATGTAAAAATAGTTGCTTTGTTCTGCAGGGGCAGTCTGCTGCGTAGCTCGAACTGTGTCTGAGCAGCAGAGTACGAAGCTGGACAGTCAGTGAGTGCGAACGGTAATGAAGAGTCCAATGGCGAGAAATGTCACTGATACATTTTAGTTGTAAATGCTATTATTCCATACTCTTGCACAATAAGACTCAAATATATTCTACTTGGGGATTATTGAGAGTGTGTGCGACCTGCCCGACTTCCCGTCTTATCCAGAGTTAGGAGCTCCGTCCTCCCTGGGAACAACATCTAAGATACGTTCCTCATCGGGTCCGCGTAGGAAACAACACAAATATACTTTCATTCTATTATAAAATATGGAATAATCTGTTTGGGTAATTCTTCCAAGAGTGGGAAGATTTTCACGTTAAAAAAGGAAATGGTCAGATTTATAGCTGATGCACAACCCAGAACCTCTTGTAGAAGTCTGTTTAAACAACTAGAGATTTTACCTGTTCCGTTCCAGTATACACTTTCGATAATGAACTTCACCATCATTAATCAGGATATTTTTCAAGCAAATTCATCTATACACAATTTAATACGAGGAATAAGCATCATCTTCATAGACCGCGTGCCGAACTCTCTTGTTTTAGAAAAAGTGCATTGTATACTGGCAAAAATTTTGAACAGTTACCACCCAGTGTGAAAATCCTCAAGAATGACAAGGCAAAATTTAAAGCAGCCTGAAGAAAATACTGCAATACACACACTGCAATATACACACTGCAATACACACACTGCAATATACACACTCGTTTTACACCATAGATGAATTTTTTATGTGTAAAGGTGATTTATAATAGTGTTTTTGTAAAATATTTTGTAGTACTTTACCATTAAAATTTGTATATTTGTGTATTTATGACTTGTTCCACATTCTGCTGGCTTTATGACACACTAATGAATCCAATGTACGTATGTACGTACGTATGTAAGTATGTATGTATGTATGTAGTATGTAAGTATGTTTGTATGTATGTATGTATGTATGTATGTACGTATGTAAGTATGTATGTATGTATGTATGTATGTAGTATGTACGTATGTATGTACGTATTTAAGAATGTACGTACGTACGCACGTATGTATGTATTATGTATTATGTATGTACGTATGTATGTATGTACATATGTACTTATGTACGTATGTAAGTATGTATGTATTATGTATGTATGTACGTACGTACGTACATATGTATTATGTACGTACGTACGTATGTATGTATTGTGTGTGTATGTATGTATGTCTGTATGTATGTATTTATGTATGTATGTACGTATGTATTTATGTATGTATGTATTTACGTATGTACGTATGTATGTATGTATGCATGTATGTATGTATGTATTATGTATGTATATATGTATGTATGCATGCATGCATGTATGTACGTACGTACGTATGTATGTATGTATGTATGTATGTATTGTGTGTGTGTGTGTGTGTGTGTGTGTGTGTGTATGTATGTATGTCTGTATGTATGTATTTATGTATGTATGTACGTATGTATTTATGTATGTATGTACGTACGTAGGTATGTATGTATGTATGTACGTATGTATGTATGAATGTACGTATGTATGTATGTATGTATGATAAAACTGCATAAAAAATAATCCACATCTTACATTTAAGACTTTCTATAGTAAAACGTAGATGTCAAGTTACCCTATCGAAGGCTTTACCAGGTCCTTAGGGCTCCGGGGTTTTGAGCCTCCAAGAATTTCGAGACAATGGGAACATGAAGGTAGCAAGGTTGTCAGCCCTACGCACCGGCCTACTTTACCCCCAGAAGGTATCTGTGGTGCTCCTTTCTGTTAAGAGGCTGAGTCAACCCCAGGACGATGGTGAAGCCGTAAAGACTATCAACGAAAAATTCCAGTGACCCCATCGGGAATCGAAAACTCAAACTTTCGGCTTGTAGCACATTGCCTCTACCAACTGCGCCACCGCTTACAAACCGACTATACAGTACTGGCCCAAAATACTATGCCGTCAAGATTTATGTGCTCACCTAATTCCAAATTACTTCCATACGTGCATGCGTCAGTAGCGCGTAGCGCAGTGTTACACTAAGAGGTCCTACCCATTCGCTAAACTGGCTATGGAGAAACTTCTAAAGCGTAATGGGGTATAAAAGAAAGCAGTCTGATTAACAGTGGTTTGTACAAACACACAAACTGTTAAATAGAAACCGCAGTTACCTGTACAACTTCCAGGGGAAAGAGCAAATTGAAGGAAAGACAGAAGAAAAAGTGCCGAGGGAATAAGGGTTGTATAGGCATAAGAAGAGTAAGTAAATAGAACTGGAGACAGTACAGGTTAAATCAGGTCTTCTGGCTTGTGGCTGTTTCTTCTGTTGAAGCGTGAGGAGAAACACACAACCGAAAATACAACGCCACCTCCCAAAAGAACTGAAACCATAAAGCCCCAAAAGAAGACAGCTCTTGTAACACGCAAGCAAAATTAAAAATATAATATTAAAATGGATCTTGAAGATCAGTGTGATAATGTCGACAGCTTCAACTGGTACAAGATGGAGTCCCATCACAGGATTTAGTGTAAAAGTTGATGAGTAGAAAAAAAGGCAGTTAATTTCTTTTCAGGTGAGTAACCTTCAGCTTTCCAAAACAGACTACAGGCTATCACGGAGTTATGTGGCGAAGGATGAATATGCTTATTGCCAAAATTTGTATCTTTCTGTAACTAAAGACAGGGATGCATCAACATTCAGTGTTTTGTGGTGTTACGCTGCGTCGTTGAATATGAATTTATCTACGTTTCGGAGATTCGTAGTGTCTTCCTCTTCAGGGTCAGAAGAAGGTACTATAAACTCTCGAAAATTCGAATGACACGGTTGCAAAAGACTATGAGTTTCCAACAGGGACGCCCTGGGAACATCAAATTTCGCAGGGATTACTGAACTTGCTGCGGATGTTTACATGGCTTTAGCTTCCGCACTTCGCCATAGGGATTACGGGTATTGGGACATCGTAAAGGTTACTAAGAGTCGACACTTGGCAAGAAGACTGGTTTTCATGATGGCCACTTTCATAACCTGTAGGTGGGCTCACCGAATTTAAAAGTCTGCGAACCTAACGGTTAGTAGATGCTAGCGGGTACAGTCTTAATAAATCGGTCACGTTTCCTCAGTTTACGGTTTAATTTTCTTAATTCACAATTCATACTTAAGCTGGTAGCCCTGCTGCAAGGTACAGTGTACAAAAGAAGGAAAACCAAGGAAAGAAACGTGACTACACATTCACAAAACACAATTAGTAAGAGCAATAAAGAAAAAAAATAACCAATTGTCAAGTAAACTTTTCAACAACCGCACAAAATAACGTGAAATATACATTCCGACTTTTAATTACCAACCAACAAATGCACTTACATAAAATTTCACATTAAAATACTTAAAATCGCTCCGACATATTTCGATCCTAAGATCGTCCTCAGGGAGCTACGTTGTTCCTTGCTAAAGTCATTTTTAAAAAATTCACAAAATAATTCCATTATATTAACAGGGTGTTGTGGCAGCATATCGTGTTGTGTAAGAGTACGCTGTTAGGGATGCGTCTGGCAATGTTGTGCGTCGTGTGTTGCGTAGTGAAAATCTTTCCCTACGATCTTAGGATCGAAACATGTCGGAGCGATTTTAAGTGTTTTAATGTGACATTTTATATAATATATTTGTTGGTTAATAATTAAACTCATTCTACGAAATGCACGTTGCAACAGTGACGATGGTTACGACTCTATGATAACTGGTAAATGATAAATTATACAACACTCTATAAGGAATTTGCGATGGATTAATAAAGTTACTATCACGAAATTTTTCTAGAGGAAATGAGAAATGACACGAAAACATGTCACCACACCCTGTTTTTCAAGAGAGGTTAAAACCTGATATCATCTCAAGAGAATCTCAATGAATACATATGTGTAGAGTCACAGCTACACAAAACTGGCAGTTTAAACACAAATACACAAAGAAACAGTACAAAATATTCACTGATACTTTCCTTCGAGGGAATCTATCCTACATGCCTATTACAAATCTCCCAGCCAATAATTGGAAAAAAAAAAATTAAAAATACAGTACAGCTCTAATGTAAGAGACACGTAAATTTTCAAAACGTTTAAATTAATATTTCAGATTTTGATATTAATCCCAATTATCGTAATGTATTGAGGCATTCCGTACATTACACAGTCACTGATACAAGTCAACGCACGCTATTGTAGTCAATTTAGACTCCATGCTCTTAAACTCAAGACCTATGAAATTTAAAAATGATGACAAAATACAAAAATACAAAATAGCTGTTCCACGTGTAATGAAATACAAAAAGGGCAGGCTGTGTACATATAATGTAACAGCGTGGCCCGTTCGTGCAATCAATTTTGCCGTGGGCAAGCAATACTTTATATGTATTTCGAGTGTGTATTGATTTGTAGCCTTAAGTTATCCGGCATGCAATGCGTATGCACTGTATTACCATCTGTGGTTTATCTGGCTCCAAAATATTTTTTTTTCACAGTATCTCATAAACGACGCGATTTTCGGGGAAAAAAAATTTATTGAACAATAAATGCGTGTTGCCATTTTTCGACAACTTTTTGAAACGTTTCTCATTGTAAGAAGAAGTGCGCGAGATATGGTAAAAAAAATGTACAATGGTCTTCGTGTAAAGTACTCGTCGTTCGTCTCAGATTTTAACAAAGCTGGAATTTTCTCTAGAGATTTTTCGAAAAATACTCAAATATCATACTTCACGAAAATCCGTCCGGTGGGAGCCGAGTTGTTCCATGCGAACAGACGGACGGACATGACGAAGTTAACAGTGGCTTTTCGCAATTATTTTGCGAACGCGCCTAAAAATAATTAATAAAAACCCAAAAAAACGTCAATTGTACCAAAAGTCATCCCGTCTGTGGAAGTACGGACCAAAACAAAACACGCTGACATGAGTAAAAAAAACGAGACCTGACCTCAATCACGTTTTCGTTTCTTCCCTACCAGGTGAATCAAACGGGAGATATCTCAAAATAGGGTAGTCGGAACATAACAGGTGAAGCGTTTCTTTACATTTCCAGTAAGTAGGATTGGCTCCCCAACTGTAAAATACGAGCCTGTGTCCAGTCAATCTTGTGCTCTTCTTCAAAGCCATCTAAGGCCAACTTTCAAAGTGCCCTTCTTTCAAATTATATTTACGTTCCCTTAATTTAGGACCTGTAATTTAAACTTACATAAGAAGAAGAAGAAGAAGACTAGAGTAAAAGTTTGTTGGTACTTTGTAACTCATCAGAAAAAGAATTCAGTTGCAATTGACAGATTTCCAAACCCCACTAAATTCGTTTAAATTCTAACCATTCTGAGGAAAATAAACTCACAGCTTATAGATTCATTATACATATAATACATGAACATAACACAAAAAAATATATAAAAAAATACAGAAAATTACACAAAACAATGTGTACACTAATTAGTACAACATTAAACCAGAAAATTAGACAGAAATTTCATAATGCAGTTTCCGATCACACAGAGACCTGAATTTTCCAAAATGTGGAATATTTAGAAACACCACAGAACTCAGGTCAAGAAAGATAGGGAACACATTTAAGAACACATAACGCAACAAGTCGCTTCTCGATCGTGCAGTACCTTACTTCACAAGTGAAGAGGCCAAAAACTAAATCAGAATAAACTGTTGATAAGCGGCATATTTAAACTAAAGTGCCAAACTTGTGGTGACATAAAAGTCAATTCGTCAGCTAAAACAAGAAATAGATAACTTCGGAAAATTTTTATGGTGTGTGTTATGGTGTGTGTTATGGTGTGTGTTATGGTGTGTGTTATGGTGTGTGTTATGACAACTGAAACACACATAATAAAAGTGTAAATAGTAAAATAAAATAATAAAATATACGCCCGATAAATAACCTTTTGGCGCCAGAATTATTTTTTAAATTTTAGCACACCCTGTATATAAAATGTGAATAATACAGTAACCAAATATGTTAAAATTATGAAACTAACTGCATTTTGAAGAGAAAAAAACGGAGATTATATACTATGTTTAAAATATTCAGTACTTATATTTGTTGAATAAATATATAAAATGTAACTTTAGAGGTTAGCGGTGCGGTACGACCACTATAGTTGACATTAGGCGTCAAAAGGTTAATGTTAAACCATTATCAAAAATATATACGAGTTCATACATTTTTTTATCAGACAGGAGGAAAATTAAAACAATATATCAAGAAGGGCTGAGGTATGTAGAAACAGATAATCCGCAAACTACCAACGTTTGGATTCATACCACAGCAAAAAAGTGTTCACATAAACATATGTCCACAAACAATTTTCGAGATTAAGCCCAATAAACATTTGACCCACTGATCCACCGATTTCAAATCATTTAGATTTTTTATCTGCGAGGACACTTAAAACCCTAATGTATTCGGCTTCAATTTAAAATAAATGAACACTTCATTAACAATTTCTGAAGAGTTCAAACCATTCGAAACCGCCTCACGTCTTTGAAAGTGAGTGACCGTCAATCATCAGACACGTCCACGCATGTAATGGTTCAGGTGGAGGATATTTTCATTATTTATTGTGAATTGTGACTTGATAAACAAGAATAGCTCAACATTTATTGAACTGTGTACGTGTACTGTAAACGTATATCACTTGTAATCAAAATATTCCAGAGTTAACATTTTTATTGTTGAATTTAATCTTTCAAGTAAACTCAAAAACCACTCATTACCGGACATGTTTATGTGAACTTTTTGTTTTAATGTGAATAACTCACTCATGAATTTTGTTCAAACATTTAGATACACTCTGTATAGTCCCATACAAGATTACAGTTTTTTTTATTGTTACACCGTGCATGTATGTCGAGTTACTCAATTATTATAACAACTAATGCACTTATATAAAATTTACACATTAAAACACTAAAACCGCTCCGACATGTTTCGGTCCTAAGACCATCATGTTGCGAAGAGTGCCCTGCAAGGCACTCTTCGCAACACAACATTACACAACACGGCATGCTGCTACAATACCCAACTGGTGCAACGAAGTTAATCTGTGATTATTTTTAACGTGACTTTAGCAAGCAAAATACAGCTCCCTGATGATGGTCCTAGGACCGAAACATGTCGGAGCGGTTTTAATGTTTAATGTGTAAATTTTTATATAAGTGCATTATTTGGTATAATGACTGAGTAAGAATACAGACATTTCAATATGATGCTGAGAAACGGAAAAGGCAGCTCCGGTTAAGACCAATGTTACAATTATCACGGCAACTTAATTTAGTTTTAATCCCCTCTTGTGTAATAAGCAATGCAAGGCATGGCACAGAAAGTGGCAGGACGTGATGTGGAGCAAAGCTGCGATGGCTTGCTGTATCAAAATCTACTAGCTTTTGTAACTTTCTTTCGGGTAATTTTTGTAGAATTCGAAATACAAAAATCAGTACTAAAGAAATGTTATTCACCAGAATAACACAAAATTGCGATAATAAGATTAAGAGAGAGAACAATTCAGTCGGTATAGCGGTTAGGCTATGGGTTGGAGAACCGGTACAAATTTGTTCCATCCCTGTCAGGATCAAAAAGCAACAAAAAATAGTTATTCCTCCCTGTCCACACCATGAAGTCATACGGACTAGTAGAGCTGCAGCTACACCTATTCTGAACCTCAGCACCAGATGGAGGTGAGTACTTCGCGTGTCCTCTACTGTCGAGATTAAAAACGAGCGGCACCTTACCTCCACTCCCTACGCGCCTGCACGATGTACACAAAGACAAATTTACTTTTGTCTTCAATACACTTGTAGGCCAGATATCTAGGCAAACGGATAGAAGGCTTGAAAATCGAGGCACTTATTTTGCAATCAGGCCATAAATGGTCCTATCCACTTAGTCTGTGTACTGCAGCACAATTTTCAGACCTTCATTGCAGGTCGCTGCTGTAGGCACTCAGTCAGTTACACGTTACATTAAAGTAGATGTCAGTTTCGATCTTACAACTGCAGTTCTACAACATGAATTCGCTCTTCTTTTTTACCGACTTCAAGTATGAACTGAGGTATCTGGCAACGTATATAACTCGGCGGTTTGTTCCTGCTAACACTAATACATACGTAATTCACACACCAACAAATGCACTATTTATTAACTTGGATAAAAGTTCCAAATTTACATTAACACAAATAATATCTCTCATAAGTGTTTCGGTCTTTAATGACCATCATCAGGGAGCTTTATCTGTACCTTACTAAAGTTATATTTATGTCGAAATACTCGGTAAAATTACGTCGTTATATGTATTTGGTGATGTGGCAGGTTGCCACATAGTGCATTTGCTGGTGTGTAAACTACTTAGATTTTAAAACGCACAGTGCGGCGATAAAAACTGTAATACATCTTCAATTCTTTGCCTCCGTGACAAAACGTTGCCCCTGATCACGCCACTAAGGTATCTGGAGAATAAGCAGGAAGAGCTTACCTACCGTCCTTAAAGGATTTGCATCTGAAGGAGAAGGAAGTTAATGGTTAGTATATAAACGCATCTACTGGTGTGATAAAAAAGAGACTTTCTCCGTTGGAAAAACAGAATAAATTGACCCACAACCCTTATAATCTGATCAGCATATCTCACTTCCAGTCGAACATGTCTAACTTTTTATCATCCGACGAGCACAGTGTGTACGTGTTTGAGAATGGGGTGCTGGAGGGGGGAAAGCAGGCAGGCAGGCGGGCACGAGCTAACAGATTACCCGCACAGGGATAGGATGTTATTATGGATGAGATTTTAATTGGACATTCCCCTGCCGTCACGTTCCATATCCCCACTGCTCCTACACCCTCTTACTTTCTCTTCTGCAATTTCCTTTCGCTCTGCAATTCGCATTAAGCACGTACGTCCTTCAAACACGGTTCGGTTTTGCAATATATATGTTATTTATACAAGCTTACAGATATTCTTCGTTTTGAACTCAATGTGGATCACACCTAGCGCTTGCAGAAATCTGTCCACCGAATTTACGGAACAATTACATTCTTGTAAGCAATTATTAAATACACAAATTTATAAACTTTTTATTAGTTTTTGGACTGTTTGAAAATTCAGAATATTTGTAGTAAAATAAAATGTGAACATGTGGCGGAGGAGATGGAAATAAGGAATGCAATAGCCCTAGGTTATACTCAATTATTATACCAACCGCTGCACATATATAAAATTTATAAAATTTTACACATCAAAACATTAAAAACGCTCCGACATGTTTCGGTTCTAAGACCATCATCAAGGAGCCATATCGTCCTTACTAAAGTCACACTATAAAAAGTCACATTAATTTCGCTGTACCAGTTGGGTATTGTGGCAGCATGTCGTGTTGTGTAATGTTATGTTGCGAAGAGTGTCCTGCTATGGATGTACATTCTGTGCTTCGTTGCGTGATACGCAACGAAGCACAGAATGTACATGCATCGCAACATAACATTACACAACACAGCATGCTGCCACAATACCCAACTGGTACAGCGAAATTAATGTGACATTTTATAGTGAGAATTTAGTAAGGACGATATGGCTCCCTGATGATGGTCCTAGGACCGAAACATGTCGGAGCGTTTTTAATGTTTTAATGTGTAAATTTTATAAATTTTATATATGTGCAGCAGTTGGTGTAATAATTGAGTAAATCAACAACACGCACGGTGTAACAACGGAAATAAGCCCTACGTTATATTTTGAGAAAATGTTCCGTTATCCTACTACAAGTATTTACAATAAGGTAGGAAACGTTGATCTACTAAATGCGTTTACAAATATTTCTGGAATTTTCTTTCTAATTTTATCATAATAAAAAGCAAAAACACAGGACAGCTTTGTCGATACGGTGAAAAAGCTGGTGCCTGGATAATCCGGGGTTCGAACTGGGGCAAGGTTTAACACGTCCTTACCAGCTCTGGGGCCCAACAAACCTCCATTTCGATTGGTATTAGGTTCTTTTCCTCCAGGACTAAAAAGGACGCAGCATGAGGCTGTAAACTCGCCTTCATTTAGTGCCGACGTCAAGAGTCAGTGCAGCTATACACCTAATCCCTTTACATGCCTTCATGACGTGGAGACAGACAAATTTACTTTTACTTCAGCTTTGTGCGTTAAATAACGCGAAAGTTGTGAATTGTATTGGGCACAAAGTATGTTTTATTTCCCATTAAAAATCTGCTCGAAATATTTTTCATGCCCGATAAATATTTTACCAGTTACGTGCGAAATAGGCTCCAGACGCGCACAGAAGTGCTTATAAGCCACGCCGTTATGTAAATGTTTTTAATAGTGCTTCTCCGAGTCTGACCAAAACTGTAATCAGTTTGCTTCGACATTCCGGTATTTGCAAAACTATCAATATCGCGTTTCATAATAAAGTCATTCCGCCAATTACGCAGTCGTTTACATGAAGACAAGCAGGCAGTCACCATGAAGCTAATCGGCGCACATTTCAAAACCTTTCACTGCGAAGCCATCAGGCACCGCAAGTGCAACAAAACTGTACGTAGATCTTATGTTTATTGGACCGTGCATCATCTTGATAGTTGAATAAAGAGAGACCAACTTGATGTCACCTGCTCCTTTATTTCATTATTTAATGCTCAACATGTTTCGGATGTTAATACATCCAAATAATCAAAAATGTTTATTGCTGCTCATGTACAATAC
>Ga0123352_10010194_pt1 | contig 14751 bp, 6 predicted proteins | sample TergutLab28metaG_FD_89700 | JGI IMG/M metagenome (GOLD analysis project Ga0123352, IMG submission 89700) | Labiotermes labralis P1 segment gut microbial communities from Petit-Saut dam, French Guiana - Lab288 P1 | ecosystem: Host-associated > Arthropoda: Insects > Digestive system > Gut ... | reverse complement strand
GAGGGACGAGGTAACGGGGGAATGGAGGAGATTGCATAACGAGGAGCTAAATGATTTGTACTCCTCACCCAATATTGTGCGGGTGATAAAATTGAGAAGAATGTGATGGGCTGGGCATGTGGCGCGTATGGGTGACGAGAGGGGGCGTATAGGGTCTTGGTGGGGAAACCGGAGGGAAAGAGACCACTGGGGAGGCCTAGGCGTAGATGGGTAGATAATATTAGGATAGATCTCCAGGAGGTGGGAAGTGGGTATATGGACTGGATTGGGCTGGCCCAGGATAGAGACAGGTGGCGGACGCTTGTGATTGCGGTAATGAACCTTCGGGTTCCGTGAAATGCGGGGAAATTCTTGACTAGCTGCAAACCAGTTAGCTTCTGAAGAAGGACTCTGCACCATGGAGTAAGTAAGTATTTATTGTTGTATTTGAAGATGGATTACAGCTTACTCTAGAAAAAAGGATACTATGATACGAAGCCAAATATTATACATTAAACGTCCAGTTGTGTACAAAGAGCGCTTTATACATTGTAGCACCTGCTGTGTTTCATCAGCAACTAACCACAGAAGGAGGAATGAAGGGAATCGGAGACAAGATAACTTTATGCAGAAGTTTTATCGAAGATAACAGCGTTCTTCTGGGTCATTATGCAGCAAGTAGTGATAATTCCTAACCAATATTTCGGGACAAACTATCGGTCCCAACTTCAAGAATAAAGAATAATTTGTCTTTTGAAGATGAGATGGATAGGTTGTCCCGAAACGTCGGTAAACAATTACCACTACTCGTTGCGTAATAACCCAGAAGAGCGCAGTTCTTATCTACTTCGAGGCGGAAGCTTGAAATCTCGCAAATTTTATTTAAGTTCCGCGACGTATTTGAATTTATTCTTCCTGTTCTCGCTTGGTGAGTAAAGAAACTATAAATAAAAGGCAATTTTAGTTACGAGTGGTTGTTTGTGTAGACTGCATCGTCGCTCACCAGTCTGGATCATAATTCGCCATATGTCTTCTACGTACACGACATCATTCCACAGAGCTATACTCCATAAATTCGTACTTCACCTGTCATATTTCCTACTATTCAATATTTTTTTATTTAAACCATGTAATGTAACCAAAAATTACATGACTTTATCTGTGGAGTTTATTTGTGTTCTTGTTATAATCACCCCGAAGATAAGTGGCCGAGACGTATCGGTGATTAGTATGTAATAAAATACATTTATAAATCTAATGGCATTGTTTGGTTACTTCAAAGATTTTATACTAAATCCGAATCATGGCGCTTTCCTAAGCATTTTAAATTCTTTACCCTCTCGGATTATTTAGTACGCTATTACGGGAAACAAACAATATAAACACTGCACTTAATAACACTGCTGCTCGCTGCGCACTGCAGCTGAAGCTTCTAGCCACACTCATTTCTTATTAACAACTCTACATAACCAACGTGAAACTTGGGTTTCCACTGGACCGACTCTCTTTTCGTATCCTTTCTTTTCTTATTTTTAGAACCACCTCACGAGAAAATGGGAATAAAATTATACCCTACAGAGAATATTACTTTTCTACTTCTTGTTGTATAAACTTGGAAATCCAGCACACAATATATTCGTAAAGTAGCATGTTTTACAAGACTCTGCTTCAGCATCAGTGGAAGAAGTTATTTGTTGGAGGCCACGTTGCAATGGTAATTAGCCGACTCGAGAGACTGACCTCGCAAGTGTGGTGTAACTTGCCTCTTGTACAGCCTTTCTCACAAAGGGATGAACTGCCTGCACCAACAAAATGTTTCCCTTGTTGTGTTCAACAGCATCGTGAAACACTCTCCGAATAATGATCATTATTGCTAATGAAGTTGAGTGTATATTTACTGAACCACGTACAGGCATGAGGGGACAGTCTGAAAACTGCGTGTACTCACTTCTGACTTCAAGTAGTCTATCTCACCCAACTTATTAGTAAATACAAGCTAATATTCCTCGTTTCATATTCATCTGAGAAGAAAATCTTTTTCCTTCCTTCATGCATCAACCACGGACAAACATTATGGGATTTTATGGTGATTCTTATCTTTTGACTCTTTCTTTCAAAAGTCCGACGTGTTATCGTATTCACGGTGTTGCATTTCTTGCTGCAGAAATTATGGGAATCGTGTTTCGTGAATTGTGCACAAGTAGCGGGGGACACCTTTCAGCTAGTAAAAAATACCACGCTTCTACAAAAGTCTTCGATAGTATAAATAGCCCTAGCTTAAAGTTAATTTGATAAAGTCACATCAATTTTGAATTTATTTGAAAATAACTTTAATTTACTTATACCGTCCGCCATTCTTTTCTATCCTGAATAAAATAAGTACGGTCCATGCACTCTCAATCGATGTCTTCGAGATAAATTTTAATATTATAACCTTTCTGTGCCCAGGTCTTTCAACTAATCTTTTTCCCTCAGATTTTTCGGTTCAAAGTCTGTGCATACCTTTTATCTCTCCCATGCGTGCTGCATTTCTCGCCCATTTTTTCCTTGATTTAATAGTTCTAACAATATTTACTCAATTATTATACCAACCAATGCACATATATAAAATTTATAAAATTTACACATTAAAACCGCTCCGACATGTTTCGGTCCTAAGACCATCATCAGGGAGCTATATATTCCTTGCTAAAGTCACACTAGAAATAGACAGAGATTAATTTCGTTGTACAAGTTGGGTGTTGTGGCAGCATGCCGTGTTGTGTAATGTTATGTAGCGAAGAGTGCCGTGCTACGGATATGCATTCTGTGCTTCGTTGCGTGATACGAAGCACATAATGCACATCCGTAGCAGGGCACTCTTCGCAACATAACACTACACAACACGACATGCTGCCACAACACCCAACTTGTACAACGAAAATAATCTGTGAGTATTTCTAGTGTGACTTTAGCAAGGAATATATAGCTCCTTGATGAAGGTCTTAGGGCCGAAACATGTCGGAGCGTTTTTAATGTTTTAATGTGTAAATTTTATACATTTTATGTATGTTCATTGGTTGGTATAATAATTGAGTAACTCGACAACATGCACGGTGTAAGAATAAAGATACTAACAATATTTGTTTAAAAGTACACATTGCTAACTTTCGCACTGTTTAATTCTCTCAATTTTCCTTCTTAGGTTCAAGCAACACCTTCAGATAAACTGTTTCTTTTTTTTTACTTGAATGTAACTCACTCAGGACTTGTGTCTCTTTTCCGATATAAGGCAATGGGTCATGGTTCATACTGTAAAGTTCAGAACAGTCACAATGATGCTACAAACATTAATGTTATCGCTCTTGTTTTAAAAGTACAACGGACATTGACGAAGATTTTATACCATTCACTGCAGGAAGTTACATTGAATTCCTCGCTGTGAAAGTTTATACAAAACAATTCAAGAAAACGTATGTTGTTGATGGACGTGAAGATCCGTGAACACTTCACGTCGGTATTCGGTAGGAATTTTCTTACCCCCGAAATGGATGCTTGTCCGAAACTTTAGCATTTATGTACCGAACTACACTGCATTAGTTATCGGAATAATATGATCTTACTTTCGGTTCACAATCTGGATTAATTTCCTTTCTTTTTTTTTTAACCTTTAGACGCCTAAGGTCAACTATAGTTGATGTACCGCACCGCTAACCTCCAAAGTTGCATTTTATATATTTATTCAACAAATATAGGTACCGAATATTTTAAACATGGTGTATACTCTCCTTTTTTTCTCTTAAAAATGCAGTTTGTTTCATAATTCTAACGTATTTGGTTCCTGTATTATTCACATTTTATATACAGGGTGTGCTAAAATTAAAAAATAATTCCGGCGCCAAAAGGTTAAATAAGAAGGCAATTTGCACAGTGCGTGTGTCAGAGGGCCGCTTGGTATTGTAACCGTCCACAGTAAGCTGCCCGACACTCGGTTACAAAACTCCGTACACTCTAAGGAGGGATAGGAGGTGTCCTTGTTAGTCGTGTTGTAAATTTATAACGATCACGCTCTCCTCATTTATTGAAATCTTACACACAGTCATGAAAAACTTAATGACTAACCAAGACAATTGCTGTTAGAATTTCTGTTCACCGGTCCTCTGGTTTCATTACTGCTTTCCTTCGTGAAGTCTCACTTTCGAGTCCCCATCGTGGAATGCCTCAGCCTTTGTCAAGACAACAGGCAGACTGCACGCAAGTCTGCCCAAAAACGTCGTTTCGAACAAAGGAACATCTGTGTACAGCTGCCTACCGATATAACCAGAAAAAGAATTAAAACCTTTAATGGAAATTAGACGTGTTAGATCGCTACACATTCTAGAGACCTGCAAGGCTTAAATGCCATGAACAATTAGAAGTTTGAACTATTAACCATTCCGTACAATTCCAAATTTGGTATACAGAAAATTTTGATTTAATTTCATCTAGCTAATGGCCGGACGACCAGTTTATCTTCTCATCTTCTTGATACCTGTCAGGTTACAGTATAGCAAATAACTATCAGAAAAATATGGAAATCAAATTGTGGCAGTCGAAGGTGCCAGTGGAGCGGTAGATTGTAGAATTACCATATATATATATATATATATTTTATGGCAATTCATTGACTAAAAACATCGTACGATGCTTTGGATCGATATTATCAGGTTTGAAACTGCAGTAACACTAAGGCAGTAGACCGATGTGTCTGTCTGAAAATGAAAACCATGTTGTCAACTTGGAGTCGATTGATGCAGTAAAATCGTCAAAATATCGCATTACTGACTGTCAGTTGTAAACTTTGTCACATAAAATGGTTTCATAAATTCCATTGATAGACTTTCTTTCTCGTATAAAATTCTGCGATTCATAAGGTGACGAACAAAAGTCTTCACGTTCTATCAGTATTAGCTCTTTTCAAATTTGCAGCTTGGGGGGAAGTTGCGGATCCAAAATATCTTGATTTGTTTTGCGTTGAAAAAATGACAATTCGGAAAGTACGAGATGAATCGTATTACTGTTTTTTTTGTATGGCTTAACAGCCCAACTCGGGTCCAGGTCGCCTCGTTTTTGGTGTCTGGATCGCGTATAATTAGACACAGACAGGTGGTAGAAGTCTTTGAACTAGTGACCAGCTCATTGCAGAGGTCGCTACAACACACAGCACACACCAAAGAAGAACACCCACACTCTTTGTGGGATTCGAGCCCCTAATCACAACAATCTAGCGACGGAAAACCTACGCCTTTGACCACACAGCCACCGAGTATGACATATATTGTAAAGAATAACAATCATGTGCTCTTTACATCTTTTCATACAAAAGACTTAAGAATCCTGCAACTTTATACATATATAAGATTGAACACAGCGGTGTGGGAGGTTGCGTTCATGGTCTACATTTTGGAAGTATCAGGCTCAAATCGCTACTCGAAGATTGCGTATTCTAATTTAGGATTTTCATGGTCTTCCTAAGAAACTCCGTGATAATGGCTACCGCAATTTACAACACGACAACTATCTTCCACGCCTTTTCAAATCGATTTCTCATTCGCAGCTAATAACCTGAATATATAAATAAATGGCCAAATCAAAGCAATGCTTTAATCCACACAGCTTCTGTCTGGATGTTATTACTTTGGTGCACGTATAGAGACCCCCAGAATTACATCATGTTAAGGGTTAAAAAACTTCTGCACGACAAAGGGAAATTCTCATTTGGATTCATGCGAACAGTTGAAGGAACATCAAAGTACATGTGATGTATTACTTGCTAAAGCGTTTCGAAATAATGCCATAAATTAAAGCCAAAAATCATTTACCTTTAACGACAACCAATATTCAATGCCTGTTTTAATCTCGTTGGATGTTAGTTCCATTACTCCACCACTGAAATCTTTTGTAGATCGATAACAGCAGCGAGGGCAAAACCACAGCCCTCGGAAAGCAGAGGGTGGGAACGATACAGCCTCTGTCTGTCCATCCGTCCGCCCATCCTTCCAACAAGACCGGGAGTACACGGAAACTCTGAGGACTATTTCACCATTAACTTTCATGTTAATCTCTGAAGTTGTTATAAGCATGACTCAAACTTAGGTCGCCCATAATCGAAATAAGTACTTAGAACAGTTTGCCTTAGAATAATATTTACAATAAATTAATTGAAATTCTCATAATTTAAAAATTAGAACACACTAAAGTATGTTAAACACAGATGTCTGATGCTGCGTATCATTACTCAGCCCAGTGGTGCAAAGGACAGTAATAGTGGCTTGTCTTTGAGAGATGTCGGGATGTTAGAATGGCCTACTTCTGTGATTTTACACTGTCCTTCCAACGAAATGGCGAAATCGTATGCCACGATCAATTCTTTCAGCATGCTTCCCATTTCATTCGACACTGTACATTTTAAGCTTCCTAAATTTTGACTCATGCATTTCTTACAAATATTCATACGGCCGAAAGTTGTACAAATAATTCACAATATTAGAATATACTGTAAAAATAGGACCGTGCCAAATATTCCTTCCCCACATCCTGACGTAAAGCAGACCACTGCAGGCATGGAGCATAAACACAGTAATATGTAAAAGGAAATAATATAATTTCAAAACAAAACAGACAACATATCTGTCACATTCTGTAATATTAATACAATTTATCTTCGACACGGAATGTATTTATGACTTTAATATGATGCTTAGAACACTCAGAAATTATTCTCTAAAACGAAATAACCAGTTAGTTCCTGTAGTGTATGGACTGTGTTTTCTGCTAGTTAGGAATTGGATGTTTTTATTTTATTTGGGTGAACGAGTTATGCCCCTTCGCAAATCCTCGAACAACATTAAAAATTGCGACGTAATATAGCCCTCCAATTGCGAAAATCAAATTCAGCCTTAATGCAGCAAATGATCAACTGTTTTCTCCAACTGTAAGCTCAAAGACTCCACATCCAATCACATTGCCCCCTTATCTTCCCAGTGCTCTACCTTGTCTCCCAAGTATCTCTACTAAAATTACGAGCGGGCGCTGTCTAGAAACCTATAAAAAGTGACTTTATAATAGATTCATCTCTGTCTACTAATTCCTCATTCATTTTTTTGTCTCTTCGTCATCCTGCTTTAAGTGATTAAGGCTAATTTATATGCGAATAGACAAGAGCTCCTCTTCTTGTGAACTAGTACATTCCAGAGATAAGGCCGCACTGTTGTCTATATCAGATGTTTAGTAATAATTGACAAAAGGAATTACAGTACACGTGTATTAAATTATACGTAGAGTACAATAAATATATCTAACAACAAACTTCGGGTAATGTATCACCGGCTGCTCGCAGTAGAGCGGACGACAACTTTGCTTGCAACGCGACCAGAGACGCCTCCCGTTCTGCAGTGCTCAGTTCGATTGTAAAAGATACTCGTTATGTTCGGTTTTAGAACTAGGGCACAAAAGATTGGGCTTTGGATTATACTGTACAACCTGATGTAAATATTGGTGCCACTCTTACTCATTTTTTGAAGATATAAAAGTTAATTACCATTCTGGTGCTAATTCTGCCACCCTAATTTTCTAAAATTCTGTTTCAGAGATCTCTGAAACAGAATTTTGCACAATTTCTGTCTTATTTTTTTCACAAATGAAATTCTAACAGGCTATAAGAATACGAACAACAGTCGACACTTTAGGGCTTTTCAGTTTCCAGTTTCTGAGACTGAAAACAATTCAGTTCTTCCTCAGTCATGGTGAAACCTTTAGCCAGGTATTTAGAGTTTAAACTTTTAGGTTTCTCCGCGTCATGATTTTTCTCAGTGCCCTAACCCCATCTACCCATTTTTTGACTCGACTCCATCAAAACCCCTTTGATAAACTCCTGAACTTGGCTTTCAGGTTTCTGGAATATGTTTTCGTCAATGTCCAGGTGCATTTCTGTGTCCGAGTATATCAAGTTGCGGATTAACGTCTCAGTTTCCTATCGTCCCTGAAGTCCATATGGTCCGGGGTGCTTACCAACGCCATTCATGTTGGAAGACTCGATACCACACCAGGAAGCATTAGTGCTCGTAGATGCCTTGCAGAAGTCATAGTACTTCGGAAACAATCTTAGCGTCATTCCACCCTTCCTTCGCTAGCATTAACAGCTTAACTGATAGTTCTCCACAAGCAGTAACATTTGAAAGTCAAATGTGACACAATAGTGCACAGGTTGCAGGAGATCAGTGGTATTAGGGTACAACTGCACCAACTGGTTATTAAACTAGCAATTTCTCAGGACGATTCGTGGCCTGCTACTGAATAAGACAGAGGTGCAGGTCCTCAAAACACAAATTCCAGAGTCTCTTCGTGTATACAGTAATTATATTTCTACTTTTATTAAGGATCGTGAATTACACTAGCACAGAACCATTCAAATGCTGCCTAATTCTCTCATTCTTCTTTAAAACTGTCCCAAAAGTCGAATGATTCATCCCAAAGCACCTGCTACATTTAAGGTTATCTCACGTACGTAAAAACGTTTTTTCCCCCCCACTTTATATTCCACCGCATTAGTTTAACTTTAGTGGCCAGGACATCCTAGTCGGTATAGCCACTCGCTATGGGCTGAACGTTACTTGGTTCGAAACACGGAGAAAAGGAAGTGGTGATTTTCCCTACCCTTCCTGACGCCCACAAAGTAATTTCAACCTAGAACAGACCACGAGCGCCCAGAGAGGGAGTAGAGGTATAGCTCTACGCTTTCTTTAACATCGGCGCTAGATGGGGTGGGTGGTCAACGCCACGCTCCGGTCACTTTACTCCGGGAAAGATCCCGTACCAATTGTAGAGGAGGCTGGGTGGGCCTCAGAGCAAGTCCGGACAGGTGCGGAAGATCTCGACCCCACGGGACTCGATCTCCGGACCGTCCAGCCCGTAGCAAGTCGCTATACCGACTACGCTTTCCCGGCCCTGACGCCCGCCAAGACTCCTCTACAAGGTGTACCGGGCCTTTCCTGAGCGTTCAGTGGCCGGGACTTGGTGTTAAACGCCCAACCCCACCTAGCACCGACGTTAGGAATGGGTGGAGCTATACGTCTTTTCTTCCCTCTTGTTTTCATAACATTTACCTTTTATTAGTGCATCTCCTTCTTAATAACAACTTCAAGATTTTCATCACGTTTATGCTTCTGGGATGTGAAGGGAGGTGTTAATGTTCGTGGAAAGCAGAAAGAGCGCGCGGCGACAAAGCCGGGAAAGACACAGTCGGAGGCCCAGGGAGAATTTCCAGGAATGTCGGGTAGCGACAAAGAACAACCACCGCCATCTAATCCACTGCTTTGCTGTTAAACGCACTACTGCGGGTCCGACAAGGCAGTTGGACATAAGGAGAAATTTGTTTGCTTTCCGAATTTTCGTACGTATAATATCTACGATGGAAACAAAGAAAGTTCAATTTCTTATGAACCATCTGAAGACACGAAGTGATGTAACAAAGTTACGTAAATCAAAACTGAGTCTTGGCCGTAGGATTGGTATTATAAACTTCTCAGTTCTGCGGACCTCGTGCAGTTTGGTAGGTAGATACAGAAGTTTTGGACCACCACATTTTTTTTTTCAGTTTTCTGTATTGAAAGTACGAACAGCGCATTAGTGCCAAACATTGGCACTTTTCTTTTCTAATTAAAGAGCACAGCGTTAGATTACGGGAGAGGGCCAAGTACACATACCACTGACTGACCTATTTCTACTGTTTATACAGTGTATAGAATTTGAGTATGTAAGAAATTAATACGCAAGTTCCGGCTTATACCATATTCTTAAAAACGCTCCTCAAACAATACTCCTTGTGTAAAATGACGAAATTCCATCTTATGCAAACATCACAAAATCAGTCGTCTGTCAATAATTCCATTAATAATCAATAATAATAATACATTTTTTTAAATAATTTCCTTTCCAAATCAAAATACAAACTCCTACGTGACTAAGAGAGCTTATTAATTACTTAATTAACCAAAGAATTCACTTCATGGAACGGTCTCTTCTGCAGAAGGTATTAGCTGTTCAACTGATAAAGTAATATCCTCAACTTATCTCTCATATGGCCCTCTATTTCTATCTATTCTGGGCCACACAAAGTCATCGTATATTAGTAATTACGTACAGGCGTTTCGGGACGACCTATCGGTCGAATCTTAAAGAGTCAAGAAGATGGGACCGATATGTTGTCCCGAATTGTCTGTACGTAATTATTACTCTATGCTGCGTAACATCCCAGAAGAGCGCACATCTCATCTAAATCGCGGCGGAAGCCTGAAATCATGCACAGATAGAACAACATTTCTACCCAGTTTCTTTTAAAACCCATTTTAATAATATCCCACAATCCAAGCCTACACATCAAAAGTAGTTTATTTACTTCAGGTTTTCAAACAGACTCTTAATAAAGTTTCTGGTTTCCCCATGCGTGCTACATATTCTACCAATTACAAGCTCTCTCATTTGACTATCCTATTACTGTCTGGTGTAAAGCAAGAGTTATCATTCTCCTCATTATGTATTCTTCTTCATCGTTTTTCTCTCCTTGTTCCAAGTATTCTCCTCAGTACCCTTTACAGAGGTTCTCAATACAGCATACCTGAATAAGAAAATTGAATAAAACCTCATTCCTCTTTGTTACGTATCTAGCCTGTGTCCCGTACCATCAGCGCTCATTCTGACGCAAGTGTTATGTGACAAAGACCAACAAAGTTGCCTTTTATACAATGTCTTCTACTTACCTTATTGGAGAAGATTTCGTCTAATGTCCTCCATATTTTCTTCACTGACACACTTTGGTACCGAAGACAATAATTAGTTGGCTTGAATTGTCTCGAATGTATTAGCAAAACCACTATTAACACCCATTTTTGCGCTTGATAAGGCTGTAATTTCAAGTCTTCTTCCCAAAATGTCACTAGTTTAAACGTTATTATCACCGTAAACATTAAACACAATATTTAAACCAAATATTCCTCATGAAATAGGAAGTTTTAGTTAAAAATATGTATTGTTTTACACTCTTTCCGGAATATCTGTATTCATATAGCAGAAGTTCTACTATTTTAAATATGGATCATACAGTCCTACTGGCTACGGTCGTGTTCGATTCAGAAACCTGCTCGTCTCTTGCTAATATGTGGAAGGTAACAGATAAATGCACTTTCATATTTAGCACAATACCAATTCTGTTTCACCTTCTATAGCCAAAGATGGACGCTACAGTAGTCTGAGTACAAGCAGATACATTTGTGCCTGATGCATAGCCATCTATTTTCGTAAACTAAACTCGTCAAAACAGCACCACACATGTGTAAAATATATTTTCTGTTCGAGAATTCTATATGACATTGATTTTGTAGTTCTTCTTCACATAAATCGTCATAGTTTTGGTATTTAATAAATTTCTCTAAATTAGGAATGCTACAAATTTATGCTACGAAGTTATGTAAATAAATCCGAAATTTGATTTCGTTTGAAAATTCAGTGACAGAAAGGATTACAAACACCTCTGCAAGTATGAATGTGTCTAAATTTATGTACGTTTATATTATGTATCTGTGCATTATACATTTTATACATACGCAGGTTTATGTATTAACCCTTTAAACGCCTAGTTAAATCCCATCTGCCATCTGCTGACATTATTAGGAGCTCACCGTATTTTCCACGTTAGCGGTTTAAGGGTTAATGAACACAGCATATACAGGAAGCAGCAAAAAATATGTTTTTTGTCGGCTTCATACTTTAGTAGGTCTGTTCAAGTAATATACTTCAAGTATGTATAGTTTGTCTATTAAGCACCTTATGAGTTAAAAATTTAAATTTTCGGAAACGTGATATCATTTTAGAAATTTGCTTTCTGAAATTCTTTGTGCAGAATGTAAATAAATACTGCTCATAATTTATGCTTCGTTGGATAATTAGAACATTTTACTTGGTTGATATGAGAATTTTAAAAAACACTGTGTGAAAAGTGCACTGTCATTTAAAGGTACTTCACAAAACTAAAATCCAATGAAAGCAAAAGCTATCTACTACATCGCACGCTGTTAATAAAATGTCATTGAATGTTTTTTTTTTAGTGCGAAGCTTAATCCGGTGCTCATTTTTATATTACGGTAGTCATTACAAAATGCCAACTTCTTCGTTGTGAATATTTTCTACAATACTTAGTGAAAATTAGTGAATTTTAATGCTCTTAGCCTTATTTTTACTACCATCTAAGCGATGTCACTTTTATTATTAATCTTTATATGCTTCTACGAATCATCCCACAAGTTTCTGTCTATTTGTTTCACACGTGTCACTCGAAAGGTTTGAGCCATTTTTTATGAACTTCAGAAATCACGAAAAATATTGTAACATTTCTTCACTCTGTCAAATTAAACACTTAATATGAAAGCGAAGTTTATTTTAAGAAAATCTATACGTAGATAACAGAGCTGCTTATTTTTTTTATGGATATTTAAGTTTATATTCTGTAATTATACAGCCACGTTTAAGAAATAACGACGTTAAATCTGAAACTTTCACTTACAGTGTGGGCACAAATTTGTATAAGATCTTCAGGATCCCGTTTATTCAAAACTTAATGGTAAATTCCGTTGTTATCAAAGTGACACTGTGCCAGAATTATTTAACGACATGTATTGGTTAAGTGTGCCAATAAATTCTGTTAAATGTAGAGAACGTATTTCGATAAAAGTGACCCAAGATTTTCGATAAATAATTAGTTTTATGATTTCTGATGAAATCGTCAAAAAGTGTTACTGCGTTGTCACTTTCGGCTAGAGTAAGTGTGAGAAATTTTGTTTCATTTGGCTTCTCACATTTTTTTTAAAAAAAAAAACATGTAGATAGAATTAATCTGTCGAATGAAGGCCATAATGCCGGAAAAAAATGTTTTATTTGGCGATACCCTCTAGTTGAATACGAGGCGTTGTAGTTACTTTCCTAGCCAAAGAACACTGTGCAGAGAAATCCATATTATTTGAAATGTGATATACACTTCTTAAAACTTCAGTTCAACGAATACATTATTAACTGAGTGTCACTGATAATGGGCTTCTTCTTTTAGTCATCGCCACTCTGTACATACATACATACATACATACACACACATCCATATACATACAGAAATTTCATTATATTTACCGAGATTTTACTATCCAAATCACGTTTTGAACCACACAGCACTATCACACAGATATTCGTTACAGTGAAGGACACTGTATATATATAGCAGTACAGTCACTTTATTAACCAAATAACACTGAATGAAGTGGTTTTGTTGTGGTCACTGACTCTTTGTACTTCACTACACTTCAGAAGAGCCACGTTAAACGAATAACACACCGAATTATGGAGTGTGCCTTTTGTTGCCGGTAATGGTTTAGTACAGTCATGTCTCTCATGCGACGGATTCTATCAGCGCCGAACAAGGTACTGTACTGCGTTCAGTGCACAGCGTCGCGGCGTTGTGTGCATGGCGCGCATACGCACCAATGAGGCGCGCGACAACAGGAGGGAAAATACTACAGAGGGAGTTAAATGAGGCATCAGCCCTTTTATATTTAACTTTTGTGTGATTCGAGTTGCGTAGTGTTATTTCTGTTTCAAAACTTTCTAAAGGGTGTTAGAACTCTGTGATTACATTATAGAAAGTAGAAACCTATGATAGACTTCCTCTTGATAATTAATTCTAATTATAGCACAACTTTATATGCGTTAAAATATTGCTTGAACGTCTGGGGATTTGGGGATAGATCATACTGACTAAAGAATTTCAAGATTTCCAGTTTAAGGTGTTGTTTTTTTTGTCTTTTAAAACCTACATGTTACGTGATGCACCAAAAAGACGAACTTTAACAACTGTACGTTCTGCACAAAATGCATTTTTGTGTTTTGTATTTATCTGAGAAGAAACAGTGTGCCACTTACACCATAAACTGATTGAGTTCATAACCGAGATGAAAAGTGTTTACAGCGCGGTACGGACTGGGTCTTTAAATAAAGCTGTATGCCATTCGCCTTTAAAGGGTTAAAGAGAAAAATTTCAAATTTTTCGTGCTAAAAGTTCACTTATTCAGACTATCGCCCATTATCCGGATCGGTTTGGCCTTTTGGGTAAATTTGTTAACAATTCTATAAGGTCAAATTGCCTTGGAATTACCGGTTATCGGATCAAGTAATTTAAAGTGTTGTGGCTTCTGGAACTTCAAATCAGGCGTGGTCGAAAGGTTTAGATGCAGGTACATACTGTAAATAGTAACAGCCCGAAATTCAAATTGCCAATGTAGCCCATTTGCCAGGAAAAATCTAATTATTCGGATTTTCTGCATTTCCGGATGGCTCGCCGTCCCGATTGATCCGGAAACGTGGAATTCTACTGCATATGATAAATCTGAGTAATAGTTCTACATTAACATATGTCTGGTTATAAGTCATTACAGCGCTACAGCTATTTTTAAGGTACCTACTTGGCTGTAACCGGCAATCGTACAATACATGTTCCTTAGTACTCTACAAATAAAGGTACGTTTTATGTCAGATAACACTACAAAAGAAAGACATAAATTTAATCTTAACCTTTAGACGCCTAATGTCAACTACAGTGGTCGTACCGCACCGCTAACCTCTAAATTTGCATTTTATATATTTATTCAACAAATATAGGTACTGAATATTTTAAACATGGTGTATACTCTCCGTTTTTTTCTCTTCAAAATGCAGTTT
>Ga0123352_10010193_pt1 | contig 14752 bp, 9 predicted proteins | sample TergutLab28metaG_FD_89700 | JGI IMG/M metagenome (GOLD analysis project Ga0123352, IMG submission 89700) | Labiotermes labralis P1 segment gut microbial communities from Petit-Saut dam, French Guiana - Lab288 P1 | ecosystem: Host-associated > Arthropoda: Insects > Digestive system > Gut ... | reverse complement strand
GGTGACGGTTTGACCTTGTGGTGCGTATTCGTGATGCACCACCCCACGGGAGTCGAGAAAAACGGTCAACAAAACCTTGACGTTGCTGCAGACCTGCTGTGCTTTCTTTGGCCTCGGGGATGATGAATGTTTCCATTGTGAGGACTTCACCTTTGTTTCTGGGTCGTACCCGTAAACCCACAACTCATCACCAGTGATCACAGTGTTCAGGAAGTTGGAATCACTTTCTACGCAGTCCAGCATGTCTTGTGCGATTTCCAGACAAAGGTGCTTCTGCTCCATTGTTAGCAGCTTCGGCACGAATTTCGCGGACACTCTCCTCAAACCCAAATCCGCAGTCAAAATGGTATGTACCGATCGAATGCTTACCCCTACCTCGCCTGCCAGTTCTCGTACAGTGATACGACGGTCCTGCATGACCAAAGTCTGCACTTGGTTGATGATATTGTCATTTCAGCTAGTTGAGGGCCTACTGTGACGTGATTCACTGTCCACTGATGTGCTGCCATCTTTGAAGCGGTTGTACCACTCTTTTATTCGTGTGATACTCATGGCATCGTCCCCAGAGGCCTGTTGAATCTTTCAAATAGTTTTCACTTGGGTATCGCCAAGCTTTTGGCAAAATTTGATGCAATACCGCTGTTTTTGTCGTTCCATCATTTTGCAATAACTGACAATCCGACGAGCGTTCACAACACTTACACAGTCATCGACCGACTGCCGGCTATTGACGCTTTCTATAGGCGGGAAAAAATTCACGCATACGCATAAATGTCCCCTCCACATCTACAATGATGGACACTTCCCGTGCTTGATTTGTTTATGCGGGAAAAATTAAGATCCGATACTTTTTGAACAGACCACGTATACTATTCCTCACTTCCTGCAATGTGTATGGGTTGATGGCTGAAAGGGTTAAGTTTATACAGTAAGCCACCAGGAAGTGCAACCAATTATTGTCAGATAAAAAAATAACCCTTTAGTACTGTGTACATGTAAAAATGTAGATGTAGTGTATTTTTCTTTCTCTGCTGGTTTATGCCTATCCCTTTTGTACCTCACTTGTTTTTTCTTGTTTAATTGAAAAATAAAGGAACCTATTTAAAAACAAGACTGATAAAATGAAGTTTATATTGCTCTCTAATTCTGTATTATGTGAAAAAATGTTAAGGGTAGTACTGTGTTACTTCCTCTCATCCTCCTCCTCTTCTGTCATCATCATCATCATCATCATCATCATCATCATATAGCTGTTAGATGGAATTGAACCACTTGTTGACTGTTCCCAGTCTCATATATCCAGGGGTCTCCTCATTGGTGACCAGTGGTTCCTTCTGCCTTTTGGCCTATAGTCTTTTATTATCCTGTGTTACTTGATGCTTTGACAAATGTCTTAATGAAGTCCTAGTCCCAGAACACTTTATGAAGGTTTGTTCATCATGAGGTTCTAAAATCTGACCATTCCAGACCAAAATTCTGATAATATGCAGTCCACTGTGGAGCAGAACTGATTATAATGTGGGTGAAATATAAACCCCAGAGCTATCCGCAAATTCCTGGTCTTTTGTTATTTTGAATAAGTAAATGCCACTTACTAACATAACTGCATTTGTTGCAGAGTTAGATCACTGTATTTCTTATGTACTTTTATCAGTTTTTTATAATCTTATTATGTATATTAGTTACCCACAATTTACAGTTAATTTCAGCACAGAGAAAAATAATCTGTATACAGTATTCTAGTAACTAGAAATTCTGTAGTAATATGGTTTATTGATTTTCCTGCTTACCAGAGTGCTGGATAATATGTACATGGGAAGTGTGGAAACTGTCAGAGTTCTCTCATTTAAATGTTTGTGTGTGCATGTTATGAAGGCACATGGGGGAGTGAATATAACTGTACTAATCCTTAAGCTGAGCGCTAGGTGGAGGTGAGTGGTTAGCTACATAATCTGGCCACTTTACCCCATGGAAAAGAGCCACCATTCCCCATTGAATAAGAGGCTGGTTGGGCATCGGAACCAATCTTGACAATTAGAAAAGTCCCTTGCCCTTATCAAGATTCAAACCACAGTTCTTTAGTTGACCAAACCATAGTGCAATTAATATACTGGCTGTTCAGCCTCAGCTTGAGTTGTCTCATAGCATGTTAATGTAGTGAATTGTAGATGGCAATTGACTGTTACTTCATGTACAGGAGATTCTACACATTCTTATAATAAGTAAGGTCCTTTTCCAATATGTATTGTCATAATTCCCCTGATACCCTCAGTAATGAAAGTGTCATTAAATAAACTCAGAATGAATTATTGTATGCCAATATAGCAGCTAGTTTTTGAGCAAGTGTCAACTCTCCTATCTAGGACACCATCTGTTATCAGTCTCCACATATTTTGGTTTCTTGTCGTGTTTAAGTATATTTATTCTGGACTAATATTAATCCTCATTATTTAGATGGGAAAAAAGGCAGCATGATATGTAAGATAATATTTCACCAGAAAGCATAATTGTTTGTTCTGTTTTGGAAACAGTTGATTTATTTGCATTAAACCATTCTTCCATTGAAGGTTTCTAAAATTTTCCAGATTTATTCTTTTGTTTAATGTTTCTAAAAGTTTCCAGATCCTGCATGGACTCTGGTTCTATTTAAATATCAGTGATAATTTGTTCATGATTTGTACTCACCATGTATTATTGTAATGATAAAATCAAGGAGGGTGGGATGGGTTGGGACAGGTGGCATGCATGGTGGAGGAGGTGAATGCACACAAGGTTCTGATGGGTTAACTTTAAGTAAAGAGACCACTTGGATTACTAAGACATAGATATGAGGATAATATTAACATGAATCTTGAAAATAATGGGAAGGTATGGATTAGATTTATCTGGTGTGGGATAGGGACAAGTGGTGGACTCTTGTAAATACAGTAAAGAACATTTGGGTTTTGATAACTGTGGGGAATTTTTTTGTTAACTGAGAAACCGTTATCCTGTTGTGAAGGATTCTGCTACATGGACTTAGTTACCTAGTTAATGGTTCCAGCACTAGTCCTATTATGATCATTACACCACTATGAGCATTTTAATGTATATACGTGACTGCAACCCAAAAATTTATAGTACACAGTTCTGTCACACTGTAAAAATAAAAAAAGATGACGCCGCAAAGAAAGATGTCTGTTAAGTCGTCACCTTTTCACAACTCATGTCTAAGAGCACCACTAAAAGGTAGCAGTTAGACATTACCCAACTTTACGAACAATTCCTAAAGAAAATTATGTGTCCGGTAGTACCACAACGAAAGACATGAATTTTTAATTATGCTGCTGAGTTTTATTAAGGAAAGAATTTATGTTAACAGCAAAAGAAAAATCAGTTTAATTGGATAATATCAAACAACTTCAGTTGTCACACTGGTTACTATTCAAAGAGAACTCCACCGTTTTGTGTGCAAAATCCTGCGCTCTTCAAAAGAGAATGTGTTGCCTTTCTGATATTTTCTTTTCCCCTTATGCCATCAGCAAATTCCACGTTACACTGCAATAGTTCTTTTGTCTGGAGTGTTTGCTGGTAGACAAAAGCCTTTCATATGTTCCCACAAGAGGTAGTCAAGGGGTGTGAGATCTAGTGATCTTACAGGCCAGGCCTGTGGTACTGAAATAACCAATTCAGTAATTAGAGTAATTGTGATTAAGGTACTTTATTACTTGTTGGCTGACATGAGGTGGTGCACTATTTTTTGGAAACAACACTTTTTATTTTGTCCGCAGAGGAACACCTTGAGATCTACGCTATTCTGGGATATTATGCAGCATAGAACAGTAATTCTGTACTGACGTTTCAGGACAAACTATTGGTCCCATCTTCAAGAGAGAAGCAGTCCAAGTAGGCTGCCAGGAATGCTTAGGTATGCCCACACCATTCCCTATATGAACTGTGTAACCTGAGTGTTCCTGGAATTCTTGGACTGCTTGACCCTTGAAGATGAGATTGACAGGTTGTCCTGCAACTGGGCACAGAATTACCATTCTACACTGCATACCATCCTAGAAGACCACACATCTCATTTACGTCACAGCATAAACATTAAATCACATGCAGAATTTCTTGTTGCAGGAGTGGCAGTTCTGTGTGAAATTCAGACATGAAGTTTCAATCATTCATGCATTCCACAGTGACAAGTCCTGTCATGCGATTCCCAATGATACCACACCATCATGAATGTAATTCATAAGAACTGACACCATGCAGTTATTGTACAGTATATTGAAATATAAAATGTTCATAGTTATGTAGCTGTTAATAATTTGGCATGTGTTGGCACAGCATTTTTTGCTCAAAATGACTCATTTACAACATGCTGAAGTTTGAAGCATCATATGTGGAGCATTCTGTATACCCTTACTGCACTCTGTCTTCTATTGCCCTTATGTAGATCCTTGGTAGCTGTCTTGTAACTTCATTGTATCTTCATTCTGCTTGCTTCTGCTCTGAAGATGGAAGCAGTATGTACCTGCAGTACACTGATATCCGCCTACAAGACTACATGGTGTCTTATCCCAGGAGACCACAATCTGGATAATTTAAATTTTCTTGACAGCTTTTAGTCTGTCCTGCAGTACTGTATGTCTTTGATATCTGATAAAACATTCAGCCAGACAAACACACTTTCCCCCTTTTTGTTTTATTTTATTTACTGTGCAAACACATAACATTTCTCTGATACATTTCATTTTATAAAGCAGAAGTGTCATTAGAATTACAACATCAAGATCCATGCAACTGATGCTAAGAAGGGATATGTCAGAATCAGAAACCAAGTAATCCCAATCTTTGTTTTAGAATTTCAGGGCTTTAAATTCTGGTTAGTGGATGTTTTATTTATAAATCATAGTTTGTCAACATTGCTTTAAGTTATTCAGAACTTTGTATATGTGTTCATTTGTACTTTATTTAAAAATGTATTTGACGAGAATGATTTGAAGTCATCAGTGATGCAAATATTAACATAGCTTGCTTTATCAGTTGTAACGTTATGTTAAACTGGTGAAGCAAAATAGTCTATGAATGTCTTTCAGACTGGAACCTTTTATTAATTACTTTGCACTGATTTGTGATAAGGGTACAGTTAATATGAACATACTAAAACTTCTGTGGCTGTTAAGTTGGGGTTACCATCACAAGCACTGAGTTATAAACAAAATTGGGTTTGTGTGGGTGTATGTTGGCATCCATGAATTGGTGTCATTATGTACTGAAATCACTACTAAACTAGTATCAACACTTACAGCACAGGTTTGAGAAAAATTATAGTTAATACAATAATAAAATGACTGAATATGTTTGATTGTATTTGTATAGCAGACACACCCTTACTGGATAAAATAAAAGAAGAATTACCAGAAGAGGTGAGAGAACAAGATGAAGCAGGAGGGTCTGAGAAACAAGAGTGTCAATCTGTGGCTAGTGATGTACCAACACACCTCATCCAAATTAAAGCCGGATCAAAAGAAGTAAGATATCTGTGTTATAGAAGCATAATCAGTGTGTATCATCATATAGCTGGCAGGGTTTTAAGCCACATGACCTGTTGTGGATAATTAATGATTAGGTAAAAATAAATGTGAAGATTTAATTTTGGTTAAAACTAAGATAATCTTAATGCAGTAAAGTCATAAATTTTCATTGTTGTAGCAAATTCTGTCATTATGAGAAAGCATGACAAAAATATCCTCCACTATACATAAGTTTTAGCTGAACCTTCTACAGTAACACTACATTATTTAATATATGTTTTGTTAAATGGGGTTTAGAGGTTAGCAGGCTTATGAGCAGGGAGAGGTAGAACTGCCATTGAACATGTGACCTTCCTGCTGCTCCTTTATGTGTGTTTGTTTTTTCAGGATGATGTATAGTGACCAAGGTCAAACCATATATTTCACATCTGTTAGAAGTAAAGGTCAAGGAAATGAGAGGGGTGGGACAGGTTGCAGTTAGGTAGGCATATACTGATCAGACTGTCAACATTATTTCCCAGCAATAATGCAGTGTTAAGCTGCCTGCCTTAATTGTCAGTAATGTTCCTTCTACTCACAAGATAGTGATGAAGATGAAACATGCCATTTGGTCCTGGTGTTATGGTGTCTGATAAAAAGTGGTCTGTAGTGACAGAAATGTGTAGAGCATGTAATGTAGCTTTTGTACTAGTCTCATAGCAGACCTGTAAACACAAACCACCTCAAATATGACATCATAAATGTGTGGGGCACTAAAACCATGCAACTGCTACATGCAATAGCTACTGCATCAGATGTAATCACTGATGCAAAAGCTTTTTAGTTTTGTTGTGGCCAGTGTATGGTACTTATATGCATCCACTGCAATGACTGTCATTTGTGTCTGATGCAGTAAGAAGTAGGATAAATACATTTTATGAATCTTGAGGTTTTCACGGTATTGTGATTGAGGACTGTGTTTCAAGGAATATCCTGCATTCATTGTAAAGGGTCTAGATGCTGAGAATAATGAGAGAGCAAGGCCAGAAGGGGGAATACATATTTATAGTGTAAATGGTTCATTAATTCCTGGAAGGATTGGTAGGCCAATTGAAATTTTAGTTCCATAATGTCCTGTTCACACGATGAGGAAATTAAACAGGCAGAGTATGTGTCATACAGTAAATGTTGAAATTATAAACTGTGTGAAGTGCAAGCTGGATTCAGAAGAAGACATTGATGTGAAATTTGTAGGCAGTTTTCTTTCACCAGTTGACAGATAGATTTTTATGGAACTTAATTTGAACATTGATGTAGCAGGCCATTCCATTTTCCTGCAGTCAGCAATAATAGCATGGTTGTACAAACCTGTGAGGTGAGAGCCATTTAATTTTGGGTCTTGGTATAAATTATGGTAATAAATCTTCAAAGGAGATGCAAGGGCTGTTAAAGCTTTTTTTATATATATATAATGTGAAACATGTTGGCCATGTGAAATGTTTCTTGTGTGCTAAACAGCGTGAGTACTACAAGAATGCCAACGTGTTGCTGCAGTGGTCAGACCACGTTGGCCATTTGTGTCCATCTCTGTATGTGCGGCATGCAGCATTAGACTACACTACTGTAGTGGAACTGGACCATAAAGCTTTAGAGATTTTAATAGGGGGGTCATTTTCTTAGTTAAGTCAGTTATTTGAAAACTGTATTGAACCAGAATAGTAATAATTTTAATAAATTAAAACAACTTAACAATGTCAGTTATGCAGATTGTGTAGCATGAGTAGATGAGAGAAATATTAGTATGGAGCACTGGCAGAATGATACTGATGGGGGAAGACTGAAGTACCTGGACAAATCCTGTCTCAGTGTGTCTTTGTTTACCACAAATCCCATGTGGACTGGCCTGGCATCAAAGCTGGTAAAGCTGTTTAAGAAATAAAAATTATTACTGCAATGAATTTTAAGTAATTTTTTATAATGATCATAAATTATTGAAGCAGTTGAGTAATATTTGGTTATGCTGTGAACACTAATGATGGCCTACAAGGCCATATTTATTAAAAATAATAATTACTTACATAAATATAGATAAGATGGAGTAAAATAGAGTAGAGTAGAATAGAACAGAATACAAGAAGAACAGGCACAGTAGTGACCCGTTCACTTCAACCATATTGGATCCTTTGTGTAGCCCATATATTCATGCATCTAGCAACCACGCACCATGAACAAAGTGCAGTATCCAGCAGATAGAAATGTGTTCGAAGTCACCTGATTTCATAAAATATCAACTCAGTTGCCGGAATCTCAATGTGGCCAAAGCCGCAATCACAAAGAACATGTGAAGTCATTAAGGTAGCGAACCTGTGTTTGTCCACATATGAACAGCCAATGCTTCTCATGTTTCATGTTTGTACAGTCCCTGATTTCTTGCCTGTCAAACTTTGCAGATATTCCAAGTGCATGCTCAGGTCCTATGAGTGGATGTGAGAAGCTTTCTGTAGCCACTCGATCAGCTATTTCATTTCCATCAATTCCCATCTTTTCATACCAGTTGAACCCTGTTATGTTCTGCATGTTTCATAAGGGACTGATGACAATCCCAGACTAGTTTGGAGTTTATCTGGAAATTATTAAATGCCTTAATGCCTACTTGGCTATCTGTGAGAATGTAGATGTTGCTACTTTTGTAGCCCTTCTCTATATTCTCTGTTATGTGTGCATTGATAGCATATATCTGCCTGGAACACTGTGGTGTGGAGCCCAAGAATGAAACTATGCCCATCTTTTGTGCCCCATCTATACACCCAAGCCGTCATTGGTCTTTGAGCCTTCCGTATACCAGACCAGGCTCCCTTTCTTATCTGGGCTAAACCAGTTTTGCCATTCACTCTTGTCAGGAAGCTGGATCTTCATTGACTTCAGATATGCATATCTTGGCATCATTTTATCTGTCCTATTAATAAGATGGGTTTATGCACCATGTCCCGAGACTTTAGCGTGACTAATTAGTGGATTTGGGTTTCCACTGATTGGTTGCACGTAAGTCTGTAGATAGCTGCTTGGGCCTCTTGTCTCAATTATCACGTGTAAAGGTGGTAGTCCCAGATGGACGTCCATTGCTACTGTTGGGGTAGTTCTCATTATCTGAGTTATAACCAGACAGGCTAATCTCTCTTGTTTATTGAGCTCCATCCTGCTGACATATCTTACTCTTGGCTGCCTTACCATGGAGCGATAGGTCAGAATGGGTCTGATTACCTTTGTGTGGATCCAGTATAACAGATTAGTTTTCAGGCCCCAGGTTTTACCAGATGTGCTCTGACAGGTCCAGAAGGCCCTGTAGGCCTTTATCATTGCATTCTGCAGCTGTGTCTTCCATGTCAGTCCCTTGTCCAAGATGAATCCTAGGTATTTGACTTTAGTAGTAGCTGTAGTTTATGTCCAGAGATGGTTGGTTCCTTTAGGCCCCTTAAATCTCATTTCTTTTGAATGGAACTCTCACCACCTTTTATGGATTTATTGATAGCTGAGTTCTGTCACACCACTGCTATACTGTACCCAAAGCCTCCTGAAGAAGCTCTGAGAAAGTGTTTGAAAATTTTCTGCTGATTAGGTTAGCATTACCATCGGCATATCCTAGTGTATAGCAGCCATTCTCATTGAGCCCCTCTATCAGTTCATCCACAACCAGGCTTCATAACAGGGGTGATAAGATGCTTCCCTGCAGACAGCCCCTGGCCGTAGACCACCACTCCAGAGATTGTCTTGCCAGTGTGGCTGTTCTTTTCCTTTTGCAAGCATGGAGCTGATCCATTTACAGATTGTATCTTCAAGCCCATTTCGTTTGGCAGCCTCTATTGTGATGTTATGTAAGGTGCTGTCTAAATCTCCCTCAAAATCTCGGAAGGCTCCAAGTGTTGTTTTTCACATAAATATAGATACTTTGATTATCATAAAATATAAGTTATGTCAGGCATCATGGAAATAATCTCAGGTAAGATTCTGTAGTTTGTGTTGCAAATGTGTATGGGATTAAAGAAGGAGTTCGATTGCTTTTTAATTATTCCAAAAGAAGGCAGATTTTATGTTCTTGGTATGTGACTTCTTGAAATCATACGAGACCATGTGAGTCCAGTACGTAGGAGCATGTCTTTCTTGTTGCTCTGACATGTACTTCTCTTAAAACATATTTTCAGGGTCTATTTGAAGAGTACCAGAATAGAGAGAGAGAGAGAGAGATGCGCGTGCGTGTGTGTGTGTGTTTATGCACATCACAATCTCAGATTTTTTTTTAATAATCCATTAATTTAAATTTCTTAGACCTGAAAATTATTAACTCTGAAATTATAAGCAATTACTTGGGGATCATCAGTGTTCATCTTGACATAGTAGGTGAACCAGTACTGGGTGTTCTGCAAACCTCAGTTACTGGAAAAGATATGGGAGGTACAATAGACAGTAAGAGACTAATTTATATGTTTCAACAACCGTCTGACTTAGGAAGGAAATATTGTACCATGATATTGTTTAATTTGGTATAACTATAACATTACAGCACAAATTGCTGCATCTCCAGGACCAAAGGGTTGACAGATATCATAATTTTCCAGATATCAGAATGTTACATGTAATATGTAATTTATATCCTGTTATACCTAGCGGCCTTAGTGACAGATGTAACCATTTAATTTGTCACTTGGTATTCTGTCTTGTTTCCCTGTCACACTTTGTTCCCTTCTCATCACTACATAATGTAACACAGTGTATATTTGGTACAAAGACACCAACATGATGCCAATTGGACTCAGTGCCAGGTGCTACCAGCTTATGGCATAGTGAATTTAAGTGGGCCTGTTACTGAATTTCCAGTTAATAGAGCTTTCTGGATCATCCAGTGCCAGAGATTGCAGGGTGTACTGTAACTAGGCAAATAAAAATGTTAATGTTATTCGTGTCCATGCTACAAACAAGTTTTATAATATCTGCAGACATTTTATGCACAAAGTTTTAATGTATTCAGTAATCCATTATGTTTTTTGTATCTTTATTGATGTTCATTAACCCAGTGAGGATGATCATGATAGATCGAAACGTGTTGGAGTTATGACAAATTGTGTGTGTGTGTGTATATAAAATTTTAACATTAGTGCATGTGTTGGTTTATTGCATGAAATAAAACTGTGTTTGAATGAAACCTGTAGTAAAGAATAAATTGAGAATATTTGTGAAAATAATAGGTGGACAGTGTATATTACATAATGGGGAAGATCTTCATGTGAATATTACTGTATTCTGTGATGTGGCACCACATAATGTGCTTTATGGAGGACTCTGTTGCCTGCCTCCATCTTCAGAGATTTCAGAAGGTTGTCATAATTTGTATTCCTTACCTGATATTGTTAAGTGATAAAATTGAGAAGGGTGAATTTGGTGATATATTTGGTGTACATGACAAAGACTAGAAGTACAAAACTTTAGTAAGATTATGTGTAGGAACATCACTTTTGGGGACACAGACGTAGGTGGGAGAATGAGGTTAAAATGGTTTCTACAGAGATAGGATACTGTCACAAACTGATTGACACTACTAATGAATCTTCAGGTTCCATGAGAGGCACGATTTTCCTTGAACAGGTGAACTTCTTTCAGCTTCTGAATGACAGTTCTACCTAATGACATTGCAAGTGAAATTGAGTTATTACAAGAACTGACTTATGCTAGTGTCTTATAAATGAAAATGTCTTGTTAATGCATCAGAATTTTAAAGTTTACTTAGTTGTTACAAGATTATTACAGTGACTGTGTAGATCTTTTAATGTAGTGTGGTGTGACACTTGTAATTCTGAGTAGTGTTGGTAATAATTGTGCCTGGAGTATAGTTCTAAGTAGTGTCATAATAACTGTGACTGGAGGATAGAGTTTTATCATCACAGGTCAAAACATTGTGTTGTATGCATTTATTGGAGTTGGTAAAGTGAATGCTGGCTGCTCTTCTGTCTTCCCCATTTTTTATGTCCAGTCATGTATGGTTTTTACCATTCATGTATTGTTTCAATATTTCTGGTAATGTTCTGCATGACACTAGTAATGGTTGCAGTTTTTTTAATGTGTGAATTAATCTGTGAGTCAGTGAAACAAAAATAACCCTTCTTCATTGACAGATTGCACGTCGTATCAGTTCATTTATTGAAAGGAAGCGAGAGCAGGTGAATGTGGGAAATATTCAAGATTTTTGTTACCATAATAGTGCACCAGTAAGTAACAGCTCATGTGCAAGAGTTGATGCCCAATTGATTAGAAGAACAGATAGTAAAAGCCACTTACGAGGTAAGTAGTTAAAGAAGCGAGCTCAATGAAATTAATTCATATATTCATTCAAACAAACATGATAAAATATTATTAAAAATAAATTAGTAATGTTCATGAAAAATAACACATCACTTGATTAGATGGTATGATATTCACACAAAATTTTTTAAAAATTGGTCATTCCATTCAAAAGTTGAGATACACATCAGATTTAATCACATCCATTAATCAGAGTTTTTAGTGTGGTGGTAAACTTTCCAATTCAGTATTTGAGAGCTGCCCAAGGTGGGATAGGGTGCTCTGAAACCCCTGAGGTTTTCATAGCAGGTGTTATTCACTTTGGTGTACGGGTTATGTGGATAATGGTTCAACATGCTGTTGAACCAAATGCAGTCTCTGTGAAGATGGAGTCTCCAGTTCATCTGAAATGATGGAATAAACCCCTTAGACTACGTGGGGTAAAAACCGAGAAGACAAATATTCAGTCATGAAACTGAAAAACATACTGGGTATAAGACATGTTCCTTTTTTCTGAAAGTGTTCAAAATTTTTCATTCCAAGGGCCGTTTATTGATTAATGTTAGAGGTGCTCATGAAAGTGCAGGTAGGTCTTTGTGTAAAGTGTATGTCATTGTCCAGTTTTAACATAAGAGAAAGAAATCTGAGCTGCACAGCAAAAACCAAGTAAATTAATACACTCTGAATAATATAAAGACATGAAACTGCTAGAACTTAGGAAGAAAGAAGGTGGTAGATGGGGTGTGATACCAGAAAGACAAAATTAACAGGGGTGAGGATCAAACAAACCATGAGAAGAAAAATATTACACATGTGTATAGGCACATAAATGAATTTTGGAAGGGTTACCAACCTAAAACTAATGATAGGGAATAAGAATTATGTTCGTGCAGATTTTTGCAGTACCTGAAATAAACAAAATAATTTATTTTGTCAGTTACTGAATTGACATAGAGCTGCTAATGTTAGGCTGGCTGAAATGCATACAGCTGAACCATTAAAACCTGGCCTGAAGACCTGTCATCGAATATTGAACTGTAATGGCCTGTGGGGGTGGTGAATCTACTACTGCGAACTATTTTCAGTATCCCTGGCGTCATCCACTGCCAGGTAACCTACTGTAGTAACCCAGTGGCTGGCACTATGCAGCCTTCCCACTAAATGACAGTGGCATAGTATTGTGTCTTCACTAGTACAATGTAAATGCTTTTAGTAGAGTAGAGTTGAACTACTGTACCACACATAGCACACCGAGAAGTCATGCCATCATAAAAAAAACTAAAAGTCCAACTGGTTGTGCACTAAACGATTAGGTATATATAGTCATTTGTGTCTTCTGTGGATCCAATCTGCTAGAGAAATATTGTGCACTCTACCAAATACTCCTGTCCTTCATTGTAAAAGCAAGTACTTAAAAATCCTCACTGTCACCACCTATGGGAATACAATACTGAACTAAAACCTTCACATCACTGTCTATGCAAGTTTCACAAAGTAAAATTAAACTGTCTCACTACTCCTTCTGTAATGTACGCAACATTTGGTAGTTACTTGGTGTCTTTTTAAAGACTGGAATGTGCTTGTATTGTAACTTTAGTTGACGTAACTTGGAAACGTTGGGCAGCTTACCTCACAACTGTTTGTTGAGAGGTGTATTCGTGCCCCAGTTAAATTATGTAAATATTAAGTTAAATATTTGAGTCAGCACAATGCCACCATAAAATCCCGAGGCAATTAGGCTAATGAATTCTCGCAAGATTGGTAACACCGGAGAGTAGATCTACTGAAGTAATTTTGGTGTATGACACGACGTTACTCTGTTGCCTGCAGTACAGTTATACTTTATAATATATCATCGGTTGTCATGTTGGGCCACTTCGTATTCTGACTGATAACAGGAGGTGAGCTGGACTGACTGACATTATTAAATTGCTTATTTTAGCAAGTCACTTTTGGAAACAAAATACTTTTCTAAATTGTACGATTACTGTTTGGGATTGAATAGTGGCGTGACGATTAATTGAGCTATAATTTTGTAATGAATTATTTAGCGTAACCAAGGAACTTAAGCATCCTATTTCAGACTTGTATAACTTACATGTGTATTAATGTATGTATAGTTGACAATAGAATTGACTGTTAAGTTTCTTACGCGGTTCATCACTCACTGAACCCAAAGGTGTCCTTTAGCCCCCGTGATACCTAGGTAACCACGAAGCCTCCGATTTTGGCTATCGCTACCACCTATTCTGTTCCCATGGGAATTCCAGGATAGGCCGCTTAACGGCAACAGTAGGGTCGCCCAAACTTACCACTCAGCTTGGGCACTACAGAAATTGGTGACACAACCCCCGTGTCACTACACTTCTTTGTTCATGAGAATTATATTACAATTGTTTTCCTCAAACTTACTGCACTGGTTGTAATTACGATTTCCCAAAAATTAGACTATCATTAATTTTAAATTTACCACACAAGAATTAGTACATCAAAATTCTAATGAAATTTTACCAGTACTCCTTTATCAATATCAAGCTATTCATGGAGGTACTTGTCCTACGATTATATGTAAATCATTACCACAGCTTATGTCCCAGCAGAACACAGAACACTGGTTACTTCTTTCTTTAATAAAATATATATTTCCAACTTACTTACTTACTTACTCCATGGTGCAGAGTCCTTCTTGAGTAGCTAACTGGTTTGCAGCTAGTCAAGAAATTCTCCGCATTTCATGGAACCCGAAGGTTCATTACCGCACTTACAAGTGTCCGCCACCTGTCCCTATCCTGGGCCAACACAATCCAGTCCACATACCCACATTCCACCTCCTGGAGATCCTTCCTAATATTATCCACCCATCTATGCCTAGGTCTCCCCAGTGGTCTCTTTCCCTCCGGTTTCCCCACCAAGACCCTATACGCCCC
>Ga0123352_10010190_pt1 | contig 14754 bp, 10 predicted proteins | sample TergutLab28metaG_FD_89700 | JGI IMG/M metagenome (GOLD analysis project Ga0123352, IMG submission 89700) | Labiotermes labralis P1 segment gut microbial communities from Petit-Saut dam, French Guiana - Lab288 P1 | ecosystem: Host-associated > Arthropoda: Insects > Digestive system > Gut ... | reverse complement strand
GGGGGGGGGGGGAGAAATTCTTCACTAGCTGAGAAACTGTTAGATTCTCAAGGACTCCAGTTAGATCGATAGATAGATATATAGATAGATAGATAGATAGATAGATAGACAGATAGACAGACAGATAGACGGATGGATGGAAAATTTTAGATGGTCCATAAGTTAAGATCTCAGTTCGCTAAAGCATATTTATTGATAGGACTTTTGGATTTTTCTTTACATATTTTTCAGTTGGTATGAACTGATGTGGTCAGACACGCTGAAATACGTTGGATTAAAATTGATTTGTTGCAAATCTAATGTTTTTTTTTGTATGTTATGTCTCTTTACCAACAATCCATACGTCTTCCAATGATCCATCAACATAAAAAATTCCAATTCGCAGCTGTAAGTAATATTGTAACAGAAATCCCGCAGCAAAATTTCTATTGCTCTTGCAGATTAACTTCCTTTATCGGAGAGAGAACGAAATTTGCGTACTTCTGTACCGATGGTAATGACTCTGCAGTACGTTGCACACATAAACACATCATTAGCACACTCATAAAGTTGCTCCCGAGATACCAAATATCAGACAAAGTAACCATAACAACGTAATCTACAAGTGACCACCTGTCGAATCCTCGTTCGATTGCTTGGCAGGGACAAGAGATTTAATCTCTTCTACAAAACATTGACAGTGGTCACCCACCCTCGTACTCCGTACTTACTGGGAGTCGTTTCCCCTGGGTGAGGGCGAATACTGCATGAAATCCACCACCCACCTCCATCTAACGCCAAGCGTAAGAATGAGTGGAGCTCTTCCTCCAATCAACTTATGATCACGGTGAGCACAGAAATATATTAACTTCTCTTTACAAAAGTCCCTACTTGTAAGTCCTATATGCGTTTGTCAATGACTTAGGATCATTGCGCTGTCACCAATATCGGAAAACTTAGCGGTCCCTTGGCTTGCTTAGCGAAGCTACTCGAAGAAAAAACACTGGAATTTCCGTCTGTGAGGTACCTTGGAGTATGATACATGTAATTTATTGTTCCATTTTTGTTGGGGCACTTTATTTTCGACCGGAAGGCACGCGTATGGCTCGAGGATTCAATTTTGGATACCTCTTCACTCCAATTAATAGGTCCATCAGACGATCGCTCATTGCTACTGACAATAATTATCACTTTTAAGAATTAAGTCAGTATTATATGTCTGACGTTAAGAACTGACTGCTCGTTGGCTCTCGTGATAAAAGAACTGTAGCGTTTAGCTCCGTAATTTTGCTAAGCGCTTGGCCACTTACGCACTTTGCCAAACCACCAGAGTACTTTAGTTTTCCTCGCACACTTAAGGTCACCATGACAGCACAGAAATGCTGTCAGGAGTGGGAGTGATATAACGATATTTGAAATATGCTGGATGACCCGGAGAATTTGAGCTTGATCCCCGTTCGGGACAATAGTTTCTAATCTTCCCGACTGGGTCCTAAATGGACGTCGACTCCAAAAACACCCCCACTCCCCCACCCAAGTGATTCTAGGGGCTGGATCTCGATGATAAAATGGCTGGAGCATGATATTGATCTTACATCTGAATCTAAAACCGAAATAAAGTATGAGTGCGTGGAGCTGTGTTCACCCCCCCCCCCCCAAGTCTTCAGGGAGAGGATTTCAATAGGTGTAAGGACAGCCGTATATTCTATTGGATTAATCACGTGAAAGAGAGAAAGACTGACCACGTGCAGAGAAGTTTCTATGCTTAAAAACAGAATTATGTCAACAAGAAATGTTATTACAATTAATTAAATTTTGAAACTCTTGACCAAAATGTATGATTTTGAACTTCCGTCGCGAAGTAGATGAGAACTGAGTTCTTCCGGGCTATTACGCAGCGAGTAGTGGTAATTCCTTGCCGACGTTTCAGGACAACCGGTCAGCTCCTATCTTCAAGGATCAAGAATGCACTTGAGCCTTGCACTAATTTTTTTGTTCACCTTTGAGGTAGAGATGCAACTAAGCTTGCTCCAAGGTGGACAGACATTTGTTGGGCTGTTCTACTTCCACGAAATAGCATAACAGTAATTAATCTCTGAAATCTGATAGCGCCAATAATCCTAAAAAATTAAGTAATATTTTACTTGTAGCAGAAATCGCTAGATTAGCTTTAATGTCTTACATTTTATCAGATGCAAAATTTCACGCTGCTAAGCACGGACCAGATTGGGCTGGGTAGCGCAGTCCGTACAGAGACTGGCTACTGACTGCACGGTCCGGGGATCGAATCCCGGTGAAGGCGAGATTTTCCGCACCTGTCCAGACCGGCCCTCGGGTCCTCTCAGTCCCCTTTACAATGGATACCGGGTCTTTCCCGGGGGTAAAGACGGCCGGAGCGTGACGCTGACCCCTCACCCCTTCTAGTGCCGCGGTCAAGAAAGAGTAGAGCTATACCTCTACACCCCCTATGGGTCCTAGGGCCTGTACAGTGCCTCAGTGCCTGTACAAGGGTCTTTAAAACAAAGCAAAGGCCAGAGCAGCCCACAAATTGATGAACAAAATATAAGTCATTTACGCCTTCCGTTACGGCACTTTCCATACTAACCTATTCAGGACGTCATTCCCTAAGACAATATCAGGAAAAATATTAAAAAGTTAAATTAAACACTGGGCATTTCTAAAAAGAAAAGTTACCTTGTCCAAAAATTTCATTTCAAAGCTAGTTTAATTCATATGATTTCTATAAACGTTTTCGATTCGTAAGTTACTGTAATTTGTGTACCCTTTTATTTTTCTTGATGAAGGTTTGACATGAAAATAGGTGCGGAGATACCTGCCATAAGACACCTGGAGATACTACAACCGGTGTTTTGCGAGAACACTGGGTCAGAATTGTAGCAATTGTCCATTAACGTAATGACACGTTTCTCTTCTCTTTTAAAGCTCCAAATTTCATTTTTACAGCCACACATGTAAGGGGTTGAACCTTCTTCGAAATAATTTACATTCGTAGCTATCATTTTTAACCCCCCTCCCCTCCCACCCATTACCTATCTTCCCTTCCGTTCCCTTGTCCAGTTCTACAAAACAGTTGAACTTCACTTACCTCAAGGCAATAGTGTCATTAAATAGTGTGTAAGCTGTACTTTAAAACAAACTTCATACGCAAGGTAGAGCGATTTATTTTGGTGAGTTAAAATATCATCCATATATATCTCTCTCTCTCTCGAATGCATGATTATTCTAGGAAAAAATAATAAACGTATTAAGGAAAGTTATGAGCAGCTGAAAAAAGAAACTGTTGTGTTTTATTCTTGGATGGACCTTCGTGGGATGTTTTGGAATCCTTAAGAATGGCTCTGTAGGAAAGAAACAGCAGGCATTCTCCGGACCAATGTAAATAAAGCGGCTACTTACAGGCGAGGGGACTTTGCAGGCTAAAAGCAAGTGAACAGGAGAATAATCTGACTTATTTTGAACAAGAAGAATCCAAAATGATATTCTACCTATAGGTGTGATGATACCAGAGGCTGTGTAATGCAATTTTGACCTCCTGATGATGAGCACATGTGCTCGAAACATGTAAAGGCATGAAATAAAACTTATTGTGAAACAAAATTTTTGCATCAAGTTGGTTAAATACTGAGATAAATATACTGAGATGCACGGTCAGCAAAACGTAAAAATTAAATACCATGTCGCCACTTAAAAACAGGAAACGCCAAAAAAATACGTTTTTTTGTTAAATGAACAAAGTTGTTAAGCACAAATTACAATTATTGTAGTCGCAAATTGAGATTATATGTGGTGACGAACATAAAAACGATAATTCCAGCAATCATAAAAATTTTCCTTGAATTACACGTTTGATAAACTAACACCCACAATGCTGACAGGCATGGATATTCAACAGTGATGTTTGCTTGAGACTGATAACAAATGTTGATAGGCCAACGATCTGTCAGCTGCATGGGAGACTTTCTTTTCTAGGATGAGATGACGCTCGATATGAAAGGTTAAAGCGGTACAGACTGCAGCGTGGGGCGTGTTAGGACATTCTTGTGAGGTTTTGCTTACAACAGATGACGTCATGCCTGCCTCTTTGTCTGTCTAATATGCTACAGGCATCTTGTTTACGTAATAAGAGAGCGAGTGCAAGGAATAATAATAATAAGTACAATAATGGCAGCTCATGACCAAGAAATTAATATAAACTATTTTAAGAATAAAATTTTGAAGGAAGAAATTGAGAGTAAATGCCGGTTATGCAAACAACATGAACAGATTATTGACCACTTAACTTCGGGATGACCCATTTTGGCGAAGAACGAATATTTAATGAGACACGATAAAGTTTGTACACATTTGCGTTACTCAGTACCCAAAGCCTTCAGTGTTGAAACCACAGACAAAAGGTAAACACACATGCCCAAGCCAGTGTGTGAAGCGGGAGATGTCACAGTGTTGTGGAATCAAGCAGTACACACAGACAGAGAAGTTACAGCAAATAGGCCAGATATAATAATTAAAAACAAAAAAGAGGAAACATGCACACTGATAGATGTGGCAATACCCGCAGACAGAAATGTTGTGCAAAAAGGAAGCGGAAAAGAAGTTAAAATACAAGAGCTTATGTATAGAGATACAGCGAATGTGGAACCTGAAATGTACGATTGTACCAGTAATAATTGGAGCTATTAGAATAGTAACGAGAAGCTTAAGGAAAAATTTGGAAGCTGTACCATGAAAACATTCGATAGGTTCACTACAAAAGACAGCTGTACTTGGATCACTGCTGATTCAAGAGAAGTACCAGGAAGAAAAGGCCTGTGACAAGAGACATCCGTATAATAATAATAATAATAATAATAATAATAATAATTGAAACTTATAAGAACGGTAAAAATTGTCACGGTTCTCGCCACGAATGCATAGGAGGGACAGTAGAAGTTTCATTCCCTTCTCTCTTTAACCTCAGAGCTAGGGCTAACGGACGCAGAGGGCCTATCAACAAAAGGTCTACGTGCCTGGGTGCCTAGAGACTCGAATCCACTTCCTATTCTCTTCTATTCTAACCTCGGCGCTAGACGGAGATGATTCGTCAGTTTAACGTCCGACACTTTGACTTGAAGCGAAATACCCTGGTACCCATTGAATGTGGACCGGGATAGCTCAGTCGGTACAGCTACTTGCCACGGGTTGGACGATCCGGAGATCGAATCCCAGTGGGGAACGAGATTTTCCGCACACGTCCAGGTCGGCCCCGAGACCCAAGCAGTATCCTATACAATGGATACCGGGTGTTTCTCGGGGGTAAAACGGCCGGGCCGTGGCGTTGACCACCTACCAGCATCTAACGCCGAGGTTAAAGTAAGAGAACAGTTATACTTCTACTATCCCTCTGGGCCTTCGTGGTCTGTTCTAGGTTAAAATTGACCTTTACCTTTACCCACTGAATAGGAGGCTTAGTGGTTTCCAGAGCCGGTTTGAATATTTTTGAGATGGGAAAAATCCGTGGTTTCCATCGGAAAGATTATACATACAACAGTATCATATTACTGCGCCTCTTACAAGCAAATCTGATATGGTTAATTTATCGAATTAAAAGTGTTAATAAACAAAATAAATTGCTTTTTGCACTATTGCAGAAAATTATTTCCTTATTTTCTAAAAAGCGACATAAAATGGCGCCAAAATCTTCTGATAATTCCCACCATCTGTACACAGTCATTGTTCAAGTGACTGGCTCCTTTTACATTATTAATCTGTAATCTGAGCCACCCGGCATTCCAGGTTATGAAACTATAAGGATTTAAACATTATTGCAGCTCTTGTTAACTGAGATATTTTATGCGTTCTGTGCAATTTGTTATTCTGTGAATCTGTTTGACGTAAAAGCTTCGAGGCTGTAAATCTTTTTTTCCTCCTCCACAGAAATGTTCTATGGCGTTTTTTACGCTTTTTATATGACTACATAAAGAGGAAAATTGGTTAAGAGATATGAAAAGAAAGGAATGAGAAAAAATGTGGTGAGCAGCGGGCGTCACAATTTCCAAAAAAAAAAATGGAGATAATAAATAATAATAATTAAAAAACTCTATGTACAGAGCCATTATACTGGAGGAAAGTAAAAACAATTTCAATAGATATCTAAGTAGCAACCGACAGATTCTTCGTGTTGTGTTCTTAATTATAAAATCTTACTTAACCCTCTAGGTGGGCCCGGTAGCTCAGTCGATATAGCGACTGAGCTACGGGCTGGACGGTCCGGGATCCAATCCCGGTGGGGACGAGATTTTCCGCCCGTCCAGATCGGCCCTGTGGCCCACCCAGCCTCCTGTAAAATGGGTACCGGTTCTTTCCCGGGGGTAAGGTGCCGCCGGGGCGTGCTGCTGACCACTCACCCCCTTCTAGTGCCGCGGTCATGGAAGAGTAGAGCTGTACCTCTACCCACCCTCTGGGCCACACCGGTCCTGTAACGGGATCACTTTACCTTTACTTAACCTTCTAAAGCCCAGTAGTTACCTCATGCACAACCAAGGTTTAACATCTAAAAATTCCACACTATGACAACAGAACATATTTTTGTGTTTTGTATGGATCTCAGAACAAGCAGTGACCTTTGTCCTGCCCAAATTACCTTATGCGTTTTATAACCAAAATTTAGAGTGTTTACTGTGCGGTACGCGCTGGGAATTTAATAAAACAGGCCACGTTTCTTCGAGACAGCATTAAGTCACGTCAACTTTGTCTAGCATCAGACTGGTCTACTATTATCTTCGTATTAGCACATATAATAAAATATCCACTGATACTAACAGTACCGTCTAAGTGTCTATTGCCTTTACCGCTCTAAAGCTGGGATCGTGAGTTTGAATCCCACTTCGTGAAGCTTCGTCCCTCACACTAGGAAAATAAGTGCAATTCGTAGATCGAACGCAATTCGGAACAAAATTATGCAGAAAATATTTAGTCATCAGACAGACTAAGCAACATAAGTAAGGGTAAAGGTAAAGGTGCACCCTCGTACCGGCACTGAGGCTCTGTACAGCCCGTACGGCCCATAGGAGAAGTAGAGGTATAGCTCTAATCTTTCTTGGTCAAGGCATTAGAAGGGGGTGAGGGGTCAGCGTCACGGCCCGGCCGCTTTTTATTCCCGGGAAAGACGGGGTACCCACTGTACAGGAGGCTGGTTGGGCCCCGGGTCGGGTCTAGACAGGTGCGGAAAATCTCGCCCCCACTGGGATTCGATCCCTGGATCATCCAGCTCGTAGCCGGTAGAAGTACCGCGTAAGCAACATGAAGTTCACAAGTGAAATAGAGAGTTCATAATTTGAAGTATTCACTCTTTACAAAGATAAGCGACTGAAGGCTGACAAGTGAGGAGGGGTCTGTTGAACATGGTGAGAATATCAGAAAATATTTTTGAATCAACGTTACACAATATACGTCAGCACAATATTTTTTATTCTTAAGCAAGGCTACATGTTTCGACTAAACGTTAGTCACCTTCAGGCCCTTACAACAATTTCGTTACCAGATGCTTTGCCCAAATTACGGATATAAATAATTTGGGACTGTAATCCAACAATCCCAAACTTATCTTCTATCGTATTTATAGATAAGTTTAGGATTGTTGGATTACAGGCTTTATATCCATAATAGATACCTAAAAATAAAATTTTATACTTATAAGATGAGAAATCATGAATAAATCAATTTTTTGGTAGCTTTTCATCTTATATATAATTCCATTTATTTTAGTATAAAATAATATAATTGGTTATTTTTAATAGGTTATACGCTATAGGTTGGCGATTATATTACACTATGGTATCCCAAAGTGGGCAAAGCATCTGGTAACGAAAGTGTTGTAATGGCCTGAAGATGATTAACATTTAGTCGAAACATGTAGCCTTGCTTAAGAATAAAAAAGATTGTGCTGCTGTATACTGTGTAACTTTAATTGAATTGCAAGCACATCGTGAAGCCTTCATTCAGAAGTATTTTTAAGTTCCCCAAGGACTGACACACAATAATAAGTGGAGGTTTTTGTGTGAAGGTAAAGTTAATATGTAAATTAGCCGCTATCCTTATCATGAATTCACATAGGAGGAGTAGGAGTACGGCTCCACTACTTCTTTACCTCGACAGTACAACGGATGTGTTGTCAACTTCACGTTCTAGCCGCTGTACTCCCGAGGAAGAGCACCGGTACTCATTGTACAGAAGGCTGTGTGGGCCCTAGAGAAGGTATGGATGGTTTAAAAAGGTAAATCCTCTTGTCCCTGCCCACATTCGAAGCATGCACCGTCGGACCGGAGATAGTCCCTGTATCCACCCGCTTATGTGCGAAGGATAATATTAAATTGGATATGAGAGAAAAAATATCGTGATTGTTGAGTGTATTCGTCTGATACAGTTCACACGAATCAGACTGGTCACGATGAAGACAAAAATAAGAATATGGAATGCGTAAACTTCTTTTTTTGCGAGTTTTGAGGTTTGTCACAATGATGTAGCTTGGTATTAAGTTCTTCTGGGAACGTGGATACGTCATTGTGTAATTGTAATTCGAAGTTTCGGGGCATACACTGTCCTCATCAGTTCTCAGTTGTTGTAGTTGGGTGAAGTGCGGTGAAGTGAAGCGAAGTGTTAGAGTGTAGTGATGGTCTTAGTAATAAGGTAAAGGTAAAGCAGTCCCGTTACAGGCCTGGAGAGGCCCAGAGGATTCCAGGAAGTTAAGGCTCCCAGATTTCGTGACAACGGCACAGGATGGTGGTAAGGTTGTCAGCCTTACGCACCGGCCGCCTTTGCCCCCCATGAAATACTCCTGGTACTCATTTCTGTTAGAGGCTGAGTCGACCCCAGGGCCATAGTGCGATTGGAAGGATTTTATATGAATGAAAGGTCCACTGACACCAGCTAAGATCGAACCAGCGACCTTCCGATTTGTAGCACAGCACCTTAACCACTGTGCTACCGCGGTCCCCCCTTAGTAATAAGGTGGCAGACATTATTAGAAGACATACAGACAACATGAATTTGCTGCCTATATGTATTTTAATATTATCACTTTCTTTCATATTCTTTAGGTTCTATTTTTATCGATGTATATACGGTTGTATTCCTGTTTAATACTGTAATTTATGTATTTTTATTGTTATGTCTATGTATTCTTATTGCATGCTTACGTATCTTCATCGTGTCAGCTGGCATTCTTGGGCTGAGGATTTTCCGTGCTTTTTCCTCAGTTGTAAGGCAAATGCCAGGGTAAAAACCGCAAAGATGGGGGCACGGCCCGCACTCTTCCAAAACTATTTTTGTGTTGTTCTATGTATTGTTTGTTTTGTGTCGTTCTGTGTATTGTTTGTGCGTAAATGTGTACTGTACTACTGCCACCGGGTGGCTACCCAATTGCAGTTAACAATATCAACGGTCGAAATAAGATATATCCTCTCTTGAAGATGAGGATATTACCTTGTCGCTTAACGTCGTATACCGATTATGTATTGACACTGATTAATGTCCCAAAAGAAAGAAATCCTGATAATTTTTTTCTCCAGTTGCGGAAAAGTCTTTCAGGAAATATGCACTGCGTTGGATTTAATTGGCAATTAATCTAGTGTTTAGTTTATTAGCAGCGAACTGTCTTAGATATAACCTTGCAACATAACAAAAGACGCAGCACAACCCAACATGTTAGATGACAGGAAATGCGCGGCGAATTCCTTTCAGCAAAGTCTTCAATTAAAGAAAAGCCTTCAATGAAAAGCCTCAATGAAAAGCCTTCAATGAAAAGCCTTCAATGAAAACTGTCAGTCACAAGAAATAGAAATGTTGAGAAAGAAAAGTCTACCTTCCAGCAAGATAGTGCAGGTCTGAAATTTCCCACGACGCAAAAAAAAAAAGGCAATTTTTGCCCCGTTACTAACTAATGAAGTAACGTAAAACCCAGACATCAATAACCAGTTCTTCTGGCAGAACACTTAAAACTTGGGAAATGAAGGAAGATTTTTGACAAGCGGTAACCTGTTACAGACAGCCTGTGATGCTTAAAAATAGAGCTCCTTTAGACATGATTCGAACCAATGTTCTACAAGTTTTTAATACTGTAAATATCGTGTGTGCCTCTATCGTATTGATTACATTTTGGTGGATATTTTTCTTGCATTGATATTCTTATTCTTTTGACGTTTGTACAAATTTTGTCGGTGAATATTAAAACCTTACGAGGGTGCAAGAAACATTTTTCCGACTTCCCTGAACATGGCAACGAGTTCTACAGAAAAATCGATATCGATATATATATATATATTTTTTTCGAATCGACAAATCGTCACATCGGAAAAGACTTTAATCTGACATAAGGACAGGCCGAATATGGGGCAGTGAAACGACGACCACCTGCTGGTAGCCCGCAGGCAAAGTTCCTACAAACACGGTTCACGCGATGGCCCTCTGCAAGCCGAAGAGCACGCTGCCAGGGATACAGAACGCGAGCAGTGACAATGTGTGTGTCTTAGTGGCGCGAACTATCGACGACTAGTTGAAACAAGTAACGTCCATGAGTACACAAAGACGTCGATGCGGATGGCAGTTCAGTGCAATCAGCTTTATTAACATCTTTCTGCCAATCGTGAGAGCGAGGTCATGGTAACTGTTGTAATGATCGGAGTCTATTTTTGACATAAGCATTGGTTTTCTCCTAGCGATCTTGACATGTCCTCACCGCGAAGGACGGGCTTCGATGCCAAGCCATCTAAATTAGAATTTCGGTTGGACGAAGAGGCAGCAGGAGAGGGGAACTAACCGCCTGAGACAAGATACGTTCTTTGAAATCTGCAATTCAACTACAGTAGAACTTCAATCATCCGGAAGCTGGTTATCCGGATAGCCAATTATCCGGATCAGCTTGGCCCTTGGGGTAAATTTGTAGAGAATTCTACAAAATTGTCTTACCGTTTATCGGAACAAGTACAGTACAGAGTTATGGCTTCTGGAACTTTATATCAGGCGTGGTTGAAAAGTTTAGACGCAGGTGCATACTGTAAATTGTAACAGCCGAACTTCAGATTGCTAATGTAGCCAAATAAAAAAAAAAATCCAGTTATCCGGATTTGCTGCATATCCTGATGGCTTGCCGTCCCAATTAGTCCGGATATGTGGAATTCTACTGTACATTACACAGAGAGCGCAGAAGTCACAAGACTAGACGTTTAGCAATAGATAATAGATAACACGATAATATGATAATTTCGTTGTCTTCGAGAGATGGTACGTGCTAGTGTTTCGGCAAAACCCAGCAGCAACGTGTGAATTTAGAAGTGAGGCATTATAAATATTTTAAACATTCAATAAATTGTACAGGGTGTCCCACTCGCTGCCGAAACCGGCATTTCTTTAATAATTTTACCACTAATGAGGATATTGCAACGAAATTTGAAGCGGACTACAGACATATTCCTCTTCATTTCTCTCACAACGAATGTACTCCTGTTCAGATTTCATTGCAATATCTTTATTGGTGTTAGAATTATTAAAGAAATGTCGGGTTCGGTAGCGAGTGGGACACACTGTATTACTTTGCCAATAAAGTTCAATGAACTTGTAGCATCTAATGTCAAGGTGCTTTAGCGCCACTCTGTACACAAATATTCCGTTTACACCTGACAGGCTGTTGTATCCTGCGCGGTACCGGTGGGGAAAACGTATCGTGGATGTTATTCCAGGAGGGACGGAGTTCGAACTTAGGTTAAGATGGGGAGTTGAGCAGGTCGCGCACACTCGCAATAATCCCCACGTCAAGTGTACTGGAGTTTATTGCGCATAAACAATAAAGCTGATACAAATGAACTGTATTGAGTTCAATTCTCGGCATCTTGGATCCTTTCATAATCATTAGCTTCTTTCAAAGCTGCTGGTCACCTTTCGAGATACTTCGGCAGGCTCCAGGAAGCTGTTTTTTTCTTTTGCTAATAAAGCCCTATGTAGAGATCTCTACACCACGTGCGCGCGCATGCTTATAGTGAGATGTTAAGTTCCCCTAAGACAACCTGAAGATGGCCAGTACAGGCCGAAACATGTAATTGTCCATTATATACTCATTAAATACACCTCATATGACACAGTTGTGTTTGACTACATACAATTTGCCAAGTTCGGCAGTCTGCAACTGGAGCACACACAAAGCGTCTACTCTTGCACTCGATCCCACTCTTTGCTCGCGCGATAAACACTTAGCTCGACCACATATAAAAAAAAAGAAATAGAAGGAGATTATATTCCTCCCATGCCTGGCCTGCTTACTGAGAAATAGAAGTGTAAACAAATAGTATGAGTTACAGAAAGGCGAGAACTCAACATGATGAAATAAGCTTATGACTTACATGCAGTACATACCGCAATACTGCAGAAAGGAAAGAAATAATGCCTATCAACTAAAACGCAACAATATCCATCAACCATACAACGAAAGAACACAGTGTCCTTCCATCACAACGAAAGATCAATTAATGCTTCTTTGGGAAACAATGGCTGCTCAATGCAAGTATTTACGTAACATATCAGCAAACTGAGCGGACAATATGCAGAGTTTTACTCCTAAAACCTAGTGGTACGTACAGTAACCGTTAGGCTTTAAATGGTTGCAATGTGTGAGGCCGTACTGGAGGAATCGAGCTGCCCACCCGTTCCCCACCACACAGACCACAGTCAAGTGACGTCACTAGACAAGCAAAGTATTTACACCGTAACGTTCGCTCATAGATATTGTTTACGTGGTGCAGGTTTATAAGGTTTTGGGTGTGTGTGTCCGTAGCGGAGGGTATGGCTGTTCGGGCGGTTGACAGGCTCTGAAGCTGTTTGAGTCGGGTTATAATTACGGGTTGTCACCCACACAACCTGAAATGCAGACTCCTTTTCTTTCCGTTCCGGACGGGTTATTATCAGGATTTCTTATTTCTACTTCTATCTATGTGTTGTACGCCCCTCCATTACTCTGCAGTTTATTTCATTCCATTTCATTTGAAGAAACCTCACCCCTCCCCCCATCCTCCTCCTCCTCCTTCCGCCACTTAGTTGCTTCGTTGTTTTATTCCACCAACTGATGCTTCTTTACATCAAAAACGACCTATATCGCAATCTGCTTCTGTAACTGATAGAGTCTTCGGGTTACTCTCAACCTTTCAGGGTGGAATGACGATACAAGTGAAATTTTCTCGGGGCAGACAGCCCCCTCAAGACGTGAAGGTTTTCAGATGTTTCGGAACTAACTCTGCCCCCAGCGACGGTCTGCTAGAACAATCTCTACCAAACCAGCAGCACATCCTGAAGATGGGGGCAGAATTAGTATCCGAAACGTCGGGAAAACTTCACATATTGACGCGTCTGTCTGTCCGAGAAAATTTCCGTTGATTCCTGTAGCCGTGAAAGATTCAGTACTTGAATGACGATAGTTTATCGAAGGATTCAAGGTAAATAATTATTGGTATTGGAGGTGAATAACAGAATATGATAGGCTAAAAATTTTATGGATTTTCTTTTCAAAGAACGGATTGCTATTTCTAATGCAGTTTCAGGTAGGGGATATTTAGAAACTATCATAAATCCAAACGAACTGAAGGCTAATACGCGGCTAAAGTTAGTAATATCTATCGATTATTCACACTGTCCGCAGCATGCATTTCATTTACAGACGAAGCAAATAGGCCTATTCACGAGCGTCGTCATTACTAATTATATGACAATTGCATCCATTTTTGTTTGCTTTACAGCAGCAGTGAACGTCCTCATTGCTGTGGTTTTGAGGGCACACACAATTAGACAAACACAAGCGGTAAGACTCCTCTAGAAAAGTGATCATTTCGCGGCACAGGCCGCTATCTGCACAACCCTCACAGGAGATAAAGATCCATGCCCCCGGCGGGATTCGAACCCGCAATCCCCAGTAAACCTGCGACCGCAGGCCCACGCCTTAGGCCTCGCAAACACTGGGATAGGATTAGTCCTCAGTAAATAAATATGAAAGTTCATAAACGCCCAACTAACCTACTCCATGGAACAGGGTCATTTTTTAGTAACTACGAAGTACTAAACTAGAAATTCCGGTATTTTATTGGATCTGAAGGTACATGACCATGTTCACTACAGACCGTTACAGGTCAACTACACTGAGCAAATAGGTGGATGCATTCCACAATATCCCACCCGATTTTCTTTGAGATACATTTTAGTGTTATCTTCATATCTACGTTTAGGTCTTCCGAAAGGTCTATTTCCCCCAGCTACATCCTCCGTGCATTTCTTTTCTTTCCCAAGTCTGCCACATGCTTCTCCCATATCATCTTCTCCCATCTCATCATCATTGATTTCCTTAACCCGATAAGCGGTTTGAAGACGTAAAAATCTTGACTCTCCACACTGTGCAATTACGTGCCTACTTTAGTGATTTAATTTAAGTCAGTTTTGTAATAATACCCATCTTATTATCGGTTTTGTACCCAGCGGTAACCAAATGTAACACGTTTACACAATTTTCACTTCGCTCACACAAAATATATGTGGGTGTGAGCGAGTGTGTGTGTGTGTGTGTGGCTTGCACATTTTGTATAAGAAAACCAGTTATTTCCCTGCATATTATTCACTGATTTGGCTTACAAATCTTAGAGACTGTGTTCTCTGTGAGGCAGAAACTGAAAGTTCTGTGTGTGTGTGTGTGTGTGTGTGTGTGTGTGTGTGTGGGTGGGTGTGTGTGTGTGTATGGTGTGTGTGTGT
>Ga0123352_10010189_pt1 | contig 14755 bp, 13 predicted proteins | sample TergutLab28metaG_FD_89700 | JGI IMG/M metagenome (GOLD analysis project Ga0123352, IMG submission 89700) | Labiotermes labralis P1 segment gut microbial communities from Petit-Saut dam, French Guiana - Lab288 P1 | ecosystem: Host-associated > Arthropoda: Insects > Digestive system > Gut ... | reverse complement strand
TTACGGCGCCAGACAAATTGGGAAAACTCACAGTATTTTAGAGTTCGCCCGGGCGCATTATGCCAGTGTTGCGTATTTCTACTTTGATAATAACCCTGACCTTTGCGCATTGTTTGATAGTGGATATAACTCCATAGATTCGCTCGTAACACGGATGGAAGCGTATGCAAATCAAACAATCACCGATAACACGCTCATTGTTTTTGACGAAGTGCAAACTTGTCCGGCTGCGCTTAATTCGCTAAAACGCTTTCAAGAGGCTGCTCCGCAATATCATATTATTGCTGCCGGAAGCTTGTTAGGTGTTGCCATAAATCGACAGGGGGCTTCGTTCCCTGTAGGCAAGGTAGATGAGTTGTATATGCATCCATTTACGGTTGAAGAATTTTTGATGGCGTTTAATCCAAAACTTCTACCATTGATAAAAGGATGTTTTGAAAACGATGCTCCTATGCCGGCTGGTTTGCATAAACAGGCGCTGGAATTGTTTTTGCAATATCTGGTTATAGGTGGTATGCCGGAAGCAATTTTGGAATACAAGAACACTAAAAATTACACGATGGTCAAAGCAAAGCAGCTTTCGATTTGCAACAACTATATTTTGGATATGAATAAATATACTGAAACAAAAACTCAAGCAGTGAGGAATGAAGCTGTATACAATACTCTTCCATCTCAGCTTGCAAAGGAAAATCGAAAATTTCAATATGCATTAATAAAAAGTGGCGCGCGCGCGAATGACTACGAACTGTCGCTACATTGGCTGGAAAAAGCATCGGTAATAATCAAGTGCAGCAAGATAACCGAGGGCAAAGAACCGCTGGCAAATTATGAAGACTTTTTGTCGTTCAAGGTATACATGAGCGATGTAGGTTTGTATTGCGCAAAAAGCAATAACTCGCACTTGTCGGTACTGGGCAGAACTATGGGCGACACTGCGAAAGGCGCATTAACAGAAAATTATATAGCGCAGCAGCTTCACGCAAACGGATTCAAATTTTATTACTGGGAAAGCAGTAATCAAGCAGAACTTGATTTTGTAATCCAGATTGAAAATCAAATAATCCCAATCGAAGCAAAATCATGGGAAGCAACAAGATCGCAAAGCCTTGAAGTCTTCCGTAAGAAATACAATATAGAAAAAGCAATAAGAGTCTCTGCAAAAAACTTTGGCTACGAAAATGGTATAAAGAGCATTCCGCTTTATGCTATGTGGTGTTGTACTCCTTGAGTAAATGAAAAATATCATGTAAAAATGACTCAGCATCAGTATTAATAAAATATTTACATAAACAATGAATTTTCTTATACATGGGGTACTGGAAAATAGGCTTGGTTTTTGATATTTTTATAATTATTGTTATTTAATAGTAGATTTGTATCTCATAACAATAATTGGCAAATCAATAGGGAGAAAATATGTCAGAAGACCTAAACCCATATCAGGCTCCAAGCGCAGACTTAAATGCCCCAAAGCCAGCTGTTTCAAGCAGTGGATTAACAGAGACTATGATAAAATACCTAAGAGAAACTGCTCCCTGGCTCAGATTTATAGGTATTATATCATTTATCGGATGTGGTTTGATGCTTTTTGTCGGAATTGGCTTTATGATCGCAATACCATTTGCCGTAGGTTCCCGCGATATTTACGCAGGGCTTTTAGGCTCATCAATAGGAATACTCTATCTAATTATTGGTGCGGTTTTGTTTTTTCCTGCCCGCTTTACTTATAACTTTGGCACTAAAATTCGTAGTTTTCTTCAAAGCAATAGCGAACAAGACCTTGAAACAGCATTAAAAAACAACAAATCCTTATGGAAATTTTATGGGATTTTATGCATTGTGTACCTGGCAATTATTCCAGTAGCAATAGTTGCCAGCATAATTCCACTTGTTGGTTCTCTTATATTCTAATGTTGCAAAAAGAAAAAGATACATCATTAAGCGTACAAACTCCCGAAGGGATAGAATTTATTCTTTATCCTGCTGGTTTTTTGATCCGCGCCTGTTCATATTTAATTGACTTGTTCATACAGCTTGCTTTTATTATTACAGCGGCTATAACGCTTAATTTTCTTATAGAAATAGTTGGGACATGGCTTTGGATGCTTATTCTTTTCGGAGTAAATTGGTTCTATCATGTTTTTTTCGAGGTTTTTTTTAATGGCCAGAGCATTGGAAAAAAAATTTTAGGTTTGCGTGTAGTAAGAAGCGATGGCTCGCCTGTAAACCCTGGCGCATCTTTTTTGCGCAATTTATTAAGATTTGCAGATACATTCCTGTTTCTTTATATAATTGCATTGATCTGCATGAGCGCAAGCAGTGGATTCAGAAGGCTGGGGGATTGGACAGCAGATACTCTGGTTGTCTATACCACTACTTTATCCTATGCTTCAAAACGCCTTGATATGTCATGGCTCTCAAAGTATGAAGTAGTAACGTCGTCACAGAGCTTGTCTTATGAAGAAAAACAGACTATACTGATGTTCGCGCGGCGTTTTCCCCTTATGAGCAAAGCCAGAGCAGATGAAATAGCAAAAAACTATGCGCGAACCCTTAGGGGGGAAGATTTAGCCAATAATAATTGTTCTGATTCTGAGTATCTTCTTGGGATAGCCAAAAAATTAAGCGGGAAACACTCATGACGCAGCAAAATTTTGTTAACCGCCGCCTGCAGCTCTGGGACAAAATAGAAGGAGTTGTAAATGGGGGGCGCAAGGAAATAAAAATACAAGCCGCATGGTTTCCAAAAGCATTTCGGGAGCTAACGCAAGACCTTAACACTGCCCGCGCTCATGGGTTTGACCCAGCCCTTATAGAACGGCTTAACCGCCTTGTTCTTGAAGGGAACCAGTTATTATATGGCCAACGCTCCTTCTCGTTCAGAAAATTTTCCGATTTTGTTCTTAACACTTTTCCCTGCGCAATAAGAGATTCGTGGAAAGGGATTGCCATTGCCCACCTTATTTTTTATGGAATAATTTTTTTTACAATAGCCCTTTGCCTCCAGTTTCCAGATTTTGTCTATGAAGTAATCCCGGAAAATATGGCGCGCGAGCTTGAAATAATGTATAATCCGGAAAGCATGCATTTTCTTATACCAAGAAATGTAAGCTCAGATGCAGATATGTTTGGTTTTTATATATATAATAATATTTCAATTGCTTTTAGAACTTTTGCCGGGGGCATTATTATTGGTGTTGGCAGCCTTTTTATACTTTCCTTTAATGCTCTTTTTCTCGGCGCAGCAACAGCCCATATAATCAATAAAGGATTTTCAGAAACATTTTTTCCATTTATAATAGGTCACGGCAGTTTTGAACTTTCTGCAATTATTATATGCGCCTATGCAGGGCTAATTCTTGGCTACAGGCTTTTTGTGACAAAAGGGTTAACACGACAGGCGTCTCTGCGCATTGCCGGGAAAACAGCTCTTCCTTTAATAACAGGCAGCGTTATTTTGCTTGTTATTGCAGCAGTTATTGAAGCATTTTGGTCATCCAAGCACCAAATCCCTATAACAATACGCTACAGCATGGGCGCTGCGGGCTGGCTCCTTTTATACCTTTATTTTATTTTTATGGGAAGAAAACATGATAGGATTTCTTAAGCTGCGCCAAAGAAGCGGCTGGGAAGCTGCGGATTCCGGGATACTTTTATGGAGAAACAACTTTGTTTTTTTTATTATTCTGATGGTATTGCCTTTTATCGCAATTGCTGTTTTTCTTCGCTTCTTGCCTTTGCCTGATGCGCGGCCATGGTCTTATATAATTCTCTGGTGGCTAAAACCCTTTTTTGCCCGCCCTGTACTTCATGTTATTTCTGTCCGCTTTTTTGAACCGCAGGCAACTTTTTCCAGAATAACAAAAGGTTTTTTTAAAACCCTCTTTGTTGCTCTTCCAGGAGACCTGCTTTGGCGGCGGCTTAGTATATGGCGGGCAGCCCGCATGCCCATCAGAACTTTGGAACACCTTTCAGGCAAAGCTGCCAGAATGAGAATAAGAACTCTTGAAACAGGCGGTTTAAATTTTTGTGCTTCTCTTACAATAGTGACAACTGCTATTTTCTTTTCTCTTTTTATAGGAGAAATACTTTTTGCAGCGATTATCCTTGAGATGACTCAGATAATGCCTTTTTCTTCTTTATGGCAATATATAGAACAAATAGAACTTCTTGTTTTTTTAATGGTCTGCCTGAATTTTATTCTGATAGAAACTCTTTATGTGTGTATGGGTTTTGGTATTTATATTAACAGCAGGGTTGAAGTTGAAGGGTGGGACATTCAATTATTATTGCAAAATTTTGAAAAGCAGAAGAAGCAAAAACCAGGCTCTCGTTTTATACCCCTTCAGAAAAAGGGGGATCTCCAACCATGCTAAAGGCAATTGCTTTTATCTCAATAGGGTTATTTTTTATATTTTCTCCCATCCAAAGTGTTCAGGCAGAACAGAATAGAAAAGATGCTCCAACAGATATTTTAAAGCAGGTTTTAAACTCCCAAGACTTTGGCGGCAACAAAGATACCTGGGGGGTCAGACTTAAAAACCAACAAGAGGCAAAAAATCCAAGGCTGCCAAATATTAACTTTAGCTGGATTGAAAAAATAAAAAATTTTTTTGGGTCGATGCTTCTTGTGGCTTTTTCATTGGTAATTATATTTGCCGCTGGATATATAATATTAAGGCTTTATATGTCAAAAAAAGATATCTCTGGAGCTAACGCAATAAAAGGGAAAAAATGGAAAAACTCATTTATAACATTCTCTGGGCAAGAAGACCCGGAGAAGCTGCTTGCAGAAGCACAGTTATTGCATAATCAAGGGATGTTTCGCGATGCCTGGGCAAAATGTTTTTTAGCAGCCACTGCTATTTATTCTGTTCAAAGTGATTTGGATTTTCCCCTTAATGCAACTGAATATGATTGCCTCTCTATTGTCAGAAAAGCAAAAGCCAGCGATGCAGAGGGCTTTAAAAATCTTGTTGTAGCATGGACAGATTTGGCGTACGGCGGGAAGCTTCCAGACAGCAATAGTTTTGAAAAAGCAATAGAGTTCTGTAACTCTCTAAGGTTTATGGATACGGCAGCTTCTCATGCGTAAACATGCTATCCCATTTTTTTTAATTATGACTGCTCTGGCTATAATTGCTATTTTTGCATATAACCTTTTTGAAATTTATGAAAATACTACTTATAAACGACCTTCGCGACAGGCGCGGACAAATGAATATCTTGCAATGGAGCGGTGGTTAAACAGAACAGGGCACGCTGTGCGGGTTATCCCTTATGCAGAGCCTTCCACGATTCTTTCTGCTTCGGAAAAAACAATAGTAGTCCTGCTTTCTTCTTTTAGGTGGCAACCTGATACATACAGCAGACTACAACAGTGGATAGAAAATGGCGGCAACCTTATTCTTTGCATAAATATTGAAGAAAGGGAAGTCAGGCAATCAGCTCTTATCGGGCTTCTCTCAAGTTTTGGTGTTGAAGTAAATTTTTATACTCCGGAAGCAAGAGGGGCTTTTAGCGCAAGTAACGATGATTTTCCAACTTTCAGCAGTTCTATAAGTTTTGCAATCCATCAGCCAATGACAACAGAGATCTTCGCAAATGAAGATGCATTCGGGAAAATAAGACTTGTGCGCATACCTAAAAAAAACGGTTCCATAACATTATCCGGCAATCCTGTTTTTATGACCTCCCATAATCTGAATAGAGAAAAAAACGCTCTGCTTAGCTGGAGCCTTACAGGGGAACAGGATATTGAAAAAAAAGGGGTACTTTTTATCAGAGGGATAAAAACCGAACATGGTTTTTTTGGCAAGCTGGCAGAGAGGGGGAATTTTTCCCCGCTTCTTATATCTGTTCTTGTCCTAATAGTCGTTGGGTTCTGGATGGTTATCCCTGTTTTTGGATTTCTTACAGGAGACGAAGAGCGGCCAGGAAAGCCCATGCGGGAACGTTTTCTGGCAGAAGCCCGTTTTCTAAAAAAATATAAGAGGCTGGGAAGTTACCTGGAAATTTATTATCTCTCTTTAAAACAACGGTTTAGACGGCAATATGGAGAAATCATTGATGATGATTCATCTTTTTTTTCAAGATTAGCTGAAATTTGCAATCTAAAAAAAGAAGATGTCGCAGAAGCGCTTTGCCCTTCTGGTCGCTTGACAAACCGGGAATTTATAAAACACATCTATACTATTGAAACCATAATGGAGCGGTTATGAATGAAGAAAAACAAACTTATACAATAGAATCAGCAGCAGCTGCTATTGAATCACTTAGAAGCGAAATAGCCAAAGCTTTTATTGGCCAAAAAGCTCTTGTGGAAAATATTATGATTACACTATTGGCAGGGGGGCACATTCTTGTTGAAGGGGTGCCAGGTCTTGGAAAAACACTTCTTGTCCGCGCTATTGCGCAAGCCATAGGCGGTGATTCAAAACGGGTGCAGTTTACTCCTGACCTTATGCCAAGCGATATAACAGGCAACATTATGCTTAATTCTTCTACAGGGGATTTCATAACTAAAAAAGGGCCTCTCTTTACCCATCTTTTTATTGCTGATGAAATCAACCGGGCTCCTGCAAAAACCCAGGCAGCTCTTTTTGAAGCCATGCAAGAGTTTCAGGTAAGCCTTGATGGGGTAAGTCACCCACTTCCCAAACCTTTTATGGTTCTGGCAACGCAAAACCCCTATGAGCATGAGGGAACATATCCTCTGCCGGACGCGCAAAAAGACCGTTTTCTTATGAAAGTTCTTGCTACTTATCCGGAAAAAGAAGAAGAAAAAGAGATGGTTTCCCGCATATTATCTGGCGGCACAGGTGCAGAGCTTTCTATCTCTGCTGTATCACAAGTAATAAATCCAATAGAATTCATGGCAATACAAAATTTAGCTTCATCGCTGCACATAGATTCTTCTATTATAGATTACTCTGTACGGCTTGTTGCAACCACACGTTCAGAACCTTCTATTCAGGCAGGCGCAGGACCAAGAGGAAGCCTTGCCCTGATACGGTGCGCAAGGGGAAGAGCTCTCATAAATGGGCGGGATTTTATTTTGCCTGATGACATAAAAGCAGTCGCATTACCGGTTCTTGCTCACAGGATAACACTTTCAGCAGAGAGTGAGCTTGAGGGGTTAACAGAAGCACAAATAATAGAAAATATTATTGCAAAAACGGAAGCTCCCCGAACATGAAACCAGGAATCTCTTTGTTTGTTGGAGCGCTTTTATGGCTCCTTCTTGGAGTAGGGGGATTTTTCTCTTCTCCTTTATCTCTTGTTTGGTTTTTATCAGGAGTTATTAGCCTGCCGATCATCATTATAGATGCGCTTTTTTTAGTTTTTATGACTGACACTCTAAAAGCAGAACGACACATCAATACTTCGTTAGCGCTTGGAGAACAGGCTGCTGTAAAGCTAAAAATAGAGAGAAGCAACAGAGGGTTTCTGGCTGTAAAAATAAAACTTTTTGATATTTATCCTGCTTCCATGTTGTGTCAGGTTTTTCCAATTGTTCTTGACAGGAAGGGGTTACAAAAAAATTCCGCGCTTATTTTTGAATATTTTGTTATCCCCATGCAGCGGGGCAAATGGGAATTTCAGGCTCTCCATTTTCTCTTTAGCTCACCGCTCCGGTTCTGGCAACGCAAAGTTATTCTTTCTGAAAAAACCAGTGGAAGAACTTACCCGGATTTTAAAAAAATGGTTGCTCTCGCGGGTCAGGACCTTAGAGGGATACTTGAACAAGTAGGGCTTAAAAATATAAGAAAACGGGGGCATGGCCTTGAATTTCAAAGCTTAAGAGAATACCACCCCGGAGACCCTGTAAAAACAATAGACTGGCGCGCTACAAGCAGAAGGCAAAAACCAATTATAAGAGAGTATCAGGAAGAGCAGGATCAGCAGATTCTTTTTCTTCTTGATACAGGTTACAGGTTGCACAGAAGGGAAGGGGAGTATATGCAGTTTGACACTGCTTTAAATGCAGTGCTTCTTCTCTCTTATGTTGCGCTCAAACATGACGACAGTGTTGCGGTTGGAACATTTGGAAATGAAGAGCGATGGTTACGACCGCGCAAAGGGATAAGCTCTCTTACAGCCCTTATGAATAATCTTTATGATCTTTACAGCGCGCCTGTTCCATCATCCCCTTTTTCTGCTCTTGAGAATGCCCTTAGCAGATTAAATAGAAGAACATTTATTATTATAATAAGTAACTTCAGGGAGGAAGATGGGGAGTCGCTTTCATGGATATTGCCCCGCATCAGAAAGCGCCATCTTCTTCTTGCAGTAAGTTTAAGAGAACTGGAAGCAGAAACTCTTAGCGCAAGGCATCCTTCTAATATAGAAGAAGCAATGGAGAGCGCAGCAGCTTTCTCTTACCTTTTTTCCAGGCAGCAGCTTTACAAAAAGTGGGAACACTCCGGGCTTTTAACTCTTGAGGCTTCCACAAAAAACCTTTCACCTGCTCTTATCAACAGTTACCTTTCTGTAAAAAGGTCCGGGCTATTATAGCGCAGACTGTAAAGCGCGCGCGTCACGAAGAGGAATTATCCGGGAAAGTTCTACACTTATTTTTTGTTTTGTCAAAGTTGTTTCAATATGGTCCTGCATTATTCTTATTTCGTATTGGATTTGCTCGTTATATTTCCCAGGCAGGGATTGCTACAACATCTTTTTTTGGTATTGGCATTATTTCTGATCCAAGATATATAACCGCCCCTTTACCAATCGATTTTTTCAATTTTTCAATAATGCTAAAATTTGCAGTGTCATCACTATTTAGCAAAGTTGCTTTCTTAACTTCCACAGGATATAACGTCATGTTTTTTTCCAAAACAAAATCTACTTCTTTCTTGTTCGCATCCCGATAGAAATATATCCCCCGTGAGTCTTCGCCATTATGCCAAAAGTTTTTTAGAATTTCGCAAAAACAATAGGTTTCAAGCATCGCACCATTTAAGTAGCTTGCTTCTAATGCTTCGGGAGTATCCATATTTGCGAGAAAACAAGCAAGCCCTGTATCAAGAAAATATATCTTTGGTGTTTTAACAATACGATTGGTAAGATTAGTCGAGTATGGAGGCAAAAGATAAACAAGCCCTGATGCTTGTAGTGTATCCATCCATTTTTGCGCAGTGCGACGATCCATATCACAATCGCGCGCTAAGTCCTCATAGTTCATTAAGTTACCTGTTCTGACCGCAACAGCGCGGACAAATTTATAAAACTTTAGCTCGTCAACTGCACCTTGATAATCTTTGACATCGCGCTCTATATATGTCTTCATATAAGAATTGTAAAACCTGCTACGGCCTATCGCAGGATTTAACACAAGCTCCGGAAAAGAGCCTGTCCATATATCCTGATAAACTTCCATTATTGTTCGGTTCTTTGTTTTTTTGAGCATATTAACTTTATCCGGCCAAAAAGGTTTGGATTGTTCGGGTTTTTTAATTATTTCTTTGTATGAAAAGCCCAATAAATCAATGATTGCAACTCGACCGGCAAGACTTTCCTGAATGCCTTTCATAAGCGTGAACTTCTGCGAGCCGGTAAGCCAGAATGCCCCTGCAGAATTAGCGGATTTTTTTTTGTCGAATTTGTATTTATAGCGATGTTCATCTACCCATATTTTAATATAGGAAAAAAGGTTTGGAGCATATTGCACTTCGTCAATAATTACCGGTGGTGCATACTTTTGTAAAAATGCCTTTGGATCGCTTTGAGCCAAATCCCGGGCAGCTATATCATCAAGAGATATATACTTCCGCTCTTTTTCTTTCAGCATATTCAAGACACTGGTTTTCCCGACTTGACGCGGTCCTGTTAAAAGAAGAACCGGCCATTCAGAAGATATGTTTAAAATGGTATCAGAAATTGTTCTTTTGAGCATTATTGTTTCTCTGCAACGATTATATTCTTTGTCAAGTCAAAAGTCAAGGGCAATCTTACATGGCTATGTACAATTAGCAAATCATATCATTCACTCCTCAGCTGGCAGCAGTATCCAAACAAATTCCGCCAAGCTTGCCTTCCCTTACATCTGTTAAAAAAACGCGGGCAGTTTTATCGTTATCTATTTTTCCGCCGGAAACAAGACAGCCCCGCCTCTTGCCAATAGCCTCAAAAATCTCATACGGGGATTTTTTTTCTATTTCTGTCAAATCAATCCCATATCTTTCCGAAAGCCGCGCAGGATATAATTCTTTTAAAAGCTCCACTGCTTTAAGAGCAATATCATCCCTGTAAAGAATAGAGTCTTTTACACTGCCAAGAATAGCAAGCTTTTCACCAACAACAGGATCTTCGAATTTATGCCACAGAACTCCAGGCGTATCTGTAACCTGAATCTTATCCGATATATTTACTTTTTTTAGCTCTCTTGTTACGCCTGGAGTATTTCTTACATCCTGTTTTCTTTTTCCCGCAAGACTGTTAAGGATTGCTGATTTCCCAACATTGGGAACCCCTATAATCATTACGCGTATAGCTCTTTTTCCAAACCAGGCAGAATCTTTACACAACAAGCGGCACTTTTCTATTATGCCTGTAATATTTTTTTTGGAGGTTGCGGAAACAGAAATCACTTCTTTTTTTCCGTTATCTGCCTTAAAATAATCAAGCCATTTATCCAACGCTGCTTTATCCGCAAGGTCTGCTTTGTTAAGAACAACAACTACCGGCTTGTGCCCAACTATTTTTTCGATCATGGGATTCTGGCTTGAGTAAGGGATTCTTGCATCCAATACTTCAAGAACAACATCTGCTTTTTCGACTTTTTCTTTTATCTCTCTTATTGTTTTTGCCATGTGGCCTGGAAACCACTGAACAGCCATAATAACTCCACCAATTCCAATCAGGATTAGGATAGCCTAATACAGACAAGCCCTGCCAAAACAAAAATTATTCCGGCAATTTTGCCAATAGTTGGTTTTTCTTTTAAAAATAGAAACCCCAAAACAGAAGCAATAACTATGGAAAACTCCCTTAATGCAGATATATATCCCACTTTTCCCATAGTAAAAGCAAAAAGGATCATAAGATATGCTCCAACTGCGCCATAACCTATTATGGCACAATATTTCCAGTTTTTCTTAATAATTTCTTTTATTTGAGGCAGCCCCTTTCTAAAAACAAATGGGGTCATGACAGACACAGCTATCAAATCTTTCAAATTAAGATATACGATTGAATTAATATATGATACGCCCTGTTTATCATTTATAGAATAGATAATTATTGTAGCGCCCAATCCAAGCGCATAGATTATTGGCAACAAGTCTGCTTTTAGCAATTTCTTTTTTATGCTTATTGAAAGGACTCCTAAAAAAATAAATATTATCCCCACAGTACCTATAACAGAAAATCTTTCTCCCAGCAGAAAAAAAGCTGCAACTGCGGTACCAGCTATTCCAGTACCTCTTGATATAGGGTATACGCTTGAAATATCTCCATGTTTATATGAAAGATAAAGAAGTAAATAATAAGCAACATGAGCAACTGATGTTATAAACACAAATTTTAAGCCAACCGGATCTAATCCCTGTTTCGAAATAATGATCAAAGAAAAGGGCATAAGAGTGAGGAGCGCTATCCAAAGACCCGCCAGTGTGATCTGAAGATTTCCCGACACTTTTTTACTTATAAAATTCCAAAAAGCATGGACAAAAGAAGAGGCAATAACAAGAGAAAAAACAGCTATATCCATGGCTACCTACTTCGGCTTTTGCTGGAAAGGATGTTTCGAGTCATCGCGAGGTACCTGTTGGCACCTCGCCTATCCCTAATGCTCTTACGGAACAAAAATAAACTTATGTTTAAACCTTCGGGATACGCCTTCGGCTACCCCGAATGCTCTTATGGAACAAAAATAAACTTATGCTTAAACCTTCGGGATACGCCTTCGGCTATATTTTGAAGGAGTCTTTTAGTGTAACAGTCCTGTTAAAAACAGGTTTTTCTTTGCTGCTCTCTTTGCTGTCAACACAAAAATATCCCTGCCTCAAAAACTGAAATCTTTCTTCTGGTTTTGCATCAGCAAGAGACTCTTCTGCTATAGCAGAAGTTAAAATTTCAAGAGAATCTTTATTCAGATTTTTTATAAAATCCCCATCTTCCTCAGGATTTTCTTTTAAAAACAGATTGTTATATAACCGCACTTCTATTTTGATTGCATGAGAAGCTGAAACCCAGTGAGATGTCCCTTTTACTTTTCTTCCATCTTCTGTCCAGCCGCCTTTGCTTTTTGGATCATATTCGCAAATAACTTCAGTAACATTTCCTGCTTCATCTGTTTTATAATCAACACATTTCACATAATAAGCATGTTTAAGTCTTACTTCTCCTCCCGGAGAAAGCCTGAAATATTTTTTCGGAGGGTCGACCATAAAATCTTCTTTTTCTATATAAACGTGCTTTGAAAAAGGGATCTTCCTTGTTCCCATAGAAAGGTCTTCCGGATTATTTTCAGCATCAAACCATTCAACTTGATCATCCGGATAATTTTTTATTGTAAGTTTGAGCGGGTCAAGAACAACCATTCTCCTTTGCGCCCTTCTGTTAAGATCTTCTCTAAGGCAATATTCAAGAAGAGCATAATCAACAATACTATCTGCTTTTGCAACCCCTATCCTTGCGGCAAACTCATGTATTGCCTGCGGCGTATACCCTCTTCGCCTGACACCGGAAATCGTTGGCATTCTGGGATCATCCCAGCCAGAAACATATCCCTCTTTTACAAGTCTTAAAAGCTTTCTTTTGCTCATAACAACATATGTAAGATTAAGCCGTGCGAATTCAATCTGCTGAGGCTGAGCATCTATTTCTGTTTTTTCCACACACCAGTTATAAAGCGGTCTGTGGTCCTCAAATTCAAGAGTACAAACCGAATGGGTTATTTTTTCAATTGCATCAGAAAGAGCATGGGCATAGTCATACATTGGATAAATACACCACTTATCGCCTGTCCTGTGATGAGACGCGAATTTAATTCTGTAGAGAACAGGGTCGCGCATATTTATATTTGGAGAAGCCATATCGATTTTTGCGCGGAGAACACACTCCCCTTCTTTAAACTCTCCAGCCCTCATTTTTGTAAAAAGCTCAAGATTTTCTTTTACGCTTCTGTTTCTGTATGGGCTCGCTTTTCCCGGCTCTGTAAGTGTTCCCCTGTATTCCCTTATTTTTTCAGAATCAAGAGAATCAACATAAGCAAGTTCTTTTTCTATTAAAAGAACTGCGTAATCATATAATTTTTCAAAATAATCTGATGCGTAAAAAAGCTTGTCGCCCCAATCAAAGCCAAGCCACTTTACATCTGTTTTTATTGATTCTGCATATTCAACTTCTTCTTTCTCCGGATTTGTATCATCAAAACGGAGGTGGGTAACTCCATCATACTGCTTTGCAAGCCCAAAATTAAGGCAGATTGATTTTGCATGGCCAATATGAAGATAACCATTTGGCTCAGGAGGAAATCTGGTAATAACTTTCCCATTATTTTTACCTGCAGCAAGGTCTTCTTCTATTATTTTCTGTATAAAGTTTTTTAGTATAGTTTTATTTTCTTCCATTAAAATTTTCCAGTTTTTAAATTATTGTGCTTTTTTCTTCTATAATATTCTGCATTTTATATATTTTATTAAAAAGATTCTATGTCAACGTTGAGCAGAAATAAAAAAAGCTGCCCGAAAAAGGGCAGCAGATTGCGCGTGTAAATAAAAGACTTTTTCTTCTATAATATTAAAATGCACAAACGATTTATTAAAAATTAAAAACTAAATCCTATTGCTAAGTCTGGTTGGAAGAAAAATTCTGTTTCTTCCCAATCAAAGTTATATCCCAAACCAGCAAAACCGCCTGTCCGAAAGAATAAGCCCGAAGATGTCACAAATCTATAACCAGCATTTAAACCAAATCTAATAATATCTTCACTCCAAGTCCACCAGCCAAACTCGTACCGGTGTCTAACATACCCTATTCCACCGCCGACATAAGCTCCCCCATTCTTCGTATGATGAAAATAATTTAACGTGACTAAGCCTCCAAAACCTCCCACAACACCATCTCCTGAAAGAAGACCTACAGAGGGAAACATAAGATTTATATCAGTATAAAACCTGCCCCTGATGAGCTCAAGGCCTATCGAAGGACCTGATACCAAAAAACCAGCCGGATTCGCACTAAACCCTATGTTCGTCCTATCTGAGTTTATGGCTGTACTTCCACTTGGTTGCCTATCTCTAGTGTCTGGCTGACCAGGAACAACGCCTGGCGTAATAATCTCAACAGTACCATTTGCGAATCTTATGGAAAGAACATTAGCAGTAGGAATAACAATCACCGGTCCTGTTAGATGGTCATACCGGCGATACCTTATTTCCGTTGGAGACATTTCTGTCACTTGCGCCTCAATTATACTCCCATCTCTAAGGATGACCAAATCTTGCGCAGTAATAGAAAATATCCCCACCAATAAAAAGACTACTGTAAAAATATAAACCCGTTTCATAACCCCTCCTTTAAAATAAAATTTGTGTATAAAAAAACCGGTATTTCTCCATACAGAGAAACCCGATGCTTTAAAAAAGAGTAAGAAAAAATTTTTGAGAATTTTACATTTACATAGTTGACACGATTATTTAGCGCATATAATTTTGTTGCCTGTTGCCTGTTGCCTGTTGCCTGTTGCCTGTTGCCTGTTGCCTGTTGCCTGTTGCCTGTTGCCTGTTGCCTGTTGCCTGTTGCC
>Ga0123352_10010186_pt1 | contig 14757 bp, 8 predicted proteins | sample TergutLab28metaG_FD_89700 | JGI IMG/M metagenome (GOLD analysis project Ga0123352, IMG submission 89700) | Labiotermes labralis P1 segment gut microbial communities from Petit-Saut dam, French Guiana - Lab288 P1 | ecosystem: Host-associated > Arthropoda: Insects > Digestive system > Gut ... | reverse complement strand
GTTGTGTGTGACATACATACATACATACATACCTTACCTGCTAAGTTGAACCACATACTTGATGCTGTTTGTTTTTAGTTTTAGTCCTATTCGTGACTTTTTTTCTGTCAGTCATCTATGATTGCATGGGATGTGGTGTTAGTGATAGAATGTACCATGAATGCCTCATCAGGACCACCAGTAACAGGTGTGTGAAATGGGCACACTGCAAGGATGGCTGGCTGCCAAGATAAATCAAGGACACAACCACACACTATAAGTATGGTTACAGCTAGCAGAATTTTATTTCTTTGAAGTATTTTTATACATACATATTATATTATATTATATTTATTTATTAATTGAATAAAATATTATAAGTTTATTGATCATGAGGTAAATGATTTAGTGTTTTCATAGCCAAGTATTTAATTTAATTTTCCATGTGGTAACATGTATTACTTTGCATAGCAGTGGCAAGGTAAAAGCAGTATTGCATGTCAGTTCATAGGGCTGCATTCATTCAGTATTTACTGTATGTGCGTTTGTGTGTGCACGTGATGTTCTTATAAGTTTGATTGATCACAAAAAAAGTTTAATTTTGTTAAACTTTATGTGGACATTCAAGTAGCCTGCTGCTGTGTGTGTGTGGAGCAGCCAATTTAAATTTGTACTGTGGCTCTTCCAAAACCCAGTTTTCTTCAGAATGCAAGAATAAGAACAAAGAAATGATGACTGATAGGAAACAGCTGCTTCAAGATAGTTAAATAGTATATAAAGGCTACCACACTGCCATTTATTGATAAGAAATGAAAAGCCAGAGGTAATCAGATATAGGCAAGACATTTCGGTGCCAAGTATGGACACAGTATCTTTCCAAGGCCATATTTGATGTTCCTACAGTGGGTTAAGAGAAAGAGAGATAATGGAGTAAAAAGGTAAATGAATTTGCAGTTTCAAACTTCAGTGCAGGTTCTGTGTTCACAAGTACCAGTGGTGTAACAAAGAATGGTACTGGCCCAAGTTCACTTTGTTCCATTTACATTCCAAGAAAAAGTGAATGTGGTAATGCTTAGTGAAGGTTATTTGAAATATGGTTTCATCATTTGTGGCAGTGATGTGAGAACGCTCATTGTTGATCACTTAGGTGTACTAAAGTTCTTGCAACGAAGGCTGAAATATGTCAGAATTAAGAAGGCACATAAAACAAGAGCATGGTGACTATTCATAAACTTCTTCTATATTTTCAGAGGAGTAAATGAGGTATAAAGATACCAGCACAATTTGTGTGATTTTACTACTGTCAGTGAAAAAACCCCTACTGTTGTCTTTGTTTGCATATTGTGTGGCAAAGAGAAAATGTGACCATTCTGAAAAACTGTTCTGTAGCTTGTATGGTTGTGGTGCATGCAATGTTTGATAAGTAATCTGCTGGAAATTTTGGAAAACTTAACTCTTATTGATGATATGACGACTCATATAAGTGTTATTGTAGAACATTTAGAAACACTAAACATTTAAGGGATTGGTATGATGGTATATGATCATAGTCATGACAGATTTTAGACATTGCCCATAATCTCAGGTGAAAGTAAAACCCCTCATTATTTTCAGGTGGAATGGGAGAAGGGTAAGACATACTCCAGTAAAAGGGTAACAGTAAATTTTTACCTTAGACATCCCATGTTGATAGTGATTAATAACTGCCTGGTAAAGGTGAAGTTTTTCCATTCCACACCATGAAAGAATAAAGGGGTGAGTGGTTATCTTCACTTTCTGGCCACTTTACCTATGGGAAAGAACCAAGGTGCCCATGGAATATGGGGCTGGGTGGGCCTCAGAGCCCATCTGGACATCGTGGAGAAATTAAAACTCTCATGCCTCTACGCTGGTGGGCTCATTAGAAAGAGCTGGACGTGTGAGTTTTTTTATAGCCTGAGGTGGTGGACAATGTCCATAATTTTAGTGGCAACTGTTTAGAAACAGTGTTCATTACTTGGTTATGGTATGGTAATAGTTTTGTTATCTGAAGTGATATCAGTGATATTTCAAATGATGTAAACACTTTTGGTTGTGAGATATGTATGGCAGTATGATTGTGTGATTATTTGGTGTGTTTCAATGTACCATCACACTTATTGTCATTAGCAATTTTTACATCACTGGCAGAATGCACCACTGGACATATTAAATTGATATTGAGTAGTTTGAACTGCAATTAGAACTCATGATACTGCATGACAGCAAGATATAGTCAGGTTTGTGAAAGATCGCTGGAGTTAACCAGTAATTGTGCTGTTGGGATCTTTTGTATCCATTATGAAGCTTTGTCATCAAACGGTATTTCTTCTAATCCAAAAGAAGCAATGAAGCGGTGAAAACTGTGTTGTAGTACAGTAAATTCTCTGAGTAACTGTCCCACTGGCCTTCAGTATTCAATGAGACACTACTAGAATAAGGCCAGCAAAGACATGCCTTATCATGAAATCTACCATGTCTGCCACCTACCATCTACATGTTACTGATTGTATGAACATTGTAGCATTACTTTCCAGATATAAGAAAAAGAAGTTTGGATAAAAGATCCACTTCACTTTTGAAAATCATGAGTATTAAATTGCACTTGGCACATGAAGAAATAAGTGAACCCTTGAAACTAGTTTTCATTGCCAGTTAAGTATAATATCTCAAGTTTATCATCTGTTTGGTGTAAGATTCGAGAATTTCCATTGCTTAGTAAGAAAGATGCTGTTGCTGTTGCAATTTACAGCAGCCTGTACAGGCTGTAGGAAAAATGGCAAGTAGGAGTGATGGATGTGGGTAGAAAGCCTCAAAACGAAACAAAATGTGCAGTGTCATTGATGACAATACCTGGCATTCACTGTGTGGGCCTTCTGCTGTGCTGTGTAGTTGTTCATGGCAGTAAGTCATCAGCAAGGAAGGGTAACTTGGACTGTACATTGGATGAATATTATGATATGCACTTTATTACAAGTGTGTGTGTGTGTTTGGGGAGTGAGGTGGATATGGTAACAGGTCAGTGTTGCAGTTAGAGATGGTACCCAACATCATGATATCTGTACAGAAATGTGTTTTGCCAGGTGGACCATAGAATGAGGTATACTACCAAGTCTGAATAGAGAGTCACCACACCTGTAACAGATACCACTACTCACATGTGGTGGCACAGAATCCATGATTACCCAAGAGTCTTGTATCAGGTATTGCAGTATCCATTCAGTCCTACACAATGAAGACCTCTATCTGTACCACTTACTTTTGGGTCCAAGATCTTGTACGCTTATCATCTCCAGTACCACAAGTGTGTTTTACAGGAATATGTATGACCCAGGCAATTTGATGCACATCTTGTGGAAGGAACGACAAACCAACATTCTTATATAGAAGCATATCAGCAACTGGTGGGTCTGGCACAATCTCCATGGTACATGCTAGAGTCCACCAATTTCTGGGGGGGGGCATTATTATATGTGGTAGTATATGATTGACATCTGCGTGGTTGGACATGGCTACTGTGTAACTACCTCATTGGTCCTGTGGCTTGGTGTTCCCTTTTGAGTGTGTTGCTGGCTGTTTGTCACAGTGTGGTTCAAGAGATGGGGTGCTGGTACATTTTTGCACACAGCCCCAACACCAGTTTTCCAGTGAATAACATGTGATGGCCACATATTCTGGCCTATGAAGTCAACAGACCTGAACTTTCTGGACTTGTTCCTTTGGAGACACTTTAGGTAAAGCCTTTTAAATGCCATATGTATGCTGTGACCAGAGCACTTTTCAAATCATGCTCCCATTGAAGGACATTTTCCCTTTTAGAATATGAGAATGTACATTTAATGGGACAGTGTAGTTCCATTCATCCATAAGAGGTTAAAGGAACTTGTTTAGAATTATCCTATCTATAAATGTAGAAGACTTGATAGCAGTGTCACATGCAGTTTTAGAGACCTTTGATGTATGTGGACATTACATGACAGTGTGAGCTAGTATACTGTAATGTGCATTCACATGTCAAGGAGTGCAAGGCAGACATTTTGAACATTTGTTGTAATTACTGCCCTCAGGTTTCTGCCTTGTACAATAAGCAGACTGTCAGCAAGTGGTACACATCACTTCACATCTGTACCTTACCATCTGTGGACTGTACATTGTGTTTACTTGCTATATATGATATATTTTTCAAATACCCATTCAGGGGTGTTGCCTGCAGTTTCTTTGTTTTCATTCAGCCTCCATTTGTTTGCCTGTGGTTGTCACTGTCATTACAAACTTTTGTGCTACTGTGAATACAGACAATTGCCCCTTCAACAGTTCCTTCTTACCATATCTTAGTAATGACTTCTTCTAGGGGATATGGCCTTCTTTGTATTTTGCTTTGTTTTGAGGTTTTCTACCAGTTACATTTATTGATGAACACTCAAGTCTTCCAGGATGTTACACTTGTAAAATTGAGTAATGTTTCAAAAGACTGTAGTGTCTTTATCTTTAGGGTCAAACAATTCAAGAAGAGTAACTGAACTGGTGGCATATATATATATATATATATATTACATAGGTAGGGATGATTGGGGTGGCTGGGTATTCTTGAACTGCTTGACCCTGATGATGAAACAAGAAATTTCCTTCAAAACATCACTACATATTTACCAGGTGACATGGAAAATAACCCCGAAAACTTCAAACAGGAGACCTATGTGCAGTATTGTCACAGTGCATCCAAATCGGCAGAAATACAAACACCAACAGGCACACCTGTTGCATAAGGTAAATGAACAACTTTAACTATTAATTTTTCTCATATAGACTGTCCTACAATTTTATTGTTAGTCCTCTATAATTTATAGAATTTTGTGCTTTGGGTAGCAATAAAAATGTATTTTTTTTTACATTGGACCATTTTAGGACAAGTTTGAAAAACACTGATGTAAAGCACCCTGTTTCCCTGTTATTTGAACCCAAAGAAAATCATTCTTTAGTTTATCATGGCAGTGTGAAGTTTACTGCTAACTTTTTTTTTTTTTGGGGGGGGGGGGCAGATATGGATGACAAATTTTCTTTGTGCATGGTTTGCCAGGGTTCCATAAAACCTGCCTGTCCCTCCTTTCCAACCACAATGACTAAATAATGGTTAGAGAAATGTGGTATTTAACAATGCTGTCTGATGGCTAAGATTGTATGGTGTTGGTAGTCAGTGAATGAATTGATGGCATGATACTGACAGGGAAAACCCAAAGTACTCTGAGAGAAACCTGACCTAGAGCCATTTTGTTCACCACTTCATAACTACCATTCAGAATGTGTCATTCCCCACTGCCATGTTGTCAAGGTCTGTGAACATAAGTGCACTGCACTGTTTTGTGTCACCTTTTATGCTTCTTTATGAACATCTTGGTTGTACAAGTTACGATCAAATTTGGCAAGTATACTGGGGAGCACCCACACATGTGAACAGGCATTTTCATGTGTGAAATAAAACAATGAATTTTCATTTAATAATTGCTATTGTGCACTATGCAAGGTGATGCAATATGGCACTTCTCATATGAACAAAGGCAGGCCAAAGTTTCATATTTGTAAGGTAAGTTTATGCTATTTATAGTAGAATATTATACAGTGTGAGTACATGAAAACTTTAGAAGTGTGAAAAAATCAAGAATCCACTGTGCAGTTGTAGGCACATTTGTATTGAATGGGAGATCTAGCAATGCAAGTTCATATGGTCTACAGAGCACTCATGAAGCAACAACAGTATTCTGTCATTCTGTTTCCTAGTTAGCCTAACAAAATCCAGTGCCCTTTCAAATTACAGTATAGTGGTGCATGTGTATCTCAGCAGCAGGTGTACAAATGGAGCATGATGTTTAAAGATTGGGTGCATAATGTTGCAGATGTCACTCAACTGGGCCAAGCCAACATTAAAACACAGCTGGCAATAGCAGAGGCTGAGCACATCAATGGGGAAACTCAACGCATTGGACATCGGTCACGGTCTATCCCACTTTATCGCTAGGCTAAAAGTACATAACTGTACTAAACTTATATGCACTAATTCACTAGTAAAGATTATACAAGGTTTTCATTTGACTCAGCTTCCTATCTTTCAGTGTGATCTGCCTGCCTAAAACAATGAGCAACCTTGCTCAAAAGATATTCTGCCGTGTGTTCTGTATCCATATTTGGCTTCTGTATTTAAGGGCCGGTACATAACATTATGTACCATTAATAGTATTCATTTTAGGAAGTGTCTGTTTCATATACGAGAAGTAAAGTTCGCAAACCCACTTGTGAGGTAACACCCCCGAGGCTGATTTGGCATTTAGGAATAGAACATATAGGGTTCTTGTAATTTAATAAAGATATGTGTGCCTTTGATGATGTTTGTAATATGTAGCCTTTGTTGAACTTCTTTACTTTGCCAACAGAAGTCTCATAAAGCAGCCACATCATTTATTTACAGGGAGGATATTTAGCATTGTACCTTTCCATTATGCCAGCTCAATGTATGTTTCTGCCTACTCAACTTGACCAGCCATGGTAACAAAAAGACTGCAGCAGCATTGTGCAGTAAAGATACTGACCTACTTGCAGGATCTGCCTTACATCTCTCTCAAAATTACCTGCATCTGCATAAAACATGAATGATGATCCTAAAGTTGCACCAAAAACAAATCCCTAGCCACTGTGAGCATAAGAACACTACTGTGAAAGCCAACAGCTACTGCTTCGTAGTATTGCATTGCAGTCTCCACCCCCCCCAATGGACTGTTTTTGCCATTATCACAACAATGAAATTTTCCACCATGCTATAAAAGCACAAGATTTTTTTAACACTAACCTCATCCCATTATCATTCAGTCACCAGATCTCATACCTTACAATTTCTGCTTTTTTGTGACACAGGGAAGCTCACTTAATGGCAGGACATTTTCATATGGGCTGCAGAACAGAGTGCCATCTACCTGTGAGGTAAAAAACACCTCTGAAGAATATTTTACAGTTGCCTTCACAGTATAGAAAAACAAAATGCAAAGAATATATCAAACTCCTTGGGAATTATGTTAAATATGACATTTAATTCCAAGCACAAGGTCTCACTTCACTCATACTTTGTTGCAGACCTCAAGGTGTATCAGAGCAAGTTTGCTGACAGGTTGCACCTTCCTTCACCTGCATGCCGTAGTCTGTGGCATACCACTGTGCTGCACTAGTACATGTGGTAACACAATCTGTTCATATTCTGTCCATTATGAAAAGACATTACATGGGTATAACTTAAAGACTGTATTTTTATGCTTCACTGCAAGTTACACGTCAATGCCTGATTGCGATCAATGATAAATGAAAATATTGTTAGGTATTGACACAGGTATATCGTGTGCTACAAAAAAAAAAGGGTCAAATTTGCCATAATGGGTGATAAAAACCACACTCTGCTCTTGATAACACATTTCTCCAAGTATGATGTACATGAAACAATTATCACATATCCATAACACATCACTATCATGCGTACAGTCATTCACTGTTCATCTTGCCCAGGACCTTGTCCTGAAGGGTAATACAAAAGATTAAACTCTGAGTAAATTAGACTTTACCATATGATGGGAAAACTTACACAGAAAAACGATAAAATTATAAAATCTATTACCCAAAAGCACATTCCAAACACTGTATAATAAATCTGGGTGTAGGCTCATCATCCAGAGTATGCTCCATAACATTCTCGTACCCACATACGCTTCTCTGCTTATTTTGAAACAAATTCGGTGACCTAAGACTTCAAAAACACTGAGCGTTTTGGTCCATTGGTATCTATGAAACATATGTGCGCTCCAGCATTACTTGTGTGTTCTAGTGTCCATTTCAGGTGTGCCCTCTTGTGCAGATGAGCTGCAACCAGGAAGAGCACAGCCGCTGTCCCTAGCTTGACTACGATCAACTGATTTCTGCAACAGAAGAATTTGCCTTGTAGCCTGTCTTCACTCTTTTCTCAAAGACATTTTATAAGCATAAAACAGTGAAACTGCAATAATGGTTATTCATCCCCAATTATACCTTGCTGTGTAATGCAACAGTAACAACTTATCCACACAAAGTGAATCTTCTACATTTCTGCCAACACAACTAATTTACCCATGCCGAATATGCCCATATTTAAGGCACTTTTACTTAGTATGACACTTCTGACATATGTCATGAGTGCCATCCTGCCTTTACACATCATATTGAGAAACCCTACAACTTACCATTCATTCATACTGCTCTAGATGCTGTTCCCAGTGGTATTCCTAGATGGCATGAGTGCATTTTTCAGTATACTGGACTGATGGTAAGGTAAAGTTCACCCTAGAACAGGCTATGAAGGCCCAGATAGGAAATATACATATAGCTCTATGCTTTCTTTTACCTAAGCACTAGATGCAGGTGGGTGGTCAATGCCATGCCCTGGCCATTTTTCCTCCAGGCAAGAGACCTGGTACCCATTGTATAGGAGGCTGAGTGGGACCCAGGGCCAGTCTGAATGGTGCAGAAAGTCTTATTCCCACTGGGATTAAATCCCTGGACCATTATGCTATACCAAATATGCTATCTCAAACCACATATCAGACTAATAAGTAAAAAAAAACCAATAAAATTGTATATTTTGTCTCAACAAGATAAACCACGTGAGTATAGCGCACAACTGTCACACATTCAGATCTTTGCTCTCATAATACATGTTTCAGTCAAGCTATTTTGCCAACATAAATTCTGCAGCAACACAAAATACATATATAAAAAGTAACTGCCATGGAAATACAGCAACGAGTTCTTCTGACTGCTGAGCTATATGTCAATGTCAACAACAGCATAAGGCTTAAACCTAACTGTCATTATACATAATGATTTCTGTGCTATGTTCACATCAATTAATACCACTTCAATAATGGCAAAGATGATTAAAGAGTTGGTGTATCACATCTACACATGCATGGCATGAATACAGACAACAGTGTACAATCAGCAAGAATTCTGCAAATTGCCCAACAGTACTAACTTGTGAATTTTTTGCGGCTTTTGCTTCTGCTATGCGCTGCGTTGCCCATGTAAACTGTTCTATCAACTCATGGTGTGCTTCCAGACGATCAATACACGGTAAGCACACTGTTTTTGGTAGGGGATCATTAACATTAATCTGAAAATAATAACATTAATTTTCAATGAATCCATCACACTGTACAAGAAGTAAAGATGACATGGTCTAAATATACATCACTTTTTATTCACCTACATTAATAATGTGCATAAAGTGCAACACATTAATATTAGACAGAATACTCATAGTCAAAAAACAAACATGTTTCTGGAACTGGATGTTGCCATCCTCAGGTGAAAGAGTAGGGATGTATCAACACAACTAGGTCAAATAAAAACAGCTATTCCCAATCACTGGACAATGTGTGCCAGGAAGCTACTGGATTACTTGCACAAATTGTTCCCATCTTCATGCAAAAAGATGAGACTACATCTACTTAATCAGGTGCAACAGCAAAAGCTATTCTCAACCACTGCACAACCTGTCAATAAACAGTACACTAATCCACTGACAGTGTGTCCAGTGACAATGATTGACGGTTTCTGTCGGGCACAAGTAAGTAGGTGTCTCCCTACCCTTTCAACGGAAGACGGAAAGGTGCAATTCCCCGACGTTTTCATTTATAAAAATGCCAATAGTACATAAGTCCAGAAACCCAGTAATCTTAAGTATCCTAAGTTCGCACCAAGTCAGATCCCTTTATAGCTGAATAACTGATACGTACTCTAACAGAACATCCAGTACTTCATGCAGCCTACTACTAGTACTTACGTACAATTAATACATTCCGACCGCTTAAGTCGGAGACTCATTAACTGTCAATTTTTAGTTACGTAAAAATTTGCTGAGGTTCCATTTACAGTTTACTGACAATGCTCACGTACTACTTACTAACACGAAAATAATAAGGATGAAAACAAACCGTTATTGGTAAATACGCATTAATTTTCTCGGCTAGACGCATCCTCTCACCCTCTTCGCCATAAACGTGAATAACAAATCGATTCATTTTGGAACATAGTCGACATATAAACCCGGTTATCACTGCTTTGTCAGTACTCCCCATCTTCTCAATGTACTGTTTTAAGGGGTAGGTACTAAAAACGCAACTGCACCCGTCCTGCGTCAGACTTTGTTTTCATTACTTAGGACGGGTGTCAAACTTCAATTATTGTCTTACCAAAGTACGTTCAGAACGTATCTGAACACTGAACACATTCTAGACAGCACGATTACTCCTTGACTTTTCTTCGATTCGTTTTGCATTTCAGTGATTCTAACCCACAGTGCCCAACGAGCATAATGCTGACGGTGAAAGGCGAACGTTGTCATAGCTGAAGCAATACATCCCTCTGTAGGAAAGTAAAACGTATTTTTGATGAGAAACCATTTTCTGGCCAATACATATTCCACTTTCAAGTATTTCGTAACTCCTTAAACTGTCTTCACATTTTTGTCTATGCAATTAACTATCAGGAAATGATACTCAGGCCATAAATAACATAATTATCCACTTTTCAAAATTTGTAGAGAGAGAAAGAAACGTACATCCTGTATGCTTCATCGTGAAATAACTACCACACACCAGACGTAACTGCACTCCAGTTTCCCTAACTGTCCTATATTAAAACAGAATGTTGCGTCTGTAACTTACTTTATAATGTGCAACGGACGAGCATAGATATTCGTAGAATTTATCCTTATTTGAAAATTAAATTAGAGAAATGCGAAGTATGAAATTATCCGCTTCACGTCCGGCATAAACGAACCTAGCGGCTATGCATTTGAATATCGGGACAGCAGTTGGGAAAGTTCAAACATACTTTCCAGGGTTTACGTTTTCTGGGATGTGATACTATGTAGGGTGATAGATATGTATCGCTCCTTCCGATGGAATTGTTGTCTCATTCATTAGTTTATACCCAGAAGAAGGAGGGTGCAGGTACTTCAGAAAAGGCAGTGCACATCTCCAACACAATACGGCGACATGTGTATGTCCGTTTGATGCATAACCGGTGTCAAGATGGGATGTACTGAGCGAATTCAGTTTAACATGAACTAAAGCGACCACCTTAATGTATCCTAGGCTGACATAACTATTCGCGCTGACACACATTTTGTGTTGAAAGTAGTTTAATCGTCGCTGTGTGGTATGTATATTTTCTGCAGAAGTTGCAAATATATCCGTTCTCATATAATAGTTAATATTATAATCATCCTTACAATTTTGATATTCGAGTAACAGGTGTGCCTCCTATCTTAGGTGTCTATCAAGTAAAGAAAAATACCTTCTTCAAAAGATCTGAGCTTGGAATTATTGAATTCATTGAAGAATTTTTACATTACGATTTCACATCCCGATCATTCCACAGTAACATATTCTTAGTGAATAATCTTACGTACACCGTACTCTTTTCAATGAAATGCGACCTAGAGCCATCAAACTTTGCATTATGTAGGAGATTTCTTAGCAAGATTGCTAGTTGTGGGTTTGTGCGCTACAGTTTTTAATTGTTTACAGGCGCTCATTGAAATCTTATGACGCTGTTGGGTGCATACATATCGGAACATTGAATGTTCCGTGAAGTCCACCGTGTTTCTAAAGGAATGTCACCAAACGTGGCTAACACTGTACACCACAGATTACAGTTGCGCACGGTGCTGCCGTCTAGCAGAATTGAAATATATTGCATGTTAATTGTGTGAAGTATTTTTCGAACACAATTATATGTAACTATATTGTGGTCCGAAGCCCAAATCTGAAGAAAGTGTGTTGGATAGAGTCTGTGAGTATACTTCTTTTGGTGCTATATTTGCTGTTTATTTTGATATTGGCCTTACTGTGCGGAATTTCGGTTAAGTACGCAGTTACTGCGTAGGGGGCGGCACCAGTATTAGTACCGGTGTCTCAAATCGATGACTATTCTGTATTGCTTTAGCGTGCTTGTGTTAGGTGCTTTCCATTTATAAGTGGCATAAAAGGGAATATGTGGAAAAAATTAATAGTGCTCGCTAATTGTTGTTGTTGCAAAGTTGTCTGCTGTCATTAGGGTTATGTTTGTCGAAATTTGTAATGCTTGCATATGTTGCTGTTAAAATGACATACACCGGTTTTAAGTGGCTAGTAATTACCCCCATCGAATTGCTGTCTGTTGCAAGATGAAGGGGAGGTTGCTTTTACACTGTTAAAGAGTTTCATCACAATCCAGTAACACAAGCAGTCTTAGAACTAAATAGAAACTAGCTTGACTACACAAAGCTCCTCATGCTGTACGTGGTTGTGAGGCATATACTCCTAGTTAAGCATATAGTGTGGTGATTGCAAGCAGGCATATAAATTGTGTACTTCCCTTCAAGAATGGTAAAAGTTTATGAAGTCATATGGTATGTTTCTCCCTGTCACCTTTGAAACAAATGACCAGTTTGAAGGGAATGAATGTTTTGCTTTTGCACGCCAAAAAGGCATGTGGTGGAGTAGAGTTGTAATGGGATAGGTGGGCCACAGAGTTGGTCTGTGTGCTTTGGAGAAGAAAAAATTTTATCAGCACTTCATAGGCTTGAGCTACGATTGCTTGGTCATCCAGTTTGTAGCATAGTCACTCTACTGACTTGTACTGTTATTTCTGGGATGCTGAAATGATGCATGGTAACAGATGCTTGATAAATATCTGACATTAGTTAAGGTAATGTTGATTGAAGTAACTGTTGAACCACAGGTGCAAGCAATACAAAATTATATGTTCGCAGACACAGTGTGATCTAAGTGAACAATTACAAATTTTCAAAAGCAAATCGTTTACTGTCCATTGAACACAAATACCTTTATTTAGATACAGCTGCATATTGTGGTTGTTAATGACTATCATTGGACCTTCACTACAGTATATTAAAACAAGGTAAAATGAAGTATAAGTTTATTTACATTGTGGGATCCCACAAATTTACGCAATACTTATTACAATATAAAATTTTAAAAAATTGGAATTACTGGTTGTGAACTAGATGACAGTTGAAAAATAATAAGTTTTTGTTAAGATGTATAATGGTAAAGTTACAGTATTAATTTGTAAGATAAAATTATGGAAATAAAACACATATATAAAAATTCGAGCTGAGACATTGGCTATGTGATGTAATGTGGAGCAATTGGTAAGTGTATATATCATGCTGAAATGTGAAGTTGGCAATGTAAAGGTATTTGGATGTTGGAGCTTATGTCATATATGTGCCTTTATCTTGAAACATGCCATTTTATTATTTTATGTTTCACGTGTGAAGATCTTGTTAATATTCGGTGTGTAGTGGTAGTATCAGCGTGTTCAGTCATTGATGTAGCATTGACAGCCTGTGATAAATGTACAATACTATCTGCTCCACATTACATCACATAGCCAATGCTTCAACTCCCATTTATATATATATATATATGTTTTATTTTAAAAATTTTATCTTACAACTTAATATTTTAACTCTACCATTATACATCTTAAGAAGACTTATAATTTTACAACCACCGTTTAGTTTACAACCAATTTTATACAATTTTATATTGTAACAATTACTGTAAACTTGTGGGATCGCACAGTGTGAATACACTGATACTGCATTCTACTTATCTAGGATATTGTATTGATCGTCCAGTGATGGTTGTTAACAACCAAAATTTGTAGCTATATCTAAATAAAGAAAGGTAGTTATGTTCGATAGAGAGTAAGTAATTTGCTTGTTCCACAAGCACAATGGGCTGTATCCCATCAAGTTAATTAAAAATATGTTTGTGGTACAGAACTCTGCTTGTATCCAATAAAGGTAACATAAATATTTACTTCAGTGCTTTTCAGATTGGAAATTAAATGACAACACATTTATAATTGTAGGAAATGGAAGAGTTTTGACTGAAATGAGAGTTGGCTTGTTGACTGTGTTTATGCAGGAACCCAGCATGCAAGCCCATGACCCAGAGTACATTCTAAGTTGGGCTGTAAGCTTTTATATATAGGTATATCTGTCAGGATGCAGTGATTGGTTGTGGTGATGAGCACCATTCTGTTGTGGAGTGATTGGTGATAAGTTAGCAGCATTCACTTTGTCTGAGCATTTGCTTAACTGGTTACAAATTAAAACATTTTAACTTCCCTGCCAATGATTCCACAATTTAATGACATTAAATTTTGTTAATTGAACTGCTTGTGTGGGTGCCATGGTGCACAGACACATACATACTCACACACACAAGTATAACATTAAGAACACATTTTTTAAGACTGGAATTTGTGCTGTAGGAACACAAGGTTTATGAGTTCTGCCTAGAACTCTGTTTTAGATTAGGGGTCATTTCATACCAAATCAACACAGCATACATCCTCACCTAGTCTGATATTAATGAAATTTTTGTTACACTTTGTAACTAACTACAGATAATGATTTAAGTTCAGTTATTTCAAGAATTATGTAAACAATTTTTAAAACTGGTGAAATTTGCCCCCATCATCATAAAGGTTTTGTTGATGTACAGATCTGTATTTGGGCTCATTTTAAAAGTACCCATAGTGATTTTTTTTTCATTTTATTACCGTGCAATGTGATAAAAATATTTATTAAAACCAACTAATTGCACATATTTGTCAAACCATTAAAACCACATTATCTGATTAAAATGGATTTAAAATATCTCCTACATG
>Ga0123352_10010185_pt1 | contig 14757 bp, 12 predicted proteins | sample TergutLab28metaG_FD_89700 | JGI IMG/M metagenome (GOLD analysis project Ga0123352, IMG submission 89700) | Labiotermes labralis P1 segment gut microbial communities from Petit-Saut dam, French Guiana - Lab288 P1 | ecosystem: Host-associated > Arthropoda: Insects > Digestive system > Gut ... | reverse complement strand
CCCCACTCCAACGGACAGCTCCAAAAGCAGAAGAACAACGGACACAAGTAGTTTTGCACACGGCACACACTTAACCCTACTTACAATAGCACAGTAAATATAAGTCACATTGTGTATAAATAAAAACACTGTAAGCCATATGGGATCCCAAATGCGCACAACCACCCTGTAAAGCAATAACGGTTCTTAGTTTGGCCTGACAATGACTATTGTAAGTCGAAACATGTTGCAATAATATTATATTCTATTATAGTTGTGTTGACGGCAATATATAGTAATAAAGTGCATTCACTCAGTGTTAGCGAATTAACCAATCCTAGAATAACATCAGCATTATCGTCATCATTCAACTTTCAATTTCGTTTACGATTCTGTAATTGCTTCTATTTTAATTTGTTTCTCATTGAATAAACTGTCCGGTTCCTCTTCTTTGTGGGATATTCCCCTTATATTCCAGTTGTCATATTTGAATATATTTTATTTTCCCCATTTTCGCTTAACCGTTTTCTTGCTACAGTTCGTCGTTAAGTTTGCAAACAAATGTTTTCAACAAGCACACAATTTTAAATATTTCGATTGTGAAATTTCCTATGAAAACGAAAAGATATTAAATTTTTTTCAAATCCTAGGAATTTTTAACACCCCTTTCAAACCAAAGTTGGTCCAGAAATTTTCAAGAATAAATGCGTATAAATAGACTGCCTTGCTCCATTCCTTTATAAAGAAGGTTGACATTAGTGCAGAATAAAGTTTTCAGAAGAACAGCAGGGTACAGCCTGTTTGACGACGAAAGGCATGAAGCAATTTTCGAAGATTTGAAAGTAGAACCGTTTGACGAGGACCTACGAAGATACAAATGAATTTGGCTACGGCATGTAACAAGAATGAACAGCAACAAGATGCCAAAAATAATGCTGAATTATAGACCAAATGGACGAAGACGACTTGGAAAACCTTTGAAGAGACTATTAGACAAGGCTGAAACAGGCCTATTAAGGCCTAACTCGTGACGGATGATCATCATCAACATCATTGTCATCATTATCAACGTCGTCATCGTCGTCCGCGTAATTGAATTGAATAATGCAGGCTCTTATTCATTCTGACACAGATTTTTCTTATATTCTTCCAGGAAGCCCTACATATCTGCGGTATGTCATAGGATTTAGGACGTTCTATATCGCGAAGGCAGCAGGAGATTTCGGTCGCGATTACATGGTTTTTATAGTAAGGTTTTGTTGTAAGTATCGTGTCCGAGTCGGTTCTATCTGTGCATACACCGTATCATTTTGTTCTGAAATTCAGTGTTTCTTAGTAAAACAACATACGTGTTAACTAACTTGCTTTATGGAACAATTATTCTTGAGAAGCTAATTATTCCACTCGACGTGGAACTAGAAAATTCATATCATGTTTGCAGTAGCCAGTTATTTGTCGCACTTCTTAGTCAAAAGACTTCAATCCAGAGCTGCCATACTGTTTTTCAAAGAAAAGTTTTTATAACCGATAACATGTGAGCAATTCTTCGATACTAGGAATGTGTGAACGGCCACTTTCAAGCCTTTCCCCGGGTAAAGAGCCCCTGTACCAATTACATAGGAGGCTGAGTGTGCCAGAGAGCCGATCTAAACTTTGCGGATTAAGGAAAAATTATGTCTACCGAGAGTAAAATTAGGATTTCTCGGTTGTTCAGCCCAGTCACAACACCAACTACGCTAACCCTATTGCAATTATCATATAGCATTTAACATGTACTTTTCCTTTGACGTATTTCACATTGGACTTATAAAAACCTCTTGATGTCTGCCTATAGATTTTTCCCCATAATTATGTTCCTGTCACCACGGGAAATCGCATGCTCTTGTCGTCGATGTAGGAGATGGCCTCCAGCTGTAAGGCTATTTGCGAATATGCCTGAATCAGCAGTCGCAGACGCCCGACAAGGGGTAGTCTTCAGCTTGGGAGTTGGGCGAGGGTCGAACAATTCAAATACAATAAAAAAAATGTGAAATGTTACGAAATGGAGTAAAGAGCCCCGGACTTTGACAGATCTTTTGGAAAGTCATGACACGAATTGGGTGGATTTCGCTCAGGATAGGTACGGCTGGGGAGCTTTTCTGAATATGGTAATAACTCTCCAGGATGTGTAGAATTTATTACCTAGCTTAGGAACAATTGGCTTCTTAGGAAGGATGTTACTGGTTAATGGTATTTTGCTCACTTACCTTTCCCTTCGCCTGCTTCAGGTGGACGTTGAGTAGCCGGAACCTACTCGACAACGCGATGCTGATTAGCATTACAAAGACATCCGCGTAGCTCCAGTAGAATGTTGATATTATACTCACGACAGAAGTGAACACAGCCATAAACGTCGAGTACCCTATCACCCCGAACACATGTCTGTGTGTCACCACAATGTAGCGTCGCACCAAGTCTGAAACTCCGGCCGAGCAAAGCGAGGCGATATGAATTCTATTGGCGATCGATAGCCCATGCTCCACTGAAAATTAGAAATTTTGTGGCTTATGCAACTCTCAGCATGGCATTTATAACTAGTCGCTTCCATTGCACGCCGTAAGAAAAGAATGATTCGTGAAACTGCGAGTGTGAACATTAAAAACTATCATCTTATGAGTTCATAAGGTTCGTCATCCCCGTTGTGTTCAATGAACTAATTAGAGTGGAGTGTATGTCCTAGTCTAACACAACTTTATTTTATTTGATGTTAGAGGTGTATTTACATTTACTACCTAAGCTACAACTACATGTTTCGGTTCTTGATAGTAGCCATCTTCAGGTTGTACGTGAATCCTTAGAAAGTAGTTATACCATATTTAATATGGACTGTGTGCAGTGCGGATGTGGGAGATGAGATGGGCACGAGATGTGGTACGTATCATGGAGGTTGGGAGGTGGGTACATGGGGTAACTGTTATTATGTATATACATAAAAGCAGTTACCCTATGTACCCACCTCCCAACCTCCATGACACGTACGAGATCTCGTGCCTATCTCATCTCCCACATCCCCACTGCACACAGCCCATATTAAATATGGTATAACTACTTTCTAAGAATTCACGTACAACCTGAAGATGGCTATTATCAAGAGCCGAAACATGTAGTCGTAGTTTAGGTAGTAAATGTAAATACACCTCTAACATAAAATAAAATAAAGTTGTGTTAGACTAGGACATACACTGCACTCTAATTATCTTACGAGCTCAGTGACAAATATTCAGATAATCTGTTCCTACGCACTAAACACAATAACCTCAGTTATGCACGAACAACAGACGAAATGTATGGGACGCGTATTTGTTATGGTGCCTTCGCTATTCTGCAAATCCCAGGAACATTGTTATGATCGAGGCACATTTTATATTTTTGCTCGAATGTAGCACCATTACTAGGGTACAGAGAAAGCACAATATCTGGGGCTGTACATATCTATTCGTGTCATATGGAGTTCACGTGACAAAAAGTGTAATTTTATTTCCTAATTTGCTTATGGGACCAAAGTCTCATTGGAATTGTGCAGACTGATTAGGGATGCATAAAGTTGTCTGGGGCTTAGTCTAAAATAGTCGTTACATTTTTAATGTATAAAAGGAAAACGAAGTGGCTCAAAAATTTTTCGTGGAGTTCGTAAAATGAAATTTCGTGGAAAAACTTGTAGCTTATCTTGACTTTTTGCATGTGTTCGGTACACACAAAGCGAATGGCACACGAAGTAATTTTAGTAGACACTTTGTGTCGTAAATTTTGATGTTTGCTACCGTGCATCTCTGTATAATCTTAGTAATTAACCAACTTAACTCACAAATTCTTGCTTTATTATAAATTTATTATATTCCCTTACATGTTTCGAGCACTATTGTGTTCATCATCAGGAGGTCAAAATCGTATTATACAGCATCTGGTATCATCACACCACAGGACGGGACGACCACCTACAGGTGTGATGATACCAGATTCTGTATAATACGATTTTGACCTTCTTATGATGAGCACAACAGTGTTCGAAACATGTAGAGGCATATAATAAACTTATTATAAAACAAGAATTTGTGCATTAAGTTGTTTAATTATTAAGATTATTCTTTATGTCGTGTTTGAAAACGAATTGCTTCTGGAATTGTTAGTTTCTGACAGAAGCAGTTACGATAGCATGAAGTATGGGGTTAATAAAGATGAATTCATAATTTGGTGTAATTTGTACTTTACGTCAATATTAGATATGTGATGGATTTCAGGAAAAAGTGAGATAAGTGCGCTTGTAACAGGCTAAGATGAGATTAGAATCATAGAGAATTTGACAGAAGCCACCCCGTTGTGCAATAACAATTGTATAATATATTGTACACCGTCAGTACACAACAACATCAATATAGTAATATAATGTATCCAGTAGGTTACACTGTGGCTACATGTTTCGACCGTAAACGGTCATCATCAGGCCAATAGAGAACTTTTTGTTTAAGGTACAGAAAGGTAGTAGTCAATGGGATCCCATTTCTTTTACAGTGGAATGTAAAATAATGTATAAAGAAATCCCTTTATACAACATTTTACATTCCACTGTAAACGAAATGGGATCCCATTGAGTACTACATTTCTGTACCTTAAACCAAATGTTCTTTGTTGGCCTGATGATGACCGTTTTCGGTCGAAACATGTAGCCACAGTGTAACCTATTGCGTACATTATATTACTATATTGATGTTATTGTGTATTGTCGGTATATAATATATTATACAATAGATAATTTGAATGGGATATTGGGATATTTGATGTAACAAGAGAGACCATGTACTGTACGTACTACGTAACAGACAAACCTTTTCGTGCAGCCACTTTTGCAATGGAAAAGAAATAAATATTACATGTTCTGAGTGTGAGTGTAGCGTAAGGTAACCAGCATGCGCCGTATTATATTTTCATGTGTGGCCTCAGCGGCTGTACCATATTTTTCCACCTTATTTCATACACCGCATGATTTTCGAAAAGAAAAAAGATACTGAACAAATGTGTGTTTTGATTTTCTTTACATCTTTATGTGCCACATTTCTCGTTCTAACAAGAATTCAACGAGATTTTATCATCAACGTAAGTACGTCTTCACGTCAAGTACCCTTTGTTTCGAAAAATACTCAGATATGAAAGTTAATGAAAACTAGTTCAGTGGCAGCATAGTTGCTCCACGCGGACGGACGGCGGGCGGACACACGTACAGACAGACAGACAGACATGAAACTAATATTCACTTTTCGCAATTCTGCGACAGCGCCTAAAATCCGTTTGAGACACACAATCATTGGTTGTAAGTTATTACTAGGCATAGTATTGGCCAGAAATGGTTTGACCGTGCGGGATGGATTCAGCTGGCTCACGATAGGTTACAGTGGCTTGCTATATTAAACGCAGTAACGGATTTTTAATTTACTTTCAAGTGCCCAATTTTAGCAGTGTAGAACATCCATGAGCTGTCCTAGAGGAACATTCCTCTGTGCAGCACATTTTCATCCCTTTAAAGCCTTGAGTTTATTCCCCTACAAATTTAGCACTAAATACTTCGAATTCTTCCCTCCCCTCCCTCCCATAATGAATATTTACTTTTTTTATATTTTGCTGACCGTGCATCCCTGTATAATCTTTTTCAAATGAAGCCAACCAGGTGCACGCTACTTCTTAGTATATTTATTTCAGCTTCTGTACATGTTTCGGACATCTATGTGCCCATCGTCAGCAGAACTTACTGTATCTATGCGATACTATCCCAACCAGCAGACCAGACAGCCACCCATACAGGGTGAAAAATACCAGTGTCGCATAGATACAATAGGTTCTACTGACGATGGGCACATAGTTGCCCCAAACATGTAGAGAATTTGAAATAAATATACTAAGAATTAGTGTGCGCCTATTTGGCTTGATTTGAAAAAGTGTATTTACGTGTTCCGTTTCATTCTGACTGTAATAACAATCAGTTCCTTACACAAAATTCGCCTTTTAATTTTTCTGATGGAGGCACACTATGTTTTGTCGTACACTAAATAAAAATGTATTTTTTTTAGTAGTCCCATTACAGGCCTGGAGTGTCCCAGAGGGTTCCAGGAAGTTAGGACTCCCAGATTTCGTGACAACGGCACGGCACGGTGGTAGGTTGTCAGCCTTACACACCGGCCGCCTTTGCCCCCAGGAAATACTCCTGGTACTCATTTCTGTTAGAGGCTGAGTCGACCCCAGGGCCATAGTGCGATCGGAGGGATTTTATGTCAATTAAAAATCCAGTGACACCAGCTGGGATCGAACCAGCGACCTTGCTATTTGTAACACAACACCTTAACCACTGTGCTACCGCGGTCCCCTAAATAAAAATGCATATGTAATGTTCGCCGACCGGCGGCGGCCGCTCTGTCGGTATAGTTCGCGTGCGGACTAAGGCCATGGAGATTTTTTATATGTAATGTAAATTTATTATAGTTTTCAGAGAGTTAGTATGTCAACCTTGCCGTACGCTGCTGCTTTGAGAGTCGTTCAGCTGTTCAAAGAATTCTGCATTTTTTTTTTATGGAACCTGCAGGTCACGTGTAATGGCCAGTGTTTTCCTGTCGCTCAAACGTATAGGCACGGAACACACGTGTCGCGCGTAAATATTTTTCCATTCCTGCACCGGGGGGTCATTTGTCCAGACCTGTTGATGCTAAGTTCCTTCGCCTAACTATTAATCTACGGCGCTCACGACGTAAACCAATTAATTATGAAGGCTTAGTTACGTTGCAGCACATAAATATCACTGGCATGTCAATATGTAATTTCAGTAATGGCATCGTATTTCATGGGAGAAATGCAGGTAATAGGATGAGTTGCGCGCTTTATTAATCGCGGCAACCAAATATTACGTAAGCATCCCGCCACGAATTTTACGTGAAATAAACGCTGATCTATTTTATGTGTAACGGACAATATATATTTTTAAAAGACTCTGTTAATTTCCAAATATATACAATCAATATAGGCATTTTTGTGGTTGGCATAAGGATGTTTTCACTAAAATGTAACACCTTGCTGACTGTGTCTACTCCTTCCGGCTAGCTTCCAACAAATTCACATATCAAAACTTAAAAACAAATGGTAAAGTGTGTAGTGCCACACTAGCATGGCACTACAGGGGGAAAGTCCGGAAAATTTTATGCTAGGAAAGTGACTGTCAGCTTCTTCGAAATGGTTATGTTCCATGACGTTATTCAGTCATAATCAAAGAAAAATAGTAGTGAAATTCAGTACTGTACCTACCTAAGGCTAGCGAAAGTACGATAACTGCCAGTATCCTGATCTTCAGAAACAGGTGTTTGGGGTATCCGTAATGAATTTGGCTCTGTTCTGTCCGTTGCCACAGTAGTGCGAGTTCTGGCCATTTTGTACCAAGCTTCAGGAACAAGGCACAGCATATAAGGCCTGTTATGTAGAACAAAAGAGAACCTGTCGGAAGTTAGATCAGAGTCAGTGTGAGTGAAAGAATTACACAGTTGGAAGTAAAATATAAAAATTAGAATGCATGTATACAGGGTGTTTCAGGAGAAATCTGCCATACTTAGATAGAACTTTCCTTACGTTTACTTGCATTAATATAATCAAAAACACCTATATCCGAATACAGATTTTTTTTTATATCGATGTCATTTAACCTAAGGAAAATTCTTCTGACGTACGGCAGATGTCTCCTCGGACACTGTGTGTGTATATATATATATATATATTATTTTTTTATTCTTTACAAATCTTAAGATAAATTACATTCACACGATGTAAGATTGCGGCTAGAAACCAACGTTAAGATCTTCCTCTGTTTCCGATGAAGGAGACAGGATAGGTCACAGAAAGTTTCACTGTAACCGAACCTTGTTAGTTGGAACGTCAAAAAGTATTTTATTACACCGACAGATTCCGTCAGAAAAGCTGTCTTTCACTTGATCAAGAAATGATCCATCTCTTTTTGGAAAAAAGATGTTTAATCTTCGATTTTATAGGATTTTGCAACTCTATCCTGCTTTAGACTGACGAATTCCCTCTCACATTACGTTTCTTCAAAACCATTCTTTATTATTCCGCCGACACTTGAACCTCCGTAGATGTCTGTTTCTCTCAAGTGTTTTGAGTAATATTTTTGATATTTTTAATTTCACGCGTAAATGCTGCATATTCCTCCATTTTCATCATCGTCCAAAACGTCTGAGATCACAACCTATCCTAAACCATGAATATACGGCAGCGAAGAACTGAAATTATAGAGGATCTGTGCTCTTCGCTTTGTGTAATAGGACAGCCAGTCTTTGTCGGTATCCAGGTACACATGTTTCATCAGTTCTTTGCTGCTTACACTCATCTGATTAGAAACTTTACTTTTTCTGAAGGTCCCGTACCTGAAGTCGTGAACGTGATACCGACACCGATGAAACATGAGAAGGCGAATCCAATAGAAATAAGCAGCGCCACAATCACTGCTGTGCTGTAAAGGACACCCAGGCTTCTCCAAGTAAATCTGTTGGAACAAGCGGTATGATATGCACATTACACTACTAATTTATTCTGCTATTTTTTTTTAGTGCAGTTTCTCACATTCTACAAGGCACTTGATTTCTTGAAATAGACAGTATTTCGAACTGTCTCTATCGGAAGTAGTACTTAGAATTGATGGACCTGCTTACAAAATAGGCAGGCACCGACCCCCTCAAGTCGACGACAAGTCCCGCTATTGGCAATGTTTAATAATAAGAGAAGACCGCGTAAATTGGACCATGTCCTAAATTGGACCATTGTCCAGAAGCTAACAGGTAGCAATTGTTCAACACTTCGTGTCAAAAAGTCGGAAGCTTTTATTTGTCATGAGTAATGGAGGAGGTTTATTAGTGATAAAGACGTGTTGATCTTCATAGTGTGATTTCTTATATAGGGTGAGTCTCTCGCTAGAGACCCCAAACTATTGTGTGTAAAAATTATGTTACTGAGATAATGACTTTAAATTTTATGTACAAATACCGGGAACGATGCAAAACAGGACCTGATCATAATCGATGCTGAAACTGGTCTATTTTCACATCCAAGCACATTTGAATGCATTTCTCCAAATTCTGGAATACTTTTCCCAAAGTGTCGAAGTTGACAACTTGAATCTTTTGGCGTATAGAGTCTTTGAGTTGTTCGATTGTGCGGGGTGTATTTTTGTACACTTTGCCCTTCAATAGGCCCCAAAGAAAGACGTCGGCAGGCGTTAGATCGACTTCCCCTTGTCTCTAAATTTTTAACCAATTTCTGGACGCAACATTTCGATGGTGCACGTCTTTCACCAAATTCCGTTCGAAATGCCGTCTGACATGCTTCAAATGAGCCTGTTTGACAGTATTTACGAACGAGAAACCCGCGCTGTTCGACTGTATACATAGACAATAGTTTGGGGCCTCTAGCGAGAGACTCACCTTGTATTTTACATGTGTTTCATCTTATTATTTACTTCTACATAGGCTTTTGCGAAAGGGGTACACTTCAGCAGATTACGTTTTGTCTGCTGATGTGTAAACACAGCCTTCTTGGGGTAAGATTGGCGCTTTAATATTTTATATTGTACCATCCAGTCGCTGGAAGTCGTTGCTGAGAGGAAAAAATGGCAATTTGCCATAAACTGGACCGGCAGCAGTTTCGTATGTCGGACCAACTACTTCATGCGGTCCATTTTAGCAAAATGAAGATAAACCTTTCCGTATACATGTTCAGAGCTATTACATTTATTAATCAGCAGGTAGACACCTGATATGAATACAGTACGTGAATCTAAAATTTAAATTTTGGTGTCCTTTTGGTCATCGTCAATGTCTGTGGTACTTAGGGTACAGAATCGCGGAAAATACGGAAAGACGGAAAAAAATGAAGAGAGAGTAGAGGCTGCTTATGGAAATGGGGATTCAGTCAATATGTAAAATTGCGGCACTCTGAACTACTGTCTTTTCTGGGGCCCAATTTAGGAATTATATGCTTAATTCGGACCGATGCTGACTTTTAGAATTTTACTTTTCATGTGTTTTCTTGTGCGTGCGACAAATAATGAGTATGTGGAAACTTGAGGGTTGTTTACCCGTGCATTTTCCTCATGAAATAATGTGAAATGCCAGCTTGATGCAATACGGTAATTTTATTGGTGTATTGTTAGCTCGACATGTTTCGGGTACATACGCCTATCATCAGGAGCATTAGATGTTGAGTTGCAGCATATGGTTTTCTGCACCGAGTTTTTGGATGGGTGGTGGTCCTGAGAGCCGCTGCGTTGTTCGTGTGTACGGTGCGGATGGTGCCGTGCGACGTCGGACGGAAAAATACATATTTTTAGTTTTAGACACACACGTTAGAGCAGATTCACGATTAGTGACATCTAACATCTCCCTCTGTGAGCGCAAGCAATATCCCATCAACCTGACATTTTACATTCTTTTAAAAAATTCTGCAATGGTTTAATATGTTACCCTTTAGTTATGTGAAGTTTAGAGGATATTATCCATAATGTAAATGTGAGTTACGTGAACACAACTGCATGACAGCAACATATACATACCCGCTCTCAGTATTTAAGCCAACGAACACACTTCACGGTGGTGCAACCCCTACGTTCCTGCAATTTATCTCATAAATATTTCTTCCACTCAGGAGAATCATTTAGCCACAAGGCGAGGTTACTTAAGCGCAGTGTTGTGTGTATTATAAATTTATTTCATCATTCACGCAAAAATATGTGATTGCTCACGAATAAAGTGTATTTGTTGGTTCTAGTGGCTACGTTGTACTATATAATACACAGTACTGTGCAAATCTGTAATGTATACACGACTTTAGATGTCACATGATAAACCTGAACAGTTTATATTTATCGCTGTAAAGTATGAAATACGTAAATTTACATATAATCTGCGTCTTTTAACTTCCTTTAAACACTTAGTAAGCGTAAGCTGTTCACTGGTTGTAACATTTCTCGAAGAGGCTACAGATCTCGGCATCTTAAATTGGTTGCCTTTGAAGTGTTGAAAACGGGAAAGTAAACACGGAAAACTCATCGAAAAGTTTTATTCTTTTCAACTAAATGTTGCAGTGGTTTTACAGTTTAAATTCAAGCAGTACTGAATAGTAGCCCAAATACTGCGCTGTCTTCGTGTCTAGAACAAATGACCAGCTGCACGGGACAGGGGAAAGGATTCTGAAGTAAGAAATGCGCGTGTCTTCATTCAGCAGATCAAATGTAAGAAACTTCGATCTGTTGTACTTAACAACATAGAGGGACATTATTTTATTTTACCAATATCATTTGTCACTTGCTGTCAGGTCGCCCTTATCGTATAACCCATAGCTGCTGAGTGTCCCGCCCACACACGTGTTGGACTATGTGCTGGAAGTGGCAAAAGATATGGTCCAGATAAAACAATTACCCTATAACTCCGTATAAGAAATGACTTGCACAAGTTTCCGAAAACTAATCTTAAACTAGTTAAGCTAGACACGGTAGCGGTCAGTGTCCCATTATTCTGGAACACACGCTAAACTCGCTATAACCCGCATCATTCACATTAGACACTCTTGACATCATGCAGTTCATTATATCGGATGTAGTTATCGGGCTTGTAGTAATGGTCATTTAAACACTGCAGTTTTGAAGTGTTGCTCTTTATGGACCAGAAACATGGACGCTAGGAAATAATGAAGAGATGATCATAAATGCATTTGAAACATGGTGCTGGAGAAGAATGTTAAAAATAAAATGGACGGATAGAATAATGAATGATGAAGTTTTTCAAAGGGCGAAGGAAGAAAGATTACTTTTAAAATTTAAAAAAAATAGACGCCACTCATGGATGGGGCATACAATTGGGCAGAACGAGTTTGTAGTAAACATCCTTGAAGGAACAATAATTGGAAACAAGACCGTGAGAAGACCTCGAATACAATACATAAAGCAAGTCGCCAGAAACACGGGAGCTGACAGTGATACAGCAATGAAAAGGATGGATTGCAACAAATCCAGATGGAAAGCTGCTAACCAATTAAAAGATTGCGGGATAAGAAGAAGAAATACCGCAATGTCAGTTACGTTGTTTTATTGGTAGTAATGGTTGAGGTTATGGTGGTAATGGATAAACTAGTTCTGGTAGTTACAGTGTTTTGTGATGCTGTGGCGGTTATTTGGTAATTATGATGGTTTTGCTGTTGGCTTTTATAAAAGAGGTTATTGTTTTATGTGTGTAGCATTTGCAGATGTTGTACTGGTTGTGGTTTCGGTTGTTGCAGTGATGCTGATAATGGTTATACGATGTTATGTTTTTTATAGTGGTGGTGCTTGTAGTAACTGTGGTAACCCCGTGGTTTCTGTGGTTGTGATTTTGGTATTATTATTAGTAGTAGTAGTAGTAAAAAGGTAAAGAACTCCCATTACAAGCCTTGAGAGGCCCAGATGTTTCCAGGAAGTTAAGGTACCTAGATTTCGTGACAACGGTACAGGATGGTGGTAGGTTTGCGCACCGGCCACCTTTACCCCCAGGAAATACTCCTGGTATTCATTTCTGTTAGAGGCTTAGTCGACCCCAGGACCATAGTGTGATCGGAAGGCTTTTATGTCAATGAAAATTTCACTGAAAAAGCTGGGATCGAACGAGCGTCCTTCAGATTTGTAGCACAACACAGTAGTAGTAATAGTAGCAGTAGTAGTAGTAGTAGTAGTAGTAGTAGTAATGTGAATATTAGCAGAAACCTGATGTCCTCGGCCCGGTGGCCTGTAATCCCTCTGACGGGGCACAATCCGAATGCTTGGGCTGACAGCAACACCCAAGACATGGATCTGTGCATGGAGTTAACATCGTCCTCACAGAATTCAAGTTGCCTAACGATAGGAAGGTCCGCCTTGACACCACTCTTGATGAGGCCCAGTGTGAGTCTTTGAGCCACTTCCACAGGAGCCACATATCCACGTCGCTTCAACATTAATCTCTGCTCGCTGTGAACAATGCCACAGCGACCTGCACAAAACACATGAAGCAAACTATGTGAGTTTCGTGCACTGAGTGCCGAGAATGTGCTGGTTTGTTTCAACGTGACGCCATGTAAGGGCAGTTACACGCCAGTAATTATGTTTGACACGGGTGGCCTTATTCAGCAGGAATAACATTCATCATTTTCGAATGAGTCAATAACTGCACGCTCATGGTACCTCCGTCATCCATTATCGTGAGCGAGAGACGACTCAACCTGTAATAGCTTACTGCTATATAATACCGCGGCTCATACTGGTTAGGCCACATTGTTAAGAATTATTAGCATTAATAAAGAGCGGACGTGTGTATATATTTTTGTTTACACAAAGCACAAATTTCAGTGCTGCATTGTCACCATGTCTTTCATTCTTCTCACAACTTCTACATCTTGATTGTCTTAACTGATTATGTAGAAATTTCTTGTTACAGACCTTTATTAAAATACAGTAATAAGACGTTTATTGGACGGTTGTCATCCCTTAATGGTAGTACTTTTTAACATCCTGTAAGAGACAATAATATGACTAACAATTTAGTAGCAAAACAACAAAGTCTAACATCGCTAATATCAAAACTCGTCTCCGGAAAAGACTCCGAGCCAAATTTTGCACAACTCCAAAACTACAATCAAACTTTGTAAGGTAAATTGTAGTGTAATAATCCAATCTATTTTTGGACCTTCTGTACGGATATTTTCGAAGAATCTCCCTCACCAAAATTTTGTATGCTTTCGTCTTTCTTCCGGTACCAGCTGATAATACAACATCCGTTAATAGTCAATAATACATAATGTACCAGCCGATAATACAACATCCTCACTGCCATGTTGCGCCACATTCTGCATTGATTGCTCATTTCACACTTCTAAAGATATATGTCTATATACATATTTGCTATACTTTTCTAAGATATGTCCCTCGCGCTCTCATAGAGAAGTACCGAATGATTGAAATGTAAAGATTCTTCTTGGAAAAAGTGAATATTTTTAAGTGTATTATTTAATGAGGCTGTTAATCGTCGCCCTGTGCTTGGTGAAATGGTACTGGCAGGGGATATTCGAAGTACTTGGAAACAGACTTATCCTAGTGAAAGTTTTTTTTTAAGACAAATCCAAAATAAAATTTTTATCACCCTGTAGTTCTTAACGATCATAACTAACATCTGTCAACATTTTATTGTTACCCATTATAAAATATCGTGTATTTCTTTAGTAATTGTAGAAGCAAGTCGAATTGTTTGCCCTTAAAGTATACAATTGTACAAAATTAACCAGTACATCTTTCGAACTTCAGAATTGTACACTTATCAAAGGGCTTGATAACTTACCCTTGTCGAACATACTTGGAAAGAAAGGATACATTTTAGAGACCCTTTATTGACATGACACAGCATTTATATTAATTCACAGTCCCTTCAGTCGCTTCATGCCGCAAACATTCACGTCGACCTATCAGGAATTTTCAAAATGTTAACAAACTGATAGGCATTCAGTCACATGTACTTCACAAAAATGCTATAATTAAATTACTGTATGCTAAACATTAATTTCGTCTTTGAATAAAGGTTTACCAACTAGATGACACTTGCTTTATTATCTACTGCTCAACATGTTTCAGACGTTAATACGTCCATCTTCAGGAGCTTGCGACTATTTGTTGTGTTGTGTAGGCTGACTTGAGGCGTGCTGGTG
>Ga0123352_10010183_pt1 | contig 14758 bp, 6 predicted proteins | sample TergutLab28metaG_FD_89700 | JGI IMG/M metagenome (GOLD analysis project Ga0123352, IMG submission 89700) | Labiotermes labralis P1 segment gut microbial communities from Petit-Saut dam, French Guiana - Lab288 P1 | ecosystem: Host-associated > Arthropoda: Insects > Digestive system > Gut ... | reverse complement strand
GGGGACCCGTTGCGCTGACCACGTGACACCCCTCTATTCGCAAAAGTTGGCACTAACTTCGCCGACCGGCGGCGGCCGCTCTGTCGGTATAGTTCGCGTGCGGACTAAGGCCACGGAGTTTTATGATAGAGGTGGGCAACGTATAGATATGACCCATGGACACTTTGAAATAAACCCATTCGTCCCCCCAAGTAAAAATAACGAGTCCTTATTTTGTCTGACGAATAACGTTTGTCACTTCAGTTTCGCGTGGCATAATACATGGCAGCGTTCTTCGCTATTCCAACTTGCCTTAAGTCGGCGTGCACGTTACGCAGTTCAGTTTATTGCGTTGGAAGTCTTACGGAAAAAGTGTTGAAAAACGCCCTTCATTTTTCTGTTTCCTCGAAGCTTTTTCCCGCCCCGATTAATATTTTTCGAGGTGCAGAATCGCATGTAAAGTGGTCGATAAGATACTTCGATGTAAATGAACACTGAAATACCTCGACAGTATTTCGTGACATCCGTCGCTATCAAATTTGATCAACATCGGTTTATATCTTGTCTAGTTTTATAATGTGTACAGACTGGCACTGTCACACCGTCGCTGCACGCGATGCTGTGCTGTAGACACAGTTTATTTATAAGGAGCCACTGACTAACCTGTTTATTCTAATGATCCAATTAGAAATAGGCCATTCTTTAAAAAAACTGTAGGTAATTAAATGAAGCATGGGTCTATTATTTGAACTTTCTATTAAATTTAGCAAACACATGGAATAAAACTCAATTCTTGCAACATCTATTAAACAAAATTCAATTGAAGAAAAATGAGTTTCATCTTCTCTGGGTTTAGGGCATTTCTTCTCTTAGTAATGATACATGCAGTGTTTAAAAACATCCTGTTAACCGGTACAGACATGGCAGGTACACAGAGGTATTGCATAGCAAACATCTTGCTCATTTCCGTTCTATACATGTACATTTAATTTACAAAGAGACAAAATTCTTATCTATATTTCCTGTCAGGAAGAAATGTGTCTTACCATCCACAATACTGAGATAGATATGTTAGGTCACCTGCCTATTATTATTCTGAGAAATGTGATTTTTAAGTGGAGAAATCTTTGATCTACCATAACCTTCTCACTCTAAGGTGTGGAGATTGTGTCTACTTTTGCCACCATATATTCTGCATCCAACAGGTGCTGACATCAAATGTGCCAGGAGTTGTACCTCCACACAACTTCATGGTATGACCACAAGAAATCTTATTGTTTACCATTAAGACAGGTGCTGTGAAACATATTTATCATCACAGAGTAGTCAAGAGTTCAAAGCGCATGTCAAAGTTGGCTTTGAACAACTTGTGTGTCTTGGCAGTGGGATCTTCATTTGGGCCAATAACTGTACTTTTGTACCCCTTTATTTCAATCCTACTTAAATATTTATCCTTTTTTATGTGCATCTGGAAAGGTAGTGCATATGTGTGCGTGTGTATGTGGGTGTACGTGCATGCACATGTATATGTTTAATTGACAACACTTTTTATACTGTGTTTTAGTTCCTGTATTTTTTTTAAATGTGGTTTATACTTTGTCAACCATAATTACAAGCTCATCACAATTCCAGTTGCAGATCAATCAGCATTCCATATTGTCTTTTACAATACAAACAGTACAAGGAAAGGTAAATTTCAGCCTGTAACAGGCCAGGAAGGCCTGAGGTGGAGCACAGGTATAGCTCTACTGTTTCTTCAACCTCAGCGCTACATGTGGTGGGTGGTCAACTTGACACCCCAGCCACTTTATTCCCCTGGAACAGTACACAGTCTCACTTTTAAACCAACTGTAATCCCTTAAAATCCCATATAACAGTGAACTTTAATTTTGGTATTTCAAATGTAGCATAGTTTTACATGTCTGTGTTTCTGTGTAGGGTGTCCTGGAGAGAAAAGGCCAGATCAGCTTATTTTGAGCGAAAAATTTACCAACCTGTGTTCTGTTCATGATGGCTTTGGAGTTACAGTTTGCCTAAGGTAAGAAATGACATTAGAAACCATTATTGTAAAAGTACTGTCACATCTACAGCAAGTGCTTGTCATAGTATTATTGTTAGAACTACAGTAAATGTTACTGTAATCTGCTGTATTGTAAATACCATATATATTCTGACATGTTTGTGGAAGGTACAAATATGATTTATGTGGTTTGAGGTTTTCACTACTTTTTGACGATTAGTCTTCTAAGATATGACACTGTGTTGAATGGAAATTTGTCACCAACTTTCGACTACCCGGACTACAGAGGCAGCAAGTAGTTAGCAAACCATCAGTAAAAAATTACCCATGCAGGATCTTCAATTAGATGCATGTCTGTGAACAGGACTAAAAACTGTTTTCTTTGGAACACTCTTGCTTGAGAATTGTCATTGATATTCCTCAACAGCTCTTGGGTTGCCAATGGAATAGCATTAAATGAAGTGACTAAAGTCAGAGCAGTCAGAATGGCATCAGTTTATCTAACACCTCAATATAGAGTCAAATCCCAATTAATTAATTTAATGAATTCTTTTTGTAAAACTGCCTGAAACTTGACAGTTATAGTAAGGTAACTTTGTTCTTCCCAATTTAATAGCAACTGAAATATACAATTAATCACAGCATAAACATGTAAGTAATTTGCCTACAGGCCAATACCAGTGGCTGCACAGTCTAAGGAATAGGTCTGCAGTTGCTCAATTTCTGGGATTGCAGGTTTGAAACTGCTGAGGGCATGAATGCTCATCTCTTGTATTTGTTGTATATGTGGCAACCTCTATGATGAGCTGCTAGCTCATTCAGTTGAGTCCTACTGTGAGAGAGAGAGAGAGAGAGAGAGACCTGGAAACCTCAAAGCGAGGCAACCTAGGCCCAAGCTGGGCTGTAGCACCACAGGAAGGGAAAATGCCTAGTGGCCTGTATTTTGTCTTGAAATATTTCTGTTTCACTGTTACCATACTTCTCAGTCAGGAAAACACTCATTTATGACACACATGATTCAGTCCCTTTCATTAAGTTATAGCCAAATTTGACTGTATTTCGATACTTACTGTTTCAAAATTTAAGCAGCAATGCTTGCAGTTTTATTTGTGGACAGTATGACCAGCTGTAAAGTCAAGGCTTAACATGCCTACACTGTTTACTAATGTTACAAAACATTCTTCACACCATTTCTAGTGCAACAATTCCACTGCTGCAAGAGGGTCACTTTGTTCAATGTACAAAAGGTAAAACTGCCCAAAGTCCTCACCACACAAGCATCACTGCAACATACTGACAACTAAAGCTAATAAACTTCCACAACTTTGTGAAAATCAAAGCCCAAAAGAAGTTCCGCTACAATTTTTAGCATTAAAATTTTTTTACTTACACAATTTAGGATCCTGCATAATTTTGATTACATATTTTTGACTAATATGTTGTGGTATCAACTCTGATATCTACATGATGTGCAGATGCTTAGTGCATTGAGAAACACAATTATTAGTAAATGAACTGGTTTATAACCTTTAAAAAAAACATATATTCAGTCACCACCATTCTCCATGAAATCATATCAAAGTGTCAAGGAAGTACTACACAAAAAATGAAACTTCACTGCATGCCACCCATAATATTAATTTTCTATTATCAAAAAAAGTCATTTTGTCAAAAAAGCGTATCATCTGTGCTGCACTCGACATACGTCAAGCATACAGAAACGACTGCGGCATAGGGGGCAGGTACATTTGGAACTCATCCATGTCTCTGGATGATTTTGATCTTGGCGTGATGCAAACCTAAAACAAAGTACATGTATATAAACACTGGTGTTGCTCCTAATTTTGTTGTGTACAAAAGTTTCATTCTACTGCTGCCAAAAAGACAGAAACAGTAAATTTTACAAAAACTAATCACTAACATGGTCTGGAAATGAAAAGAGACCTCTAACACCTGCAAGTTGATATGTCCAACATCAAAGAACTAAGGAAAATATTCAAGTTTCACAATTTCGGTATCATATACTGTGCCAGTGCTTTAACAAGACATGGATGCCAGGATGCTTTCAGAAAAAAAGTTTGCTAACAGTTCTAAGATGTTTTTACAAAATTATGCATGTACTTGCTGGGCAAAGTAAACCAACTAGTAACTACAACCTGGATGCCACCTACTGAACACTTGGCTCTGTTTCAGAGAAGTTAAAACTGACAGCCTAAAATTAAAAATCTACAGATACTCTGATAATAAAGACACTGACTTCAGCAGTATTTATTCTAAATATGTAATAAACTGAAACCCTGAAATTACTAGTCTATAGCTAAACTGAAAGTAAGGCCAAAAACTTAAACAGCACTTATTCTAAGTGTGTGAATATAAGTCATTTCTTTAATTCATTGTAAGATACAGGGTAGTTACCATTTTCCCATACACTCGAGGCACCACTTTGGCTGACAGTAGCAGGTTGTACAGGAATCTCCTTGTACTGTCCCATCCACGCACAACTTCTGCAGCTTTATATTAGATGGTGTCTGCATGCACCCAATGCACGGTTCCAACTCCTAATATCACATTATTAATTTTATAAACTTGCAGTATCCCACTGTACCACCAAGCTAGACAAAGAACAAGTTAACTGCTCACTGCATGTGAGATTGGATGTTCTCACAGCAGCGACTGTGAGGAATATGTCTTCTGGGATGTGCCCTGAAGGTGGATGCAGCAGGCTCCTCTGAAATGTTGGTAATTTCTGCTAGACCACATGGTATCACATTTCAGAAGACAGTACTCTTCTTTTACTTACAGCATGTTAAAAATCATAATTATTAACACAGCTAACATTATTCGTATAAAAAGACATGGCTAACAGTACCTCGAATTACAAAATACTGGTATCTTCGTTTCATATTATATTCATTACACATTCTCAGATGGAGAATGAAAATGTACTTTGAATTAACTGTTACGTTAATTAACTAGGCTGCTGTGTATGTATATTTTGTATAGCTTTCCACTCATGCATCAAAACATAAAACCACAGAATCCAGCAGCCATTTAGCTAATTTCTGTGCTGTGTTGAGCCCAAGAGAGCTACTTGGATAATTTGCCCTAGTTAAATTTACAGAAGTAAATATCCCATTTAATTAAGCAAGTTACTAAATAAATTTCTAAAATATGTAATGATAAATCAAACACTTTATGGTCATTAGCAGACTTCCAACTCACGTGTGAAGTCTCATATACTGGATTTTCTGCCACTTGCTCTCGAAATGCATCCAGAAATCTATCAGTCAGCGTACGATGAAATGTGACATTCTGAAGCACTGTAATGGGGCGAATGACTTTATCCTGAAGGTCTCTGAAGTCCAAGGCATTTAACCTGACCAAGTAAGAAGTTCTATAATCATCACTCATATGGCATCAGTTCCAATGAACATAACAGAGGTAATATCCGTTTTTCATCCTACACCAATTAAAGGGATGTCTCCCATTTTCACAGTGGTAATGTAATGTTCAGTCCATTATGAAAAGATCTCCTTTTGAAGCAGAAAGTAACCAAGAAAACTCCTCAAGAATTAAATAATAGTGCATGAAAATGTACATTAGTCTGACAGTGGTCATACTTCAAGATGTAATTAATGTATATTTCCTTAATATAAATGAACTATGTACGATAGAAAAAATCAGCTGCTATAAAACACAGTATTATCTCATTTTACATTTTCATTCCTTCTGCACAACATTTTAACAGCAACACTGCAACATGTAGTTGAACAAAATAGGTAATAAAATATAGTAGTATTACTACATTTAATGGATCTACCTTCCACAAAGTGTCTACTTGCAAGAAATTTTGAATTATACATTGCTTTTGAAATTAACTGTTTCATTGTAAGTTATTAGACATAAGAATCACAGTGAACTGTAATAAAATTTTACAAATTCTTAAGAAATATTGCACCATAGAAACATCACACTGAATATGGTTTCACACATAGAGCAATGTGTCATTGTCAGGTAGAGCAGTGCACTCAGTATCTGCATTCTTTTACTGCAATGGCGTAATATTTGGGTGTTACCCAGAAATTACAATACGTTCAAGTAATGCTGGAAAAGTCACTTCAAATATAAGTAGGATCTTAAAGAATAGTAAACAAGTAAAAATAAATCACATGAGAAAAATGCAAACATTACCTGATATGAAATGGTTTCACCCCTGGCCGTACACTCTTCACTTCAATGTTAAGGTACTGTGCTCCACCAAGACCACTTGGGGCAACTTCGTGAGTGTCACTGCTATTCAGGATCAGAGCTGCATCACTCTGGTGGGCCACATCTAACCAATAGGGTGTGACTTTCACGATCCAGTTGTCTGTTGCGATGAATTTTACTACTGAATTTGTCTCAATGCAGATCTTGTCAACTCTGCAAAAGAACTGAAACTGACATGTACTGCAACATGATTGGCTACTTAATTGATTATTCTATATATTACCTGTTACTATTGATGGTATTACAGGTGGTGAAAGAAGGAGAAATGATTACCAAGACTTGCAAAGGAAAACAAACAAGAAATGGTATAAGTACTTCTGAAGGTGACGTCGAAGTTTTGTCATTTATACTTAAAGTCTTTCTCCAATGTAGACATATACATTGCATTATATATGGTAAGGTGATTACAGGAGTTTGGACAATGCTTTCAGTGGCACATATTTCACAGGTACTGTTATTATAAAGTTCCACAAGGAAGTATCAGAACGCCATGCATAAAGTGGACGTTTGGGTACAAACACACATAGCTTTGTTATGTGACAATCTGTCATTCATGCAGTAAACCACCATGCTGTGAATGGTATGGCAAAGATTTAACATTCTGTTCACTCAGATCTTTATACTGCAACAAGACCCATAAGTCAACAAATTTCCATAGCAAAATCCCTCATAAGAAAGAAAATTACAGCAACAAAATCTAAATTTTGAGATCCATTCATCAATAGCCAAAAATGTCATAAAAATGCAAGAGAATGGGTTCAATTTGTGACAAAAGAGAAAATCTGAGAGCAAATGTTAACTGAAGAAAAAGTTACAAGATGTTCATGTATGGTTACAGTCACAAGAAACTGATATATTAAAATGTGGTTCTCTCTCACTGTTTGCAGATACTTAAAATCACCATATAGTCATTCAACAGAACTGTCTAAATTGTAAATAACCCATGACCCTGCACTGAGCAATTAGATATATTTTATATATTTATATGCAGTTGTTGGTTTTGTTATCATGTCTAAATTGTGTTGGGACAATCCACATCTTTATGTTATGATGTTCAGTGTCTTTTTTTTTTTTTTTAAATCAGTGTATGATGTTGGTCTCCCTATTTTTATGTTACTAAGTTGTTTGTTCCGTCTGCAAAAGTACATAACACTACAACACACTTTAAGGTTAGATGACATAACTTCGCATTTATAATTTTCATACATAATACTAAAAATACAGTTTGAAAATATAAAATTCCTTATCTTCACCCTTTATGGATTAAACACACTAACCCATACTAGATGATCTGTGCTCTGACCTGTTCCAACTCAGAATTAACTTCTGAAATTATGACTCTTTCAGACACCTGATAGGGCTCCTTGGACAAGGGACCAACCCATCACAATACAAGCACATATATACATGCATTCCTCTACTGGGATTTGAACTCATGGTTTAAGTGTTCAAGCAGACAGACAGGGCATGCATTAAGCTGCACTGTAATCAGCTTAACTCCACCATCAGCAAATGCATTTTTGGAATCTCTCTAAACCAGCGGTGCACAAATCCCAGGCACCAGGTCACTAGGCAACTACATTTATAAGTCCTCAGTATGGAATGTGCCTCATTTCATCTTACTGGCATGATGATTTTGCGTCAACTCCTAGATTTTTGGAAAATTTGTGCACCCCTGCTCTAAACTGCTCATTGGACCTCTGTTTTCTGCAAAGGCAGTCAAGAACTCATTATCCTATATCCCTCACTCACAAATGGACACTGACACTGTTACGCAGTAAATATCACTACCACTTGAAGAATAACAGACCAACTTGATGTCACTATTTATTAAGTTTTATTTCACTTCTTCTATGCTCAACATGTTTCAGACATTAATACATCCATCATCAGAAGCCTGTGACTTTTCTATTGTATCACCACATTGGTTGTGTATTGGAGTTTCGGTGTGGCTGGGTTGGGGGTGGTATCCATGTAGCAGGCTGAAGCCTGCTACCGAAAATCCAACACACATCAGAACAAGAACACACGACCAATGTGGTGATACAATAGAAAAGTCGCAGGCTCCTGATGATGGATGTATTAATGTCTGAAACATGTTGAGCATAGAAGAAGTGAAATAAAACTTAATAAATAGTGACATCAAGTTGGTCTCTTATTCTTCAACTATCACAATGATGCACGGTCCAATAGACATAAGAATCACTACCACTCTTCATACAGGAACATCATCCGACATTCACCTCCTAAATTCCGTGTTGATATCAGATGCTACAGATATCCAGTCTGCATTGTGGTTACAGAAACAAGCAAGAGTTTTAGCTACAGGATGACACTTCCAGTGATCTTTCCACCAACCCCATACAAGGTACATTGTTGCTAATGGTATCATAAGGGCAGAAAAAACAAACAGCTGCCATACTGCACCACCTTGCCAGAATATGGTCAGAAGATTTGAGTTATCCAGAAAATACAATCCGCTCACGTAACCTGCAAAAAACATTTGCTCTAAGTCATCACAGATAATCGTATTTCATCTGATATCACACGGGGGTAAGTTAAAAGAATGCCAGAAAATAACTTTGCAGTTTCACAGTCAAAAATCTTGATATAATTTTAGAATCCGTTTTTCATCTCATTACATGACAATATCTATGTGCAGCCCTCCCAGTGTACTTAACCTGCCCACTTTTTATTACATTTCCTACAAAAATTAAGAAGTTTGCTTCTTTACCACAGATGTACAATGATCAAGTTGTGTAATTTTTATTCACAAAGAAAAAATGGCAATATTATGCTGATCACATTTATACATGAAAACAAATGATTAAACTGTCATCTCTTTGAAAATTACACACACTATTCAAGTACTGCCATAATCAACATTGGCAATCAGATAAAGTCACATGAAGAAAATTTGTAACAGGAATCTTTACTGTCCAACAAAAGGTGAAATTAATATTACACATTAAAACTCAATGCAATATACATTTTCCAGTGTTCTAAAATGTGACTGGCATTAGAATGATTAAAAATGTGTATTGTATTTCAGCTGGACAGCCTGAACAGCACAGACAACTGAGGCAGAGGTAAATGACTTTGAATAGGGACTGGCTGAGTTAAAATCTTGTGCATACAATTATGAACATTCAAGACTCCACAACAGGTGGCAAATTCCTTCAGCAGTTAAGTATTTATCAAGTTCTTTAACAATATTTCTTCCCCATGTACTGCAAGAGTATGTCTGTTAACTACATGATAACAATTATGACACAAAAATAAACCACAATCTTTATTTCAACTAATCATACAAAATACATTCATTTACAAAAGCTGTCATAACAAATGCCAACATATTAAAAAAAAAAATACTTCCTGGGGATCATAATTGTTTGTAAGAGTGAGGAATTACTGTTGCATAAAGACAGTATATATTTTCTTGCTGAGCAGGTCAATATAGGGGAAATGAATACTGAGCTACTGTTAGAATACTCAGCCAGGGCACCAACTGCCCTGTTTGATATTTTTCATGATTTCCCTCCATTCTATCAGGGAAAACCCAGGAAATGATCTTGAATTGACCACTTCCTCCCTCATCCCTTGTAACCATTCTATTATTATTTATTCAATCCAATCAGTCATATAGTGACCCTAGATATGTCAAGTATGTCATAAGTATAAAATGTAACATTATTTTATATTAAACAAATGTTATATTATCTTACATAAGGTCAGATAACTCTTATAGATGATGCAGCATTGTTACATAATGCATAAGTAAACTGAGCTGGGTAAGTGCCCCATTATTCATTCCTAATCACTGCATTGCATACACACACACACACACAATAATTTACGCATATGAACGTTATAACTTCGTGATGATCTTATATAGATATAAACTTACCAAGTGGCAAAAGCGAATGACACAGAACAGTTGCGACAATTCTACGCATGTGATACTGTATAAAACCTTCATTCTCACTTCCTAACCAATGAGACAATAAACAATGAACAGTGAATCCTGCCGATACAAATTCATTAGGTGGGTATACAAAACACAGAGAAACCACTATATAAAATATTGTGAATAGTAATGACGATGTCATGGTCACCTAATTATTCAGCTTATTTGTATCGTGATGTGTTATTCCATCCCACTACGTATGAATGTAAATTATAGCGCTCGCCGTTTATTCATTTACTTGCTCAAAGCTCATATCACATGCAATACTTCTACTGTTACCATACAACTGGCGTGTAATTTGCTTTAAAAGCACAATTGTGCAAGGCTGAATACCAACACCTGCACTAAAACACCACAAAACACCTCCTCTCTTTTGACCATGGATCAAAATTCGTACGAACGATTGGACCAACAAGTATGAATCTGTGGACGAGACCATGGATCAGAGTGGACAAGACTATATCATATTCCAGAAGACAAGATTGTCTATCATTGTGCAAACTTTCAACTACTTATCATAGATATGTTTGGTAAATAAGTGGGCTGGAATAGGGAAGTTCCCCAAGTAGTAATTCTCGTGGCAGTAGGTGTAGCGACTTGCTACGTTCTAGACGGTGCGGCGATCAAAATCCGCCGGGCGAGGGGGGAGAGGATTTTCCGCACCCGTCCAGACCGGCCCTGAGGCCTATCCAGCTTCCTACACAATGGGTACCAGGTCTCTTTCCCAGTGGTAACGCAGCCGGGGCGTGGAGTTGACCAGCCACTCCCATCTAGCGCCGAGGTTAAAGAAAGAGTAGAGCTATACCTCTACTCCACCTCTGGGCCTTCGTTGTCTGTTCTAGGGTGAAATTTACCTTTACCCTTATGTTTGGTAAATAATCCATGTATGTTAATTATTCAGCCGTTATGTATCTTTGCTGCCTAAATAACATTGGCTCTAAAGGAAAACGTCCGCAGCCGTGACTCATGGCGTTGAATCGGACTCATTGGAAAGCATTCCATGGCGTTGGGCGTGTTGTTTAATGGCGAGTGCGAGGCAATGGGTTGTAAATTTGTTTTTGTAATATTTTCACTGGTGCTTTTGTTCTTGTGTACGATAAGTAATTGTGGAGGCAAGTAAAGCATTATTCAGTTTGTGTTCTCTGCATGTTGACTAATACAAGTACAAATGAGAAAAAATGCTGGAATCGATGTTAGGTATCCGATTTCTTTGCCTTAAACAAGGTTAAGATGATTGCATGTAACAACGGCATAGTGATTTATAAATGAGAACAAAAATGACTTGTGATTGTCATTGTGAATGGGTATGATGTTGGAAAAGGGTAGGTATTTTCAGGACCTGTTTTAAGACATTTGTGGGCTGAATGCAATAATAAGTGGTGTCCCAACTTACGCCTACTGCTGAACTGACAATACATACTGAGCACTGTAAAAATTTATGTGCAAAGTTTGCTTGCCACAAAATCTGAAATACAACCAGCCTTCGGCTGCATAGATTGCGATAGTCTAAACTCGACCCTGGTTATTTTGTGAGTGGAAATGCGTTAACCATCAGATTTTTTAGTAAAATTGAAGTGTACAATCATATGTTTATGGCCAGGTGAGGACTTCTTCAGCCTGTGTCATCAAACTTGAAAAGCGTCTGTCACTGATCACAGAGGCATTTCAGTTTTCAACAGCTGAATTGAATGAAGTGAAACAGTGTCATGTTTGGAAAAATCCATTACTCTGTATATTAAACCTATTCCAAACAGGTTTCACTTTTAACTCGGTTCTTTCAAATGGGGCTGGGCTGCAGCTATAGGAGTGAAATTAACACTATTAGCCTGGCATAGGGCCCTCCACTGTTAATGGTATTTAAATTTGACCAACAAGACTGCAGCTCTGTCTACCTATGCCCTATCATACTGTCAAGATGCACATTTTGTTTATTGGTACCAGCATACGATGCATATAATCAGTTATTGGGGCATTCATGATCACACTGTTAATTTGGGATATTTGGACTACATTTGGTTTGGCTTGGCTTGGCTTGGCTTACTATCAGCCGCCTAGATGAAAAACTTCTGCATGAACAAACGTCCTCCCATTCATTGTGATTTATAAGAGTTTCATTAACAAATTTGTTGCACTATTAATAATTTTTGTTTCTCTCAAGGTTTGTGTTGATGCTTGATTCATTATTGTATCTTTATATGTTAAGTATAACATAACATGTTAAATGTGCTTCATTGGACAGGTATACCCCACTGATGAATTATTATCTGCATGTGTTTTATTTTCAGTGCCTATTCATCATTTGTTTGTTTGTTGGTTTATTGTGGTTAATACTGCTGTCACTGGTAGTGTAGTGAAGCTATTTTCTCAAAAAATTTAGTAACATCATTACTGAGCAGACATAATTTATATTTTATGGATTCCATAAATTAACAAAACAAGTTCATAAAAATAATGACTTGTAACAGTTCTTATTTCTTTAATATACCATGACCAAATTATGAACTAACATGCTTTCACTGTTCACCATTCTGGTTAGGTGGCACATCTGTATTCAGAGTTCAGAAAAGTATCATACTGTCCACATAACAAGACCACAGAATCTGAAATGAGTGGACTTTCTTGCAGTATTAGAAGTGATCTTCGATGAAGTTATAGTTGATATATAACTTCAGTTTATCATTGTTTATTGGTGTAATATGCAGATATATTACATAGTTTAATTTAGCAGAAGCCTCATTTCTGTTCTTTGTCTATATTTCACTTTAACTGATGTTTCTAACCTACAGAATCCATTAACTTAAAACATGAAAGTTTTATAGCAGTGTGTGAATATATTATACATATCGTGGGTGCTGTTTTATGGTGGCAGATTCATTTTGGTGCCTTGTAATGCACTTAATTAAGGACAAGTCAGAAGTCAGATTTGAATATCTGGATGAGGCACTGAACCCAGGATCCCCCTGTTTGCCGAGCTGTGCTGAAATGCAATCATTGTAGCAGAGCCATAATTTAACTTTGGTAAAACTTATCATTTGCGAAGTATACATCCGTACAAAGTTTCATTTGTAAACTGGAAAGTATAAGATGACTCATGATGGTGGCATGGAAACAAGGGTAATGTTATAGTGGATTTTAAATAAATGGGATGTAAGCATGTGGACTGCTTCAACTGAATCAGGATACAGGCCACTGTCAGGGAGATGATCATGATGTTTCAGGTTTCTAGACATTGGTATGTGATGATGTTGGGAAAATGATGCCAAAGCCAGGTAGAGCATGAAACTGAACACACACACACACACACACACACACACCTATTGTCATTCGTTCTTTGTGATGTGGCCATGACATAGGATGTTCCTTAATCTGTACTTTGATCAGAAACTACTTGTGTTGGGCAGTTTTTCAATGCAAATTGTGTTGCAGGTCAGCAAGATGCAGAAGACAGCAACAGAATTGTGTGGTGCACTATCAGCTCTGAGGAGCAGCAGAAGTGTTTGAACTTTGCACGGGCCGTTGAGAGGGACTGGAATCTGTTTGGACTTGCAGCAATGAGGCTAGAATGTAAACGGGTATGTTTAGCAACTTTGACACATGAATGATTGAAATACTCCAGAATATGTAACAGGTCCAACAGTTTGTTTGGTAGGAATACTGACCCTTATTGAGGACTGGTTGCCTGTTTGCTTGTCCCACTTCGTACTTTCCTGTTGCAGTAACGTAGGAGATACATGCATAGCATAAAAGTTTTGGCGTTCTTGCTCCCACTGTAATTATTTTGAAAATTGTGTGACTTATACAGAAAGGTTACTGGGTATAAGATGTTTATTTTGTTTTTCTTTACAACTTATGATTCAAATGCATTTTACCCTGGAAATGCTTCATGATTTGTGTGGAGTTTGCTTTGAGATGCTTGTGGAAATGCGTGTAGTTGTTTGTGTGAAGTGTTTTGTTATTCCATGATTTAACCATAGTAGGAATGAGCTGACACATCTTGGGATCCACCACTTTCAGGGTGGTGGAAACTTTAGTGAAAATTCTTTATTTGTGGATTCTGTGGGGTACTTAAAAAGGAGTTCCTACTGTTAGAGTAGACAGGACAAACTACAGTGGTTGGGGGCATGGTAGTACCAAGAGGCCGAAAGTCCAGTGTAAAAGACTGTGGAACTTTATTTTTTTAATGGTGGGTTTTGAGTTCCTGTCAGTATACAGGCCGGTCTTGTTGTATGCCAGGGTTACGTTCCTGAAAAAGTCACACAAATTGAACACAAAATTTCCATTTAAAACATATTCCCTGGGAGTTAGGGAATTGACAGCCTCATCCTTGGTCTGTACAGTGTATAACTATACCACCAGTGGACAAACAGACCTGTAGAGAATATAAATCTATTGTATATACAGTATATACAGGGTGTCCCAGGAGGAAAGGACCTAACTTCGGGAGAGTGTTCCTTAGGTCAAACTATAACGATATAACCCAAAACACCTATATCCAAAGTTCAATGGTTACGGAGATATTGGCC
>Ga0123352_10010181_pt1 | contig 14758 bp, 9 predicted proteins | sample TergutLab28metaG_FD_89700 | JGI IMG/M metagenome (GOLD analysis project Ga0123352, IMG submission 89700) | Labiotermes labralis P1 segment gut microbial communities from Petit-Saut dam, French Guiana - Lab288 P1 | ecosystem: Host-associated > Arthropoda: Insects > Digestive system > Gut ... | reverse complement strand
TTGCTTTATTATATATTGCTCAACATGTTTCAGACGTTAATACGTCCATCTTCAGGAGCTAGCGAGTACTTGTTGTGTTGTGTAGGCTGACTTGAGGCGTGCTGGTATTATGTGGCGGGATTGGCTGTTGGTAATGTGGTATCCGAGTGTAGCCTACACTCGGATACCATATCACCAACAGCCAATCCCGCCACATAACATCAGCACGCCTCAAGTCAGCGTACACAACACAACAAGTACTCGCTAGCTCCTGAAGATGGACGTATTAATGGCTGAAACATGTTGAGCAATATATAATAAAGCAAGTGTCATCTAGTTGGCCAATCTTGATTCAAATATCAGAAGTATTTATTTGCCCGAAATAACTGAATAAAATCACGAAAATATCGTCACAAACAACTGCGCAGACTAAAATCTGTCCGAGTGTGTTCTGAATAAAATCCCTAACGCATCCCATGAATTTCACCCGTCCGTTCAGACGAAAGGTAGTAATTTGCAAACCAGCTTTATTCAATAAATGGGTTTCTTTCGTACGATATCTAACTTCGGGAAACTGTCGACGTCTTTAAGTAATATATTGTTCATTATAAAGGATAAAGTAAAAACTGTGTGCCCGACTACGCAATTGGTTGCACTAGCTGTGATAAAAATTCTAATAAATTCTAAAATACTAATTCTTCGTTCTTACATAAACTCCACCAATTACCTAAGTTCAAGAGCATTTAATGTAAGAAGAAACGGAAAACTGAAGACTACTTCGAGGCTTTTTTAGGGTTGGAATACTGAGAAAAGGGAAGGAAGGAGGGTAAACGAACTACAATTTAATATACAAATAAACAGAACATTTTGTTTACAATTCAACCAGCACTGACTTACTGTTGTTTATTTCCACTGCTCGAATTTTTTTAACATCCATCCTCCAACGGAAGTCCTGTGAATAAAATATTTCTACAGAACAGATGGAGGATGGTTAATCTAAACGTGGGATAACATGAGCCAGGAGAGATCTTCCCCTATATGAGAACATCCTTTGTTTTTCGATGATTAATAATAATCTACATTCGTGAATCCAAGCGGAGAATTCTGCAGGGCACAAGCTGCTTACACAAAAACTACAGACCTGAAACTGCACCTCATTCATGTGGGTACTATGCATGTAGAATCCCATAGGATTAATCGATCATACGTTTTACTTCCTTATTTTAAAAAAAACCAAAAAGGGACTCTTCATTTTTTTACTATTGAGGACAATATCTTATATCAGTGATAACCATCAAGTAATAGAAACCGTACACACTCTACCTCGCACTGAAGCTATTAAAGCTGTTTGGACACCGTATACAGGTGGATTCACTTCACCAAATTGAATTGCTAATCAAAATTGATAAATTAAAGTGGCAGTTTGTACTCGTAAAGACAAATATCATGAGTCACTACATGAGCGATCCTATTTAGGCTATCAGAATAGGTTCTGTACATAAGTGATACTATCCTACTCGTGTCTTGTAAACGACAAATATTCAGTGGGTTAACTGTAGTACCACAGAACTATGAAAAATGGCTTATTGTGAAATGATTGAAAAAAAACCGTTAATTCACAGGCCATGCACATCAGTTTAAAGACTATTGCAGGTCTTTTTCATACGATTATTTAGCGACGCTGTAACGAACCAAAAGTTCAGTTAGTTAATCACTTCTTTATTACTCGGTCTGTTAAATAATTTTAAAACAATGGTTTGGTCGTATCTTTATATCTTCAGGCAATGCGCATGCGCACACGCCTTTGTAGAAGTTAGTTCAGGGTATTACAGATGCGACAGTATGTTGCGGTTTTTACCAGACACTTCATTACGAGCTGCCCAGTGCTACTAAGGCACCACATAAAGCAAATTAAAATTACTTTACTGTACATTAAACATTTGTTACTGTGTTTGAATCCGGGTCCTTTAAAATCGCATTAGTACCCTCCTAATGACACCAGGCAATTTGTAGGTAACATAGCAGTTTTTTAAATAATTTCAGTAAACGTTGTGTTTAAAGCTTAGCACAATCTATTTTGGCTCTCACATTGACAGAGGAACATTGGTTGAGGGTGTTCGAGAATAGGTTGCTGATGAAGATATTTGGACCTAAGAATGATGAGGTAACAAGTGGGGATAGAAGACTACACAACGAGGAGCTTCATGACCTGCACTGCTCATTAAATGTTAGTCGGTGACCAAAAAAAAGGGGGGGATAATGCAATCCGAGTAAGTGGCACGTATGGAAGACAGGAAAGGTTCGTACAGGGCTTTAGTTGCAAGACCTGAGGGAAAGAGATCACTTAGAAGACTAGTCGCATATAGGACGATAATATTAAAATGAATCTTAAAGTAGTGGGATGGGAAAGCATGGATTGGATTTTTCTGACCCAGTATACGGACATACATGCGGTAATAAATATTCGAGTTACATAAAATGTGGGTAATTTACTGACTAGATAATGACCTTTTATCTTCTCGGGAAGGATTCTGTTCAATGAGTTATTTGGCTGATTGGTTACTTAGTTAGTTACCGGGGTGTTGATACGTCCTTAGCCCGACCCTGGAAGGAAACAAGCTACAGCGACCGAGACTTACAACACTATACCAAGACTTATGGCGTACAAACAACAGGAATATATTGCTGTTGTTTGTACGTCATACAAACAACAATATATTCCTGTTGTTTGTACGCCATAAGTCTTGGTATAGTGTTGTAAGTCTCGGTCGCTGTAGTTTGTTTCCTTCCAGGGTCGGTCTAAGGACTTATCAGCACCCCTGTAGTTAGTTAGATAGTTAGTTTGTTTGGTTTGTTGGTTGGTTGGTTGGTTCGCTATTTACTTACAATTTAAGTTGGTGCCTGACTACTAAGTTGTGATCACTTTACAATAATTATCACATGGCTGGTCTATTCATAGTAATGCCTACAGATTACATTCGCACCAGCTGTATCTGAGAGATACAATACACGGACGACCCTCCATGTTTAATGTTACACAACTGAAGGAATATTAGGCACGTCTGCTACATCGCTGCCTAGCTGTCGAGCTCGTTTTCCCCTCCCATAATGCAAGCGTCCTGCTACCTTCACCGTTTACCTCAGCCAAACAATCGTTACAATAACAGAAATCGGAAGGTATTCTGTGGTGATCCGTATTTGGTGAGCCACCAAAACAACAGCCACAGGCACATGACTGGGGTTCGATTCCCACTTGTGGCGTGTGGGAAACAACATCATTAATGTCGCTCGGGGCCGACAATTAATAGATTGGCAGAACTGCTATCGACCAAAGTAATGGCCTAGTCTTAAAACGATTACAGTACGGATTATTGGGCTCTTTTAAGATTACTGCTTTGACCGCACAAATTGCATAAAGTCGAATGAGAAATGAAGGCAGCAAATAATTATTATAATCTAACGATCTGCAGGAGGCAACTGTTATGTTTTCAGTTAATATCCTGGCATTCGCTTCACGAATCAAAATCCCAGTCAAGAAGAAATTAAGAGCAGAACGAAGTCAGGAATTGCTTGATATCATTCGGCGCAGAATCTTTTGTATTCCAGTTCGCTATCCAAAAATATACAGATTAAGACACAAAGAAATATGATAATGCCTGTTGTTGTGTATGGGTGTGAAACTTGCTCTTTCACATTGAGGAAGCAACGTAAGTTGAGGGTGCTCGACAATAGGGTGCCGTGGGGAATATTTGGGACTAAATGGGACGAGATAACAAGAGAAAGGATAAAACTGCACAATGAGAAATTTAATGATCCTTACTCCTCACCAAATATTTGGTTGATCAAGTCGAGGAGAATGAGACGGGCGGGGCATGGATTGGATTGATCTGGCTCAGAACAGTGACAGGTGGCGAGCTCTTATAGTGAAGATTCGGGTTCCAAACCGTGCGGAGAGTTTCTTGTCTAGCTGAGAAACTGTTAGCTTCTCAGGAAGGACTCTGCTCCATGGAAATTCGGGGCATTCGCTGCAGGCAGTGAGGTAAAAGACGACGAATATCAGTGGGAATAGCGGCTAGCTGCGCGCCTTAAATAATTAATTTTGTGCTTTATTTTAAAAGACTATTGGCATCCACAATTACACGAAATTGCTAGAACTGAGAGAGAGAGAGACACAATTTACGTAACGATGCTCTCCGCCACAAAGACTTCCCAGCGTCAGTGGGGAGAGGGAACGAAATACGGGTATGGGTCATTCCGGTAATGACACTCGTAGGAGGAAACCGAAGTACCCCAACAAAGGTCTGTCCCTGTTCAACCACCCACAAAAAATCAAACATGAACTCATCATAGGTCGAAGCCGATCTCCGCGGTGATAGACCGGAGATTAAGATAAAGCTGTGGACACTCAAGTATTAATAACCATATACTTGTAAACTAATAAAATATTTCATTGGGGCAATTCGAAAAATTTACAACTTTTCACCATTAAGAATGAGACACAATTCGTCTGTTCTTTCTCCTACCCACGTTTCTGGCATTTGAATCAGAGTAATAATTAAGTGAGATATGCAATACACATGTTCGAACATTTATGAGAACAATGCAGTTCGGCAAGCAGGTACCATGACTATATCGCTCAAGTAATTGTGTATGCAATGTAGTTATAAATAGACACGTAGAACAGTAACACAGTCGTAAATGATGTAATTAAGTTTCGTTATTGGCTGTGGCCTTGGTGTATGTTTGACATTCTCCCATGAGTTTTCGCGAGAGTTACATTTGCATATATGAACTGTATTATATTTACGGTATACGACAATGACACACCGAAACACACATACCTGAACATAGCCGCAATTGTTGGCACTGTAAGCCCCGCCCCCCCCCCCCCCTCGGACCACAGATTTTCATATTTCACCCTACAACTACGGGGGACCGCGGTAGCACAGTGATTAACGTGCTGTGCTACAAATCGGAAGGTCGCTGGTTCGATCCCAGCTGGTGTCATTGTATTTTTCAATGACATAAAATCCTTCCGATCGCACTGTGGCCTTGGGGTCGACTCAGCCTCTAACAGAAATGAGTACCAGGAGCATTTTCTGGGGTAAATGCGGCCGGGGCGTAAGGCTCACAACCTACCACCATCCTGTGCCGTTGTCACGAAATCTGGGAAACTTAACTTTTCGGAACCCTCTGGGTCTGTCCAGGCCTGTAATGGGACTGATTTACCTTTTTACCCTAGAACTATATGCCCAACTTTGTTCCGTCTGAGCTCTTCCTACATCTCGTTATGACAATTATAAGGAAGAGTAATACACAAACCTTCAACAACAACACTATCTATGTTCTTGAACCATGGCGCAACAGTCCCTAGTGGGTCAGGACCTCCTCACTGTCGCTACTTTATAATCACACTCAAGACACACCATATTGGAAAGGACTCCTCTGGACGAGTGATCAGCCCGACGCAGAGAGCTCTACCGGACAACACAAAACACTCACAACAGACATAAATCTATGGCCACGACGGGACTGGAGACCGCGAGAGGCCGCAGATCCACGCCTCAGAGAGCGAGGCCGCTGGGATCGGCCAGCACTCCTTACAGCTCTTTTATATTTTCAAACATGCAACATGTTTCGGCGGCAAGGACCATCATCACATACAAATAATCAGAATACTTGGAGCAAATTATTATTATATTTACGCTATATACGAAGTTGAGGTGTTCTAAAATCGTACAATTCTCAATACACTTGGCCGAATTTTGAGTATTTTTTTTTCGGTGTGCCATCCCCGTTGTGTGTTTAAACTACAAGGTGAGGTAAATTCAGTCAAAAACACAAATATAAATATATGGCTATAAAACTACATGTTCCGGCCTATAGTGTGTCTATGTTGCAACATCGACACGCGGTTTATGTATATTATATATAACACTTAGAGCAAGAAAGTTGTCAAAACCTGATGATGGCCGATATAACCTGAAACATGTAGTTTTCTATTGCTAATAAACACCATCATTTAGCCATATATTCATAGTTGTGTTTTTGACTGAATTTACCTCACCTTAGGCCGAAACCTCTGCAGTTTCTTTAGAAATGTCAATTTATTAAGCTGAAATTAAAGATTAGAAACAGTATTACCTACGCAACCCAAATTTTATATTTATTGTTACTGTAACCCTCCGTTTGTGGACTTAAACACTATCTTATTTTTTCTTGGCGATATTATAGGTAGTGCTCAGGTTACAGGGTGTTGTTTCTTGGGTTCCTATGTATGCTAACCGTTATAATTTTTATATTAAAATTAAAGCTTTTCCGGTTAAAAAAATGTTCATTCTGATGGCGGTATTTAGAGAAGAGAAGGTGCGTCTGCACTGTATGGTACCTAGTGGAGCAGAGTTATGAACGGAGTTGTGTTGTAAAGCATATGTTATATATTCCTGCTAACCGTTTGGTTATTTTAGGATACTGAGAAGGCATATGCTGCTTGGAATATGTAGGGATGCCTTCAAGAATATGTCAGAGAAAATATTCGAGGTTAGTAGTAGGGTTTTAACTAAGTACCTGCCACTACGGACGAAACAGACTGACAGACGACTTCCGCCAGTACCGTCGGTTGCAGACACAAGTTTCGTGGTGTCATGAATCGAATTAAGACGACGTAAACACAAGAAATGAGTAAAACTGGAAATGGAATTATTTGTAATAATTCGTAATGATTCAGTAAGAATTAAATCGTGCGGAGAATTCATATTAACTTGCCCTTGTTGATTTGAGAAAAGCGTATTTTCTGTATCTCACCGCAGGACCAGGGGAATCTTCGGGTGTGACACAATTATTGAAATGTGCGTCCAGTGATAAAAGATGAAGGTATAACCTTATTATTGATTTATTCTACTTTTCTGTGACGCATAACGACCAGCCCTGGGGACAACCCATCTTCTATAAAATGGATACCGGATGTTTCTTTCCCGAGGGAAAAGTGACGGAAGGATTTCTATTATCACAGGCTAGAAGCGCGGATAAGAATGCCTAGGTTCTAAAATATGAATATCACATATTCTAGTGACAGCTTTATGGCCTGTTTTTTTTTGTGTGTATTGTGTCATGCCCTGTGGGAAGAAAGAAATGGCAAGGAAGATTGTTGGGCCCAGGAGAAATTTATTAAATGTGCATAATCGCGTATCCTTCGGAGATTTCAGCGCAGCCATGGTAACGGAGTTAACTGGAGGGGGAAAGGGTTCATGGAAGCTAAGACTTAGGTCTGTGAAGATACCGTCGAAACCGGGAACGGTAGGTGGTAGAAAAATTTAGTACGAAGCGAGCTTTTTAAGTAGCTGGTAGTCGCTTTGTTAGTCAAGAAATTCCCAGACTTTCACAATACAGAATCGTCAATACTGTGTTCCGAAAATCCCACCAATGGATTCTATCGCCACGGAATTTAATTTAGCCCGTAGGCACTAACACACATCGTATTGATTTCTGTGGAATGTTCCGAGGAATATCAACAAATGTTGATTAACGAACACTGAATTGTTTGAAAATCGGTAACATCATTACGAATTACGTCAAACAGCACCCTCACTCAGTCCGACCTCGAACAACTGTCATAATTTGGAAGGATCTAAAACTTCTGGGCCTATTTTTAGCACTTATACACGTAGTTATGGCGAATAATCACGCATGTATAGAAGGCAATATAATGATAACGGAACGTGATTAACGTAGTGCTGTATCTGACTCATGAAAAAGACCAGTGATATTGGCCTCTTGAGGACTTAGTAACAAACCTTCTGTTTGCATAAAATTATGGGACTTATGATAAATATCTGTGCAACCATCAGCTACTCATGGTGTTATGATGGTCATACCACAGTGAAAACTAGTAAGTTTCCTAGTCCAAATGCTGTGTATTCGGCCAAGTTCTCGTTCTGTGTACTCTGATAAACACGTGGGAGGTGACACGCAAGTGGCTGTCATTCTTTATGAAAGCTTTCCACATGTCAATCAACAAACTGTCCAGGAATACAAATGAAACCCCACACTTGTAATATAAAATCGACTGTCACAGCTCTCTCTCTCTCTCTCTCTCTTTCTCTCGTATGCTAGATCTAGTGCACAGCTCTGGGTAAACAAGGTTGCGTGAAAATGGCACGGTAAGTGGTGGTGGTGGTGGTGGGGGGTAAATGGGAAGGACAAATGTGATTACATGTCTCGTTACGGGATCAAAACTCTGGGATCAATTAATCAAATGCTTCAATTAATAATTACATTTCCCTATTCGCGTCATGCCAGGACAGAACGCTTATATGTGAAATCTAAACAGTAGATTAAAATTACAGTACGGCACAGAATGTATCACTTAAGCGAAAACAGCCCTCAAGTACTCTGAATGGAGGATTTAAGAGTAATAAGTACAGGATAATCTTAGTAATTGACCAACTTAATGCACAAATTCTTGTTTTATAATACGTTTATTATATGCCTCTACATGTTTCGAGCATTACTGTACTCATCACCAGGAGGTCAAAATTGTATTATACAGCACATGGTATCTGTAGGTGGCCGTCCGGTGCACAGGTTGGGAGAGGACTGCCGTCCTCTCTCAACCGGTGCACCGGACAGCCACCTACAGGTGTGATGATACCAGATGCTGTATAATACAATTTTGACCTCCTGGTGATGAGCAAAGTAGTGTTCGAAACATGTAGAGGCATATAATAAACTTATTATAAAACAAGAATTTGTGCATTAAGTTGGCTAATTACTAAGATTATACTGAGATGCACGGGCAACAAAACATAAAAAAAGTACAGGATGTTCTAAAAAATTTGCTGTAAATGTATTTTTTATCATTATTGTTGAGCTCGAACTCTTAACCACTTCAAATATATTGATAGAAGTTACAAGTTACATTATGAAGTTGAACCAACTGTTTCAGAGACTATTTACACGAACAGGCTTTGAAGAATTTATAGGATTCAGAATCTCCACAGAGATATAAATTTTGCTTGTTAAAAGATTGAATTGTATAACAGTTTGAGATTATCCGCGTAAAGACACGTCACATCGCCATTCCAAAGACCAGTTTGTTAGAAAGTTTAATATATTAATGTCGTATGTACCAAACTCACAAATTCTGAGGGCGAAATACCGCCTAGGTTTACCTAAACACCTAATAACGTAGCAAGCCGTGTTAGGTTTTGCTACTAGTAAAAATTCCGGCGTTCCAGAAATGACAATTCTATTTTTTTCTCCAGGAAATGACATTACAGCCACCTAAATATAAATATGTCAATGCGTTTCTTACATTTTCAGAATATCAGAGGATACTTCGTTCATCCTTTCTATAATCAAAATCCTCGTTAAGTCACTGCGCTGCTGAACTAAGAGAGTTACAATGTGACCAACAAATGCACACACACACATTTACAATTACGATAGGGTTTTAATACGCAAACTCGCAAACTCATGTAGCCATTCTAGATTTGAGACCTACTGTGTCCCTGAAATATTGTGGGTTTAATTTCATATTAAACACGAACATTGTAGACAGCCCGAACAGCAATATACCGAAGTCGGAATGAAAAAAAACTGCAACAGATTCCTCAATGAAAACTTTATATTAGCTCAAGTAGACAAATTCCCAAATTCTTAAGAATAAGAAACTTAATGTGCACAGTCCACACCTAGGGCAATAGCTGAGATACATAAATACTATCAGATTTTCAGACGAGGAAGAAGAAGTAAGCAGCTACTGGATGGCAATAAGGGAAAGAGGGGATACTGGAAATTGAAAAAGGAAGAAACAGATCGCGATCTGCGAAGAACTCGTTTTGGAAGACGCTATGGACCTGTCGTAAGACAGACCACTAAATGAATTAATATCATGCGTGCTATGTGTTCCGCAGATGTAAGGGACAGTAAATATATTAAGGAGACAAACGCATTTAATACTTATAAAAAGGGTAAATCAGTCCCATTACACCCCGAGGTGCTCAGAGAGTTCCAGGAAGTTAAGGTTCCCAGGTTACGTGATAATGGCGCAGGATGGTGGTAAGGATATCAGCCTTACGCACCGGCCGCTTTTTACCCCAAGGAAATACTCCTGGTACTCATTTCTGTTAGAGACTGAGTCGACCATAGTGCGATCGGAAGGATTATGTCAATGAAGAATTCCAATGACACCGTCTGGAATCGAACTAGCGACCTTCCGATTTGCAGCACAGCGCCTTAACCACTGTGCTACCGCGGTCCCCTTTTAATAGTTATAAATACCACTACTCTTACTTCAGACATGAATAAAGGTGACGACGAAACGTCACACTATTACTTCTCTGAGTTACTTTCACTACAATAAATGATATTTTCCGGTCCTAGAGATAATATAAAATATAGAATAATAGAATAAGCATTACGCTATAATTTTACTAGCCTTCACATCACCGCTACAGCTGAAGTACAATAAAGTATCATTCAGAAACGTGCATCAGTTTACTATTCTGTTTTTTAATCGAAAATTACATACATTTTGGAATGAAAATTCTGAATATGAGATCTTAGACTTAAGGTGTGGGGTGGAGTCTAGTACCCTACAAAGGGAGGGACAAGAATTATTCTAAACACTGGTAACTAGCAAACAAACGGAACAGTATCATAACCATGAAACTACATCTGTCGTAACTGTGGCATCTCAAACCCGATCTAGAGCGTGTGAAAGCAGATGGCTGAGAACAACATTTGGACTCAAAACGGGAGAAAGAAATGAAAGGCCGCAGTAAGACTAAATAACTCAGGGATTAATAAATTGTATCCTCCATTACGTTCTATTAAATAATCAAATGAAGACGGATAATACGGACAAAGCACCTAATAAGAAGTTGAGCGACAACAGTTCGTAACGTCTTTTTGTTTTGTTCAGAAAACCTGCACTAAAGGGGCAATTTGGAACGTCCTAGGCTTAGAAGGTAGAATAACATGAAAACGTGAAGAGAGAGAAAAGCAACAAGATGCAACAATCAGATGTTTATTATCAACTTCTGTCTCAACATGTTTCGGGCATCATTATGACCATCTTCAGGAGAACAAAGACAGTGTCTTACTGCATATGGTGTACTGCGCTGGTTCTGCTGGATGTGGTTGGTGGCGGTTGTGGGGCGCTGAATTGTAGGGTGCGAGCATTGTGAAGGTTACAGTTCGAACAGTAACCTTCACAGTGCTCACACCCTACAACGCAGTGCCCCACAACCGCTACCAACCACATCCAGCAGAACCAGCGCAGTACACCATAAGCAGTAACATACGTCTTGTTCTCCTGAAGATGGGCATAATGATGCCCGAAACATGTTGAGACAGAAGTTGATAATAAACATCTGATTGTTGCATCTTGTCGGTTTTCTCTCTCTTCACACTTTGCTCACGATGCACGGTCACAGGAACCTAAAACATGAAAAACGGTTCTTACAGAGGCAGATGTAAGGATACGGAGTGCATACAATTCATTCATGACAAGGAGCAGTGACGAAGTCTTATAACATGGTAAGGCTCAATCAAACTTCAGATTCAAAAAAGCTGAGGCATCTCTAAATTAACTGAGTGGCTCTCAGGACTCTGATTCAGTTAGTGACACTGCAAATTACAGTGATTCGTTAATGCGATCTAAAATATAAGCATGCGAGATGGGAGTGAGGGATTGGTATCACGAAGGTATGAATATAGCAGGCTTACATACATTCTTATAATAAAACCAACTAGATGCACGAATTTCTCAAATTTATTTTTGGAATAAAACCCTACATTTATCTCAGTATTTAACCAACTTGATGCATAAAATTTGTTTCACAATAAGTTTTATTTCATGCCTCTACATGTTTCGAGCACATGTCCTCATCATCAGGAGGTCAAAATTGCATTACACAGCCTCTGGTATCATCACACCTATAGGTGTGATGATACCAGAGGCATTAAATAGAACTTATTGTGAAACAAATTTTACGCATCAAGTTGGTTAAATACTGAGATAAATATACTGAGATGCACGGTCAGCAAAACGTCAAAAAGAACTCTACATGTTTCGGGGAGTTCTTCCCATCATCAGGAGTTTTTCACTGTACATACAGCAATGGTATGTCAGCAAACCTGTATGACATATACCTTTGCTGTGTGTACAGAAAAGAACTCCTGGTGATGGACAGAGGAACTGTCCGAAACATGTAGATCACCTGAACGTCAAATTACATACATTCTTAAACATAACTTCGGTCTTTAAAAGGCACTGATCGGTTTTAAATACAGTAGAGACAAATGCATTCAACAGAATCAAGAGTACAGCGAATCCATCAACTTTTGATGTACCCTGTACACACTTCCACAAGCGCCCTCTGTGGTACTGGTGTGTATGAACCAATGCGACAATGTGCCTTTGGTGATGGGAGCAGCAATCTGTGATTATCAGCAAACAACTGAGGTGTTTCCACAACTTTACCTGCTTCACACGCTAAAAGCCTCTCCTACATCAAGAGCATGTTCCATGGAGAACTCTATGCATAAAGCAATTAGAATCTAGTTATTACTCCCACCACTTCTAGCGCGAACCAATGGAAAGCGATGATTGACATGGCAGTTCATTATAATGAGGCGTTATTTAGTTCAGTGCTTTTGTGTTATGATGCTCTAGTGAAGGTTATCGGCCTATTCAAGCTCTCTCAGCTCAGCTTTCTAACGCGTCGGCAAATAAGCAGAAATTAATATTCTGGTTCATAAAAGATGGAAATTAACAGTGCATTTCATCAGTACTGACTATTTCTATTAATCAACAAGACTTGAAAAAGTGTACGCCATATGGTATTTAATCAAGATACCCAAGTGTTGTAGTTCTGGTGGTTTTCTCCGTCTTAAAATTTCAAAACAAAATATGCAAAACGTCGCTTCGAATAAGTTTTCTTATAACGAAAGGCGAAATTGTGGCCTCCTATAGGTATGTTTGTTTGTTTCTGGCACGACAACCCCTCAGTAGGTCAGGGCCTCCTCATTCACGAGGTTTCTAGATCACACACAACGACGCACCACAGTCGGTAGGACTCCTCTAGACGAGTGATCAGCCCGTCGCAGAGACCTCTACCTGATAACACACAACACTCACAACAGACAAACATCCATGCACCCGGTGGGATTCGAACTCACAATCTCAGCAGTCGAGCGGCTGCAGACCTACGCCTTAGACCTCGCGGCCACTGGGACCGGCCTGATGTACATACAGCAAACTTTATAATCAGTGAATGTGGATAAACGTAATATAACCATGAATTTGACAGAGGCTATCCCATTGTGTAGTAATAACTATAATAATGTATTATATTCCGTCAATACACAACTATATATCAGTACAGTGATGTTATATATACACTCAGGTCACATTATGGCAACATGTTTCGACCGTAAACGATCATCTTCAGGCTACTAGAGATCATTTTAAGGTACAATAAAGTGAGCACTTAATGGATCCCAATGAGTGCTCACTTTATTGTACCGTTTACAGTCGAAACATGTTGCCATAATGTGACCTGATTGTATACCGTGTGGCGCAAAAAGAACGCATGTTTTTCAAATAATTGTAACTTTGTTTATTTTCAATATAAAAGAATTATGTTAGCACCAAAAACAACCTGTAATAAATGCAGTTTTGATTACTTACATTGATTACTCAATTACGGAAAATTATATCGGAAAGATGGTGTCCTTCTAGCCGTACACACGTCCGGAGACTCTCCTCAAAGTTCTACATCACATTTACTAACATTTCTTGTGGCACAATTGCAATTTCTTCGCGAATGGAAACTTTCAGATCGTCGACTGTACAAGGTTCTCGAAAGTAGACTTTTGATTTGAGGTAACCCCAAAGAAAGAAATCGCAGGCAGATAAATCTGGTGAGCGTGGGGGCCAAGGGACATACGTTCATTTTGCGCCACCCTGTATAATATCACTGTACTGGTATATAGTTATGTACTGACGGAATGTGATACATTATACAAAAAAAGCAATACAAACAATTAGATGTTAAGAAGAAATCTCATGAAAATTTCCTTAGGTTATCAACAGTCCGCGGCATACGTGAGAAACCTCACCGAACGCCTTAAATTAATATTATTATAGATCAGTTTGCCTAACACCTGCATCGCCCAGCAACTGTTAGTAAAACGCCCCAACTTTAAAGTTTGAACAGAAACTCTGCGTCTATTTGGGCGCCATTACCACATCACAGGCAGGCAGACATGGCCTCCACAGAATCCATTCCTCTTTACTTAAAAAATCCCGAAGTTGTACAGAGGCATACCGAAAACAAAGTTCGCTATTCAACCGAAACAACTCTTGGAGCACAACGCTGCTTGCGAAGCCTATAGTCTGTCAATAAATCATGAAACTGCCCGCCTCTTCTCAAACGGAATGTTCATTAACGTGTTTAAACGGGCCCACCCACCAGTAGCCCTTATCCTGAATCCAAGCAAGCGACTAAGTCAGAAATCTTTAACCTTTTGACGCCTAATGTCAACTATAGTGGTCGTACCGCACCGCTAACCTCTAAAGTTGCATTTTGTATATTATTCAACAAACATAGGCATTGAATATTTTAAACAAGGTATATACTCTCCGTTATTTTTTCTCTTCAAAATGCAGTTTGTTTCATAATTCTAACGTATTTGGTTCCTGTATTATTCACATTTTATATACAGGGTGTGTTAAAATTAAAAAAATAATTCCGGCGCCAAAAGGTTAATA